>Ga0114922_10006016_pt1 | contig 11148 bp, 7 predicted proteins | sample AartaG_FD_100975 | JGI IMG/M metagenome (GOLD analysis project Ga0114922, IMG submission 100975) | Deep subsurface microbial communities from Aarhus Bay to uncover new lineages of life (NeLLi) - Aarhus_00045 metaG | ecosystem: Environmental > Aquatic > Marine > Oceanic > Sediment | place: Aarhus...
CAGACGATCACCTGGTGCGACATCTACGCCCCGGGCAAGTGCGAGATGGTCCAGTGCGACTTCGCCCTGATGCTCTCGCCGGAGATGTTCGAGCAGTTCGTGATGCCCGAGCTGCGGCTGCTGACCGGGTACATGGACTACTCCTGCTACCACCTCGACGGGACGGGTCAGACGCGGTTCCTCGATCAGCTCTGCACGCTGGAGGCCATCGCTGCGATCCAGTGGAATCCCGAGCCGCCGGCGGCGCCGCCGCTGGAGTGGCTTGACTTCTACCGCGAGGTCCGCCGCCGCGGGCGGTCACTGTGGATCGCCTGCGACGCGGAAACGGCCGTGGGGCTCACACGCGAACTCGGGCCCGACGGGCTGATGCTCTCGGTCCGCGGGATCGACACCCTCGAGCAGTTCGGCAAGTTCCTGAAGCGCCTGACCAAGGCGTCGGGATAGGCCAGGCGGCGCGGCGCGCCCGGTCTCGGGCGCCCGCCGCGGGCTCACTCGCGCGGGGGCAGGGGGATCGACTCCAGGTCCACCCCCAGCACGGCGCGGGAGATCGCGCTCAGCGGCCCGAGGTCGCCGGTCAGGTGGAAGGTTTGGTGTACGTGTGTGACGGCGTGCTCGGGCGACAACTCCGCGGCCGGGGACGAGGTCTCGATCTCGTAGAAGGGGCCCAACTGCCCGGCGCCGGGAGTCTCCTCGCCGTCGTTGTAGCTGTTCACCACGTCGCCGGCGAAGGGCTCGTCCTGGATCTCCCATAGGCTGTTGACGTACGGCAGCTCGGCCGGCGCCTCGGGCAGGTTGAACTTCACGATCGTCAGCAGCCGGGCGTCGGGGTCGTAGCTGCCCAGGACGTCCCTGGCCCGCCTCGGCGAGACGCCCAGCTTGGAGCGGTACCCGCCGTCGCAGCGGAAGAGCACGTGCCCGTCGGCGACGGCGAAGCGGTCGGCCGGCACGGGCCCGAAGTACTCGCCGTTGGGCATCGGCCCCAGCTCGGCCTCGTCGCCGGCGATGAACGGCACGATGACGTGGCCCCTGGGCAGCGGGTTGAACTGCCCGAGGGTCCAGACGCTCACCAGCCCGCCGGCGCGGCGCCAAGGACTCTGCCCCACGTTGGCCAGCGTGTTGGTCGAGCCGAAGCCGACGCAGGCGATCTCCTCGCCCACCGGCGTGCCCAGCTCGGCGGCGACGGCCCCGCGGTCAAGCACGTCGATGACGCGCTTGACGGCCACCTCGAAGCGGGTCCCGGAGTAGTTGGTCACCTCGAAGCCGGCGGCAAGCGCCACCGACCCGGCGCCCTGGCTGGTCACCTCGAACCTGCCGGTGTTGAAGCCCGCCGGCGTGCGCCAGTGGGCCATGTCGAAAGTATCGCCCCCGGCGAACCACAGGGCGAACTGCCCGCCCTCGGGCCCCAGCCAGAGGCGGTCCTCGCCGCCGTAGTTGTCGAAGGCGGAGCCCCTCAGCCCCGACTCGATGAACGCGCGGTTGATCCAGCCTAGCGACGGGCCGTCCTCGCCCGCCAAGCTGGAGGTCATCACGCGCCCCGACCAGCCGGGCGCGACCATCACCATTGCGGGCCTGGCCGCGTCCAGGACGATCAGGCTCGTGTGGTCACAGAGGAACTGAAGCTCGTCGCCGAAGGTTGCCGCGCTCATCTTCGATCCTCCCGACCACCCCTGCACCGGCCGCCCGGACCCAGTTTGGCACCGCCCGCCGCAACCGGCAAAGCGCCGAGTTGAACAATTACCCCCCGCGGGCCGATATAATGATAGACTAGAGCCCGGTCGTGTTGAAGGATTTCCCATACATGCGTACAATGAATGGGGCAGCCGGGAGAGGATCGTCTCCTGCCGGGCCAGCACTGCACGACGGCTTTCGATGGAAGTTGAGGAAGTGCCGATGTTCGGAAGATTTACGGACCGCGCCCGGAAGGTGATAGCCCTGGCCAACCAGGAGGCCCAGCGATTCAACCACGAGTGGGTCGGGACGGAGCACGTCCTGCTGGGGTTGGTCAAGGAAGGCACCGGCGTGGGGGCGAATGTCCTGAAGAACCTCGACGTGGACCTCCACAAGGTGCGGATGGAGGTGGAGCGGATAGTCAAGTCCGGCCCGGAGATGGCCCCGATGGGCAGGCTGCCGCAGACTCCCCGCGCCAAGAAGGTCCTGGAGTACGCCATCGAGGAGGCCAAGGCCCTGAATCACAATTACGTCGGCACGGAGCATCTGCTGCTGGGCCTGCTGAGGGAGCGCGAGGGGGTGGCGGCCCAGGTGCTGATGAACATGGGACTGAAGCTCGAGGAGGTCCGCGAGGAGGTGCTGAACCTGCTGGGCGCGGGCATGGAGACCGAGCAGGCGGCGGCGATGGGCGGCCAGCCGCGCGAAGAGGCCCGCCCCAAGGGCAAGTCCAAGACCCCCGCGCTGGACAGCTTCGGGCGCGATCTGACCGAGCTGGCCACCGGCGGACAGCTCGACCCGGTCATCGGTCGGCTCGACGAGATCGAGCGCCTGGTTACGGTGCTGTGCCGGCGAACCAAGAACAACCCCGTGCTGTTGGGTGAGGCCGGCGTGGGCAAGACCGCCATCGTGGAAGGGCTGGCCCAGAACATCATCAGCAAGGAAGTCCCCGAGCTGCTCTACAACCGCCGCATCGTCGCCCTGGACCTGGCGATGATGGTGGCCGGCACGAAGTACCGCGGGCAGTTCGAGGAACGGATCAAGGCGGTGATGAACGAGGTCCGCCGCGCCAAGAACGTCATCCTGTTCGTTGACGAGATGCACACGCTGGTGGGCGCGGGCGGGGCTGAAGGCGCCATCGACGCCGCCAACGTCCTCAAGCCCGCCCTCAGCCGCGGGGAGGTCCAGTGCATCGGCGCCACCACGCTGGACGAGTACCGCAAGTACATCGAAAAGGACGGCGCGCTGGAGCGCCGCTTCCAGACGATCGTCGTGGACCCGCCGACCAAGGAGCACACGCTTGACATCCTCAAGGGGCTCCGCGACCGGTACGAGTCGCACCACCGCGTGCGGATGACCGACCCCGCCCTGGAGGCGGCCGTCGAGCTTTCCGGCAGGTACATCACCGGGCGCGTCCAGCCGGACAAGGCCATTGACGTCATCGACGAGGCCGGGGCACGCATCCGCCTCAAGACCATGACCAAGCCGCCCGACCTGGCTGGGCTTGAGGAGCAGGTCGAGAAGCTCCGGGTGGAGAAGGACGACGCCGTCAAGAACGCAGACTACGAGCGCGCCGCCGAGCTGCGCGACCAGGCCGAGAAGCTCAGCGCCGAGAAGGACCAGCTCCACCAGGCCTGGAAGGACAAGACCGCCCAGGAGGAGGGCGTGGTGGACGAGGAGGTCGTCGCCGAGGTCGTCTCGAAGATGACGGGCGTTCCGCTCCGGCGGCTGGAGAAGGAGGAGGTTCAGCGCCTGCTGGAGCTGGAGGACGAGCTTCACAAGCGTGTGGTCAGCCAGCACGAGGCGATCGTGGCCGTCGCCAAGGCCATTCGCCGGGCGCGCAGCGGGCTGAAGGACCCGCGCCGCCCCATGGGCAGCTTCATCCTCATCGGGCCCTCCGGCGTTGGCAAGACGCTGCTGAGCAAGGCGCTGGCGGAGTTCATGTTCGGCGACGAGGACGCGCTGGTGCAGATCGACATGAGCGAGTACATGGAGAAGCACAACGCCTCCCGTCTGATCGGCGCCCCGCCCGGGTACGTCGGGTACGAGGAGGGAGGCCAGCTCACCGAGCGCATCCGCCGCCGGCCTTACGCCGTCGTGCTGCTGGACGAGATAGAGAAGGCCCACCCCGACGTGTTCAACATGCTGCTCCAGATCATGGAGGAAGGCAACCTCACCGACAGCTTCGGCCGGCGGATCGACTTCAGGAACACGGTTCTGATCATGACCTCGAACATCGGCGCCGAGCTGATCAAGAGCAAGGGCAGCTTCGGCTTCGGGCGGCGCGACGAGGAGAGCAGCTACGAGAAGATGAAGGACATGCTCACCAAGGAGGTCGAGCGGCACTTCCGCCCGGAGTTCCTCAACCGCCTGGACGAGCTGATCGTCTTCAAGAACCTCACGCGCGAGGACTTGACGACCGTGGTGGACTTCGAGCTGAGGAAGGTCCGCGAGCGGCTCGCGGAGCACGGGCTGAGGCTGGAGCTGGACGATGCGGCCAAGGAATACCTGATCGACAAGGGCTACGACCCGGACTACGGCGCCCGCCCGCTGCGGCGGGCCATCGAGCATAACGTTGAGGACCCGCTCAGCGAGGAGATCCTCCGCGGCTCGTACAAGGACAAGAACAAGATCCTCGTGTCGGTGAAGGCCGAGGACGACGAAGAGAAGCACCTTTACTTCGAGGGCGTCAGCGAGGAGGTGCCCGAGCCCGAGCCGGCGGAGGTCTCCGAGACGACCTGACCGCGGCCGCGGTCAAGCGACCATCGCGCGGCGATCTGGCGGGCCCAAGAGCCCGTCGGGCGCCGCGCTTCTCATTGGCGGGGGGGGCAAGCGGGGATTTTTCCAGAACCACTCCGCCCTTTTCTTCGTTACATACAATGGGAAGGGGCCAGTGTGGCGGACTTGGCTATCGTTGTCGGCTGTCGGGACGCCGGTTATGATGGCCGGGCGATCGGGCCGGGAGGCCCTGCTCGCCCGGGAGACCCCGCCCGAAACCGCAGCTTTTTCTCGGGAACCCTGTGACGGAATGGGCGTCTAACATCGTGGCCGATACGAACGTCGAGACGGTAGGGCCGGTTGCCTCGGACGCTTTCGAGGACGCGGCCCTGCTGGCGGCGTGCCGCAAAGGCCAGATGGATGCGTTCGGAATCCTGGTGCAGCGGTACCAGGACCGGGTCTTCAACGCGATTCTGCGAATGTGCGGAAATCGTGACGATGCCGAGGAACTTTGCCAGGAGGCGTTCGTCAAAGCGTTGGAGAACCTCAGCCGGTTCCGCGAGGACAGCCGGTTTTACACCTGGCTGTTCCGGATCGCGGCGAACCTGACAATCAGCCGACGGCGGCGTGGCGGGCGGGTGAAGTTCCACTCGCTGGACGGGCCCGTCGGGCGCGATGACCAGTCGCCCCGCCCGCGGGACATGCTGCCCGACGGGCGCGAGAACGACCCGGCCGAGGCGGTCGCGCAGGAAGACGTTCACGAGCGCGTGCTGGAGGAACTGGCCGGACTGGACGATGAGTTTCGCGCCGTGGTTGTGATGAGAGACGTCGAAGGAATGAACTACGACGAAATAGCCGAAGTCCTCAAGATCCCACACGGGACGGTCAAGAGCCGGCTGTATCGGGCCAGGCTCCTGTTGCAGGAGAGGCTTCAGGGCTTGATTACTTGAGGCCCGCGGGGCGGAGACGCCCCGGCAGGGCACTGGTGAGCTGTCATGTCTGCCAGAAATAATGAATCTCACGAGCAGTTGTCAGCCTACCTCGACGGCGAGCTGTCCGAGGCCGACGCCGCCGCGGTGGCCCGGGCACTCCAGGCCGACCCGCAGCTCGCCGGTGAGCTCGAACGCCTGCGGGCGGTGAGGCAGCTTGTGGCCTCGCTGCCCCGCGAGTCGGCGCCGGCGGGACTGGCGTCGCGCGTGCTTGCGCAGGCCCGGCCGGCCGGGCGCGCACCCTGGACGGCGCGACTGGCGCGACTCGCCGCCGCCGCCGTGGTGCTCGTCGCCGTCGGGCTCGGGGTCACGATGGTCTATTACCTTTCCAAGGCGCCGCGCGCCGACCAGGGCCAAGTGGCCTTGACCGACGCGCCTGAGCGACCGGCCGTCGCGGCCGCCGGGGCCCTCGCCGCCGCCGACGTCGAAGACATGCCGGTCGTCCAGCTCAACGCCGGCAACAGGGTCGTGGCCGAGCAGGAGCTGGAGGAGATGTTCGTCCGCAACGACATCCGGCTCGTGGCCAAGGCCAGGGTGAAGGTCGCCCCCGCCGGGCCTGAGACGGCCAACTTCTACGACCGCACGCAGACCGGCCTGAACCAGACACGCTACACGGTGGTGATGGACACCAAGCGGCTGCGGCAGATCTTCAGCGAGCTGAACAGCCTTCGGGCCAGTCACGACATCGCGGTGATTCCTATGTCCCGCCAGCTCGAGTCCGCCGGCGCCCGCACCGAGCTGGCCATGCGCCGCCGCCACCTCAAGGGCTATGCGCCCGCGCGGCCCGCGCCCGGCAAGCCTGTCCCGGCACACCTGCCGCCGTCGCGGGCGCCCAAGATGATGGCCGACCGTCTCGAGCCCAAGGCCGTGTTCGGAGTTGCGGCCGCTTCCCGGCCGGCCAAGAGGCTCGCCTCGGCCCCGGCCGCGCCGACCGCCGAGCCGCTCGACTACAGGCAGTTCATGCAGGACGGCCGGCGTCGCAGGGACGGGCTGGCGATGGTCGACCTCAATGAGCTGGTGATCATCGTCAACGGCGATGACGGCCCCGCGGTGGGTGGGGAATAGGCTCTCCCGCGGCCGACCCGCAGAGCAGTTACTTCCCGGCGGTCTTGCCCCCGTACATCGGCAGGTTGCGGTACGCCTCCAGCTCCTTGGCGAACTGCGCGGCCGCCGCCGGGAAAGGCGTGACAGCCGCCCGGCTGGGCAATAGACTCACTGAGTCAGGCGCCGCCCCGGCGCCGCCCAAATCGGGAGAGAAACAATGTCTCAATCTTCGATGCCTCCGAGCGGAAATGGTCCCGCGGCTGGCGATCGGCCCCCGGCCGCGCCTCCGCCGGCGCCTTCACCCGTCCCCGTGGTGCAGGTGCCCTGGGCCGCGCCGCCCCCGCGACGCTCTTTCTTCAAGCGGATGCTGCTGAGCTTCGTGGGGCTGATGTTCCTGGGATCCATCCTCCTGAACATATGGTTGCTGATCCTGGGAGTGGCCCTGCTGGGCAAGGGCAGGATGGACACGACGGTCATCCGGAAGGGCAAGAGTGACCAGGTCGTGGCCGTGGTCCAGCTTGCCGGGGCGATCGGCAACAGGCAGGTCAGAGAGATCGAGGTCTTCTGCCGCACCGCCGGAGCGGACGAGAACGTCAAGGCGGTCGTGCTCCGCGTTGACTCGCCGGGAGGTAGCGCCTCGGCCTCCGACCGGATCTACCGGATGCTCAAGGACCTGAAGGAGAAGAACGGCAAGACGCTCGTCGTTTCCATGGGCGGAGTCGCCGCCAGCGGGGCCTACTACGTCTCCGCGCCGGCCGACGAAATCTACGCCGAGCCGACCACCGTCACAGGCAGCATCGGCGCCGTCGCCGTCCTGCCCGGGCTCAAGGGGACACTGGAGAAGATCGGCCTGAAGATCGTGCTGATCAGATCGACCAAGGCCCAGGCCTGGAAGGCGGCGCCGAGCATGCTCGAGGAGCCGGCCGGCTATCAGCTCGCCGAGCTGCAGAAGCTCATCGACGCCATCCACGATCGCTTCGAGACGATCGTCCGCAACGAGCGCGGCAGCAGGATCAAGGCCACGACGTCCGTGAACCCGTACGTCGGCGCCGGGGGCGAGAAGTTCAGCGTCAAGGAGACCGAGCCGTATAACGGCAGGGTATATCTGGCAGACAGAGCCCTGGAGATCGGGCTGGTGGACGGTATCGGCTACGAGGCCGACGCCATCACCGCCGCGGCCAAGCTTGCCAGCCTGGCCGAGCCCAAGGTCGTCCTCTACAAGATGCGAAAGAGCTTCCGCCAGGAGCTGGGGCTGATGAAGCAGTCCCCGGTTGTGAACCTTGAGTTGCTCGAGGAGATCCAGACGCCCAGGCTGATGCTCATCTGGAAGGTGGGGCTGTAGCTCCGGGCCCCTGGCGCCGGGCCAGCAGGGCGGCGACGAACTGCGTCACAGGCCTCTGCCCTCGCGGGGCGAGGACCATGTCGGCGGCCCGGAGCAGCTCGGGCGGGGCGTCGGCGGTGGTCGCCGAGACGCCCGCCCCGGTCAGCATGGCCAGGTCGTTGTGGTCGTCGCCGATGGCCGCCATCGCGGCCGGGGAAATGCGGTCGCCCTGTCCGACGTAAACCATCGCCGTGAACTTGTTGGTCCCCGCGCGGAAGGCCTCCACGATGTGCAGGTCGGCGTGGCGCAGGTAAATGCCCTGGGCCTCGACCCTCCCGCCGAACTGCTGCCGCAGGGCAGCGACGAGCCCCTCGACGTCCCCGCCGTCGGCCAGGAGGCTGATCCGCAGCGTCGGCGGGTCGCCCGGGCGGCTGAGGCGCTCCACCCGCCGGACGCGAAGCTCTCGGGCGGCGAGGAATTCCTGGTAGAGCCCCACCTGCTCGCACGGGCCCATGAGGAAGTAGTCGAAGCCCTCCCGCCAGGCGTCCACCAGTGCCATTGCCGGGTAGCCCATGCCGACCACCGCCCGGGCCAGGTCGTCGGCGGTGGGGCGGTCGAAGGGGCGGCTGTAGAGCGTCCGCCCGGTTGACGGCTCGGTGACCAGGGCGCCGCCGACGCAGATGACCGGTGCCTGCGGCCGGGGAAGGGCCAGCTCCTGCCAGATGGGGCGGACCTGGTCCCACGACCGCCCGGTGCAGAGGCAGGGGAGGATGCCCCCCTCGGCCGCAGCTCGCAGCGCGGCGGCGTCCGCCGGGTCAACGCGGCCCTGCTCGAGCAGCGTCCCGTCCACGTCCACCGCCAGCATCTTGCACTCAGCCATCGTCGCTCCATCTGCCCCAGACCGCACAGACGGTACGGCGGCGGCGGGTAATTTTCAATCCGCCCGCCGGGCAGTCAAGCCGCGCGGCCCCCCGGCCGAAGATGGTGCTGGAGGAAACCGATGCCCGACCTTCGATTCAAATGCGCGAACCGAGCCTGCCGTACGGTTCTGACCGTCCCGCCCAGCTACGGCGGGCAGCAGGTGCGGTGTAGCTGCTGCGGGAAGATGATGCGGGCGCCGTCCGGCCCCCAGCGAAATACCCGTCCCAAGAGGCGCAGCCGGGCCGCCTGAACCTGCCGCGGCCTACCACCCCACGCCGCCCAGCTCCTCGCCCGAGGCCCTCTCCCAGGCGCTCGGATCGCGGAAGTACTGCTTGAGCATCATGGCGGCGACCACCCCGTCGGCGCAGGCCGTGGCAAGCTGCATCGCCGCCCCCGTCCGGCAGTCGCCCGCCACGAACACGCCGGGCATGGACGTCCGCAGCGTCGCGCAGTCGCACTTGATGTCCCCCGCCTCGGTCAGCTCCAGCGCGCCCGCGAGCCATTTCGTGTTCGGAACCATCCCCACGAAAATGAACACGCCGTCCACATCGAGCCGCTCGTCCCGGCCCGTCTTGACGTTCTTGATGACGACGTGGTCGATCTCCGTGGCGTCCTGGTTGGGCACGATGGCCTCAAGGACGTAGGGGAGCTTGACATCGATGTTGTGCTCGCCGGCCTTGGCGTAAAGCTCCTCCACCAGCACCTTCTGGGCCCGGAACTCCTCCCGCCGGTGGATCATGGTGATCTTGCGGGCGAACCGCTCGGCGAGGTAGATGGTGTCCTCGACGGCGGTGTTGCCCCCGCCGACGGCGAGGACGTGCTTGTCGCGGTAGAAGGGCCCGTCGCAGGTGGCGCAGTATGAGACCTTGGTGGCCTGGCGCATCTCGGCCTCGCCCGGCGCGCCGAGCTGGCGGTAGTCGCTGCCGGGCGCGAGGATCACCGACCGGCCGAGGTAGGTCTTCTCGCCGCCGTTGACCTCGATCGCCAGCGTCCCGTCGTCGCGGCGGCTCAGGCCCGTCGCCTCGGATGCCGTGGTGACCTGCCCGCCGAAGTTCTCCGTCTGCTTCTGCATCTGGGCGATGAGGTCCGGCCCGGAGACCAGCTCGTAGCCGGGGTAGTTCTCCACCCGCTCGGTGAGGAGGATCTGCCCGCCCGCCAGGCCGGCCTTCTCCAGGATCAGCGTCTTGTAGCGGTCCCGGGTGGCGTACAGGGCAGCGGCGAAACCGGCCGGGCCCGCACCCACGATGATCGTGTCGTGAATTTCCTGCTCTGGCATTGCTAGATCCTTCAGTGCCCCCCGAGCCGCCGCGGGGTCATGGCTTGATCCTGTCCAGCGTCAGAAGCTCCGGGGCGTACTGTCTGATGACGGTCTCCTTCTCGACCCGCTCCAGCGTCATGCCGTCGGCCGTCCGCATCCGCAGCAGCAGGCCCTTCGAGTCCACCCACACGCTGGCGACCGGCGCGTCGGCGGCCATCTGATCGGTCAGCCGGATGGCCGAAAGCTGCCGCCCGCCAAGCGTTATCTTCTCCGGCCCGACGATGCGAATCGTGCGCATGTCGAAGTCGTGGGCCACCGGGTTGTACACCGCGAAGGCAACCGCATGCGGCTTGGACAGGTCGATCAGCCGGAGCGCCACCAGGTCCAAGGCGCGAGGCAGGTAGGCGGGCATGAGCGTCTCGGGCACGGTCCGCCGCCGGACCTGCGCGGGGCGCCCCTGCTCCGAAACCTGGGCCAGAAGCGCGTTGCGGTCCCTGAGGGTCTCCTGGGTTATCTTGCTCTCGCCTTGGATGAGGATTCGTTTGCAGCGCTCCACGCTGCGGTCGGGCGTGGCGAACAGCTCCTCGCGGGTGAGCTGCTTCGCCCCGCCTGCTACTTCCATCGTGCCGCAGCGGACGATCCACGCACCCCGGGTCCTCTCGCGCTGGGCCATGCTCTCGCTGATGCGGAGGAAGCCCACTGCCTTGCCCGCCCGCTGGATCGTGAAATAACTCGCCGTCGCCTCGAGCTTCTCACGCAGGAGCTTCTCGCTGAGCTTGCCCAGCGCGGTCGAGCCGCGCTTGAGGCTGGCGCCGCGCTCCACCAGTGACGGCGTCGGGTCGAACAGTTTCACGCTGCCCGCCATAGCCGTCAGGATGCCGTCCATCTCCGCCTGGGCGGACGTGGCCCCGGCGATGTTCAGCACCAGGTGCTCGCCGGGGGCGGTGCGGATCCAGGTCTGCCGACGCCACAGCGTCAGCGCCCCGCTCCAGATGCCGCGGAAGTGCATGGCCGGCTTGCCGGCGACCGTCCCGACCTGCGTGGACTTGACCTTGAATTGCCCCTTTGCCAGTTCCTTGGCTACGGCCTCGGCATACTCGCTGATGCTCAGCTTGATGGGCTTGTGGCGGGTTTGCAGGACCTCCATCGACCACCGTATGGCGTGGGTCTTCTCGTCCCTCTGCACCCAGCCGACGAGTCTGCGCGTCGATGTCTCTCGGACGCGCTGCGCG
>Ga0114922_10006017_pt1 | contig 11147 bp, 11 predicted proteins | sample AartaG_FD_100975 | JGI IMG/M metagenome (GOLD analysis project Ga0114922, IMG submission 100975) | Deep subsurface microbial communities from Aarhus Bay to uncover new lineages of life (NeLLi) - Aarhus_00045 metaG | ecosystem: Environmental > Aquatic > Marine > Oceanic > Sediment | place...
CAGTCCGGTGCTTCTCTTATTTATTGTCTGTAAAGCTTCCTTTATTTCACCCAATGAAGCATTTTCGACTTTTTTATTCTCTGTCTTATCAGGTGCAGTGTAATCGTCCAGTATGTTATTCAGTGTTGAAGATAAAGAAGCAATGGGTGTGATTGAGTTCATAATTTCGTGAGTAAGAACCCTGATAAGTTTCTGCCATGCCTCTGTTTCCTGTTCCTCTAAAACATTTTGAATGTTTTTAATGGTTGATAGTATGATAACTTTGTCTTTAATCTTTATGGTGGTGGCATATATTGCCAATTGAAGTATATCCTCTTCATCGTTCACACGCATAAGTTTATTTTCTCCGGGTCTGATATTCAATAAAGTGTCTACAAGCTCATGACTCAAAGGCTCGAGTCCCTTGATATTTTTAAGGCTTGTAACCTGGAACAGTTTTTTGGCTGCTTTGTTAATGAGTTCAATATTTCCATCTGAACGATATGCAATCAGACTCACATCTATATTCTGAACAATGGTTTGCAGGTAATGAAAGTGTTCCTCTTTTTCCGAACGGACTTTTTGAAAATCTTCGATCACTTCATTGAATGCCTTATTCAAGTCAATAAATGAACTCCCCATGCCTTCAATATGAAATGTACGGGTAAATTCTGAAAATCTGATCGATTCCAGAAAGCTGGTTAATTCCCTGTTTGTTTTATCGACATATCTGATCAGTGAGGTTATCTGAAAGATTATTGTCAGACTGATGATCACCGGAGCAATAAAAAACTCACTGCTTATAAAATAAAAGAACAGAAACATGGTTACAGCAAGAATCAATATTCTCACTGTCAGATTAAACCTGAAGTTTTTAAAGCTCATATTTTTCCATTCTACGATAAAGGGAGGTTCTTGTGAGCCCCAGTTCCTGTGCGGCCTGAGTGATATTCCCCTGATTTTGTTTCAATACCCTTTGTATGATATTTTTTTCAATCTCATCGAGATTAAATGTATCAAGGTCCATTTCTGAACCTTTCTTCCTTGGAGATGACAATATAAAATCATCTGGCTCAAGAAAATTTGATTCGCACATGATCATTGCTCGTTCAATTGCATGTTGCAGCTCCCTCACGTTTCCAGGCCATGAATAGTGCATGAGCTTTTTAATGGCAGATGGATTGATTCCCCTAACAGATTTTTTATATTTTTTCAGGTAGGATTTCAGAAAATGATTTGCCAGTAAAGGAATATCTTCGGTCCTTTCTCGAAGCGCCGGAAGATGTATCTCTACCGTATTAATTCTATACAAAAGGTCCTGGCGAAAAGAACCATTACCTACCATCTCATATACATCATTATTGGTAGCACAGACCAGTCTTACGTTGATGGGAATAGATTTATTGGCACCAACACGGGTTATTTCACGTCTTTCAATTACTGTCAATAACTTCGTTTGAAGGGGTTGTGACAAATTACCAATCTCATCCAGAAAAAGGGTACCTTTTGATGCAATTTCAAACCGACCTGGTTTTTCCTTTTTTGCGTCAGTAAAAGCACCTTTTTCATGCCCAAAAAGTTCACTTTCGAAAAGTGTCTCAGTAATTGAGCCCAGATCAACACTGATAAATACTTCGTCCATTCTTTCGGAATTCCTGTGCAAAGCACGGGCAACAAGTTCTTTTCCTGTTCCGTTCTCACCCAGTATCAACACATTTGCATCTGTCTTGGCAACTTTCTTAATTGTGGCAAATACCTGCTGCATTCCGGGTGAACTGCCGATAAAATCATGAAAAGGCTGATCCAGTACTGCACACATCTCTTTCTGTTTATTCCTCAGATTATCTGCTTCAAGCCTCGACCTTCTGAGTTTAATGGATGCTGAAACAGTCGCCAGCATCTTTTCATTCTGCCAGGGCTTTAATACAAAGTCTGTAGCTCCTGACTTCATCGCCTTAACAGCTTTTTCTGCATCGCCATAGGCAGTTATAAAAACTACAACTGCGTGAGGATCGATGGATAAAATCTTATCCAGCCATCCAAATCCTTCCTGACCGCTTATGGCATCGGTACTAAAATTCATGTCAAGAAGGATAACATCAAAATATTCGGACGCTAAACATTCCGGTATCTTCTCCGGATTATTCAAGGTTGTGATTAATTCAACATATGGTTTAAGCAGGAGTTTTAAAGCAAAAAGAATGTCTTCATTATCATCTACAACAAGAATTTTACCAGTCTTTTCCAGCATGAGCTTATGATTTTGGAATGGCTAATACAACAAAATTACACATATTTATTTAAATGTTCGATTTCGTACTATTTATGTAGCATATTCGTACAAATCAATCCATAATCAATTTAATTAGGAAGTCATAAGTTTATGAAATATAGTCTATTATATATTTTGGCATAATTAATGTAATATTTAACAAAATTTTTTATTTTACTATGGAAGGGATGGACAGAAAAATTGAAAAAAAAGGAATTGACAGAAAATATTATTGGATTGGAGGTATCTCGCTGCTATTGTTGCTTGCATTCATTAAGATAATATTCGGAGATACCAGTTCCAAATTGAATGTAGATACTGAAAAAATAACAATCCGCGAAGTTGTATATGATAAATACCAGGACTATATCTCAGTCAACGGAACAGTCGAACCTATCAAAACCATCTATCTTGATGCCATTGAAGGAGGCAGAGTTGAAGAATTACTTATTGATGAAGGCAATATGGTTCAAAAAGGTGATGTGATCCTCAGGCTCAGTAATACAAACCTGTTACTTGAAATATCCAATAACGAAGCCACGGTTTCCAGAGCGATTAACGACTTAAAAGCCACGCAGATCAATCTTGAAAACCAGAAGATTAACAGTGAAACACGCATTCTTGATCTTCAGTACCAGCTTTTGCAGCTGAAAAGAACAGTTGAGCAAAATAATTTATTGATCAAAGGCAATCATATTTCAAAGGAGGAATATGAATATGCAATGGAACAATACGAACTGACCATCAAACAACTTGAACTCCAGAAACAAAAATATCAGCATGATTCACTGTATATGAGATCAAGAATCAGAGCTGATGAAGAATCCATTAGAAGAATGCAAAAAAACCTCGAACTGGTAAGCGACAGGCTTGAAAATCTTTATATTAAAGCCCCTGTTAACGGCGAGCTGGCCTCCCTGAATCCTGAGATTGGCGAAGTGGTGAGTCATGGATCAAGGATAGGCACAATTAATATTCTTGATTCATACAAGATGCGTGTTGAGATTGATGAGCATTATATTGCACGCATAAACAGAGGATTGAAAGGTGATTTTGCATTTGCAGGCAACAACCATCATTTAATCATTACGAAAGTTTACCCGGAAGTAAGAAACGGGACTTTTACTGTTGACATGGAATTTACCAGCAACATTCCCTCACAAATAAGAATAGGACAAACAGCACGAATAAGACTTGAGCTTGGTGCAACCGAGGATGCACTTTTACTTCCAAAAGGAGGCTTTTATCAGAGTACCGGCGGACAGTGGGTATATGTTTTAGCCGAAAGCGGAAATCAGGCTGTTAAACGTGAAATAAGGATAGGCAGACAAAATCCACGATATTATGAGGTAATTGAGGGATTACAGCAGGGAGAGAAAGTCATCATTTCAAACTATGATAACTTCGGTAACATGGATAAGCTGATACTGAAAGATTCAAAATAAATATATCACAATATCAATCATTATGATTAAAACAGTAGAACTTACAAAAGCATTCAGGACAGATGAAGTTGAAACCACTGCCCTGAACAAAGTTGATATTTCTGTTGAACCAGGTGAATTTGTTGCGGTAATGGGTCCGTCTGGTTGTGGAAAATCCACCTTACTGAATGTTATCGGATTACTTGATAATCCTACCGATGGTCAGTACTATTTCAATGGTAATGAAGTTTCCAGGTATAGTGAACGAAAGCGAACTTACTTACGGAAAGGCAATATCGGATTTGTATTCCAGAGTTTTAACCTGATTGACGAGCTGAATGTTTACGAAAACATTGAGCTTCCGTTACTATATCTGAAAGTGTCTTCATCGGAACGTAAAAGAAGGGTAACAGAGGCGATGGATCGGATGAATATCAGTCATCGCAGGAAACATTTTCCTCAACAGCTTTCAGGCGGTCAGCAGCAACGTGTGGCTATTGCGAGAGCTGTGGTGGCAAGACCTAACCTGATACTTGCTGATGAACCTACCGGTAACCTCGATTCGGCAAACGGAGAGGAAGTAATGAATCTTCTGGTTGAATTGAACAATGATAATACAACCATCATCATGGTTACTCATTCACCTTCTGATGCAGACAAAGCACACCGCATTGTTCATCTGTTTGATGGACATGTGGTTACAGAAAACATCAGACTAACATTATAAACTAAATATATCAAGCTATGAATGAGTTATGTGTACCGGTTTCTGGAATCACTGAAAATGATGTAGCTGAAGTCACCGTATCAATTAAAGGTAAAAAAATAAAATATGAGTTCCGGATTGAATCTTTCCCATGGGAAACGGAAGAAACCCTTACCGAGACGAAAGATCCACTGGCTATCTCACTGGGGAAAATCTATAGATTAAAACTGGCCATTGAATCTTATGATAAAAACTGGGAATTGATCCAGATATTCAATCCAACTGAAGGTTCAGATCATGTTCATGTTTTATACAGAAAAAAGCAATAAAATTTTGCTCATGAAGTTATAAGTTGTAAATCAGAAAAACCGTTATTTACTATAAAAAATAAAGTTCAAACACATGAAAAAAATTCTTGTATTTTCACTGTCACTGTTATTTTTGAATTTAAATGCTGGCTATTCCCAAAAGGTTTGGACCCTGGAAGAATGCTTCCAATATGCATACCAGAATAATTTACAGATTAAGAGGCAGGGATTATTGGCAGATGTTTCAAAAGTTGATCTTCAAGAATCCAGGTATGCCATGTTACCGAATCTCAACGCTAGTTTCGGTCATAATTTTAGTTCAGGACGTAGTTTGAATACCGAGACATATACCTGGGTAAACAGAAGTCAGCAGGATGGAAGTTTAGGCGCAGGAAGTAATCTGAACATTTTTAATGGATTGCAACAATATAATACCATTCAAAGAAGCAAGTTTGATCTGCTTAGAGACCTGGCAAATGTTGAAAAGATAAAGAATGACATCACCCTCAATATTGCCACATCATATTTACAGATATTATTTGCCTACGAACTCCTTGAACTGGCAATAAATCAACGAGATGTAACACTTCAACAGGCAGACAGAATTTCAAAAATGGTAGATGTTGGAAACAAAGCCAGGGGTGATCTGCTTGAGATTGAAGCTCAGCTGGCCAATGACAACCTTACTGTTACCAATGCCGAAAACAGTCTTCAAATTTCTTATGTTGATCTGATTCAGCTGCTCGAACTCGAACTGGACTCACTGGGAAGTTTCAGAATAGAAAGGCCTGTAATTCAAGACATAGAAATGGAAAATGTTCTGAACGTAAATGAGTTATATGCAGAAGCTCTAAATGTTTTACCGCAAATTCGAAGTGCAGAGTATAACCTTCAGGGAAGAGAAAAAGATTTATCAGTATCCAAAGGAGCAAGATTCCCAGAGTTATATATGAGGGGTTATTATTATTCAAGGTATAACAATACTGCCACAGATCCTTTAAATCCACTTGAAACTTACAGCTATATTGACCAGATAAAAGATAATCAATACCGGCAGCTATCTTTTGGATTATCTGTTCCAATTTTTAACAGAAGACAGGTTGAATCTTCTGTTTCAAAATCAAAAATTGCTCTTAAAAATGCGCAATATGAACTGGAACAGACGAGGAAAGACCTTTATAAGGATATTCAGCAAGCACAATCAGACGCTACAGCAGCCCTTGAAAAATATAAAGCAAGTATACAGGCCGTCGAATCTAACCAGGAATCTTTCAATTATACACAGCAAAAGTATGAAGTAGGTTTGGTAAATTCAGTTGATTTCAATATTGCAAAAAATGAATTGCTTATTGCCAGTTCCAACTTACTTCAAGCTAAATATGAATATATTTTTAAGATCAAAATCCTTGACTTCTATATGGGAAAACAAATTATTCTGTAAGACGCAATAGCAGGATTTTTAAAATCGGACATTTCATCCGGCGGTTCTCATGGGGAATCGCTTTTATTTATAAATTTGTCTGTTCCACCTTAATATATATTATATGATCCGCAAAATCTTCCTTACTTTTATTCCATGTCTGTTTTCAGTATACCTTCTGAATGCCCAGGTCTTTAATACAGCAGAAACCTTAAACCCTTTAAAATTTTCAGCCGGAATAGCGCCCATTTATTACAACGAAAATTTTGGTCTGTTATTGATGGCTGAAGTTGGTATCAAGCAGGATATTGACTTCAATCTAAGGTATTCCGTTCTCGAGTATGAAGATTACTTCGGGGCTGATCTGGAATGGAAACTATTAAGCAGGAATTCACTTGCCTTCTCATTAACCACTGGTTGTCATGTTTATTATGATTTTGGACTGGATATTGCAGGGAATTTTTCTTTCCAGCTCAAAGATGATATAGCTTTATACACAGGAATGGATATCGACTTGAATTTTGGAGATGATTTGTATGTGCCTTTGTGGATACCCGTTGGTGTTGAAATTAAATTAAATAAAACAATAGCTTTTCTGTTTGAAGCTGAACTTCCGGTAAGCAGTCATGCCAATGCAATTATTGACGGGGGATTCTCGTTCCGGTTCTGATAAAGGTTATTTAATCACTTTTTCATAGCAAATGAAAGGGATTTTCTGGAAGGATGAATGAAATTTTCCTGCTTCGGTGAATTCCATTTTTTGACAAATCTGGTGTGCCAGATCATGTTCACTGAAAACATCTATTTGAATCATATTAAACTTGTTTGTTCTGGCATGATTCTCTGCAAAATCAAGTAACATTCTGGCTATACCTTTGCCCTGCCAGTTTGGGTGAACAGTCATCCATTGTAAATAAAGTGCTTTCCTGTTATCACCTGACAAATTCAGGTCTTTATGATCGACCGGAACTTCAGGGGTTAAAGTAATCATACCTTTGCAAACACCTTTATCCTTTAAAAGATGGATAAATCCTTCCTCCAGATTTCTTCTGATAACATTAGCTTCAGGGTGAGCACTGTTCCATTGCTTCATACCCTTTTCATTCATGTCTTTAATGCAAACCCGCAACAAATACAATATTTCAACAAGATCAGAAGAAATTGCTTTTCGTATTTCCATCAGCACATCAAATTGTCAGTAAGTCCCACCAAAATATCTTTAACGAAGATCGTTTTATCAAATATAACAATTTCTGAACAAATGAAAAACAGTACGCTTGTTTATAAAGAATTATTAGAAAGGAGAACATCAAAATAAAAATTAAATGTTATTTGTAATCATTTGATTTTCACTGTAAAAACAATTTTTTATGAATAGTCGAGTTAAAATCTTACTTTTGCCGAATAATTTTAAGTATTGAGGAATATGTCTGCACAAAAACCTTCGATACCAAAAGGTACCAGGGATTTTTTACCATCAGAGATGGTCAGAAGAGACTATATTTTCGGGACAATTAAAAATGTTTTCAGCAAATATGGTTATCTGCCTATTGAAACTCCTGCAATGGAAAATCTTGGAACATTGCTCGGAAAATATGGTGAGGAGGGAGATAAACTACTGTTTAAAATCCTGAATTCAGGCAATTTTCTTTATAATACCGGAATTGAGAATTTTAAAAATGACACCAACAGGCTCTCAGTTAAGATTTGTGAAAAGGGATTAAGGTATGATTTGACAGTTCCTTTCGCCCGTTTTGTTGTACAGTACAGGAATGACATCACTTTTCCGTTTAAGAGATACCAGATCCAGCCTGTCTGGCGAGCCGATAAACCACAGAAAGGACGGTACCGCGAATTTTTTCAGTGTGATGCCGACGTCATTGGCAGCAATTCGCTGTTGAACGAATTCGAATTGATACAAATCATTGATGAGGTTTTTACATCACTGCGAATTAAATCCATTGTTAAAATCAATAACAGAAAAATTCTGGCCGGTATCGCAGAATATATTGGCAGTCCGGATAAATTAAATGATATCACCACTGCTCTGGATAAAATGGATAAAACAGGCAGGGATAAAGTCATTTTGGAGCTCAGGGAACGAAATCTCTCTGAAAGGGCAATCAAATTGTTAGAACCTGTCATGCAAATAAAAGGGAGCCCTTCAGATAAACTTAAAAAACTAAAAAGTCTGATCGGTCGGATTGCCATTGGTCAGGAAGGCATTGAAGAGATTCAGACTGTGATGGACTATGTGGATGGACTTACCGTTAATACTGAGGTGGAACTTGACCTTACACTTGCACGCGGCCTGAATTATTATACCGGAATCATCATCGAAGTTAAGGCAACTGATGTACAGATAGGAAGTATTTGCGGAGGAGGAAGATATGATGATCTAACAGGGATATTTGGTCTTCCGGATGTTTCCGGGGTGGGAATCTCATTTGGGGCCGACAGAATATATGATGTATTGAACCAGCTTAACCTGTTTCCTGAAAATGTTGTGGCATCTTCACAATTGATGTTTACTAATTTTGGCACGAAGGAGGCCAGGTATAGTTTAAAATTGCTTGATCTGCTCAGAAAAAAAGGAATATCTGCAGAACTATACCCCGAACCTGCAAAACTGAAAAAACAGATGAGTTATGCAGATGCAAAGGGAATTGCATATGTAGCCCTCATTGGAGAGAATGAAATTAAAGAAGAAAAGGTCACCTTAAAGAATATGAAATCGGGAGAGCAGACTTCTGTTCGTTTTGAAGAATTAATCGATATGCTTGTCCGGAATAATTTGAATCAGATTTAATCGATTCATATTAAATAAAATCAAACTTTTTTTTATTAAGTTTGTTGATCGATATATGTAAAACAAGGATTTTCATGATGGATAAAAGAACATTTCTAAAGACAGGTGCGGTTGGATTGGGAGGATTATTAACCTTTTCTTCATTGTCTGCGAGCAAAATTGCTAAAAAAATATTCAAACAGGATCCCATACGTGAATTCAAATTGCCCGAACTACCTTACGCATATGATGCACTTGAACCTTATATTGATGCAGGAACCATGAAGCTTCATCATACAAAGCATCATGCGGGGTATACTGCTAAATTCAATGCAGCGGTGAAAAAGGCCGGAATTACCGGTAAAAATGCAAAGGAAATACTTACTGAAGCATCTCTTTACTCCGATTCAGTCAAGAATAACGGAGGAGGTTATTTTAACCACAAATTATTCTGGAGGGTTCTTTCTCCTGACGGAGGTGGCGAACCAAACGGAGAACTTCTAAGTGCAATTAATGACGTTTTTGGTTCATTTGAAAACTTTAAAAATGAATTTTCACAAGCCGCTATAACATTGTTTGGATCTGGCTGGGCATGGCTGATTCTCTCTGAAGGAAAGTTGAAAGTTACTACCACTCAAAATCAGGATAGTCCCATAATGGATATTGCAGAGGTAAAGGGTACCCCACTGTTGTTAATCGATGTATGGGAACATGCTTATTACCTGAAATATCAAAACCGCCGTGACGAATATGTTGATGCCTTCTGGAATATTGTAAACTGGGAGTTTATATCTAAAAAATACAGCAGACTCATACAAGGCTGATGATTCATCAACCTTTTTTAATCTTGTCGCAGGAGATTCATATCCAAAGAAGTATCCAGTCTTCTTAATTCTTTTCTTAATCCATCAATGATAACCGGATTGTCAGAGAAATCCACTTCAATTTTATCCTGCCCAAGAGACATTATCCTGCTAAAACCGGATTTTTTCCGGAATTTAAGTATTGTATCCTTCTCCTTTGTGGGTATATAATTCTGTTCTGCAAAAGCTTTGATAAATCCATCACGGTTATCGTTGAATTTACCATTGATATATCTTTCCTTTTTACCGAAAACAAGAAGTGGGTAAATCAGAGAATAAGCTACCACCACAAATAAAAACAATCTGATCCGTTTACTGCTTATAAAAGCTTCTTTCAGCTCAGTGATCCCATCTCCGCTTCTCAGATATGAGATAGCCAAAAGGATGAATATCATTATCAATAAAAGTAACAGGTACCGGACCAGCCTGCTGAAATATTTTTGCATCACTTTATGATTTAATGTACAGCTGCAAAAATAGAAGTTTTTACCATGCAGAACGATCTTTTCCCTTTAAAAACAATTAATAATTCCATCATCTGTTCTAACAACAATCAGACAAATCATTTGAAATATCCCTAATAAACTGATTATCAATATTATTTGATTAACTGACTCATGTTATTTATATTAACTATTGCTTATTAAATATACTTTTGTATATTTGCTGACTATTAGTCATACTATATAATATAGTTTAATATGGGTATTGCAGAAAGAAAGGAAAGGGAAAAGGAACAACGCCGCAGCGACATCATCGATGCTGCAGAGAGCATTTTTTTCAGCAAGGGAATTGAAAATGCCACCATGGATGAAATCGCTGAAAAGGCAGAACTCAGTAAAGGTACTCTTTACCTGTACATTAAAAGTAAGGAGGAACTGCTGTTTGCCATCAATTTGCGTGCGATAAAAATACTGTTGACCATGTTTAAGGAGACCATCAGTCAGAAAAAAAGCACCATTGAAAACCTGATTGAGATTGGACGAGCCTATATCAGATTTTCGCAGAAATATGAGCATTATTTCAAAACGCTGCTTCATTTTGAAGGAAGTGAAAATTTAAACCTGAGCCATGACTTATATGCGCAAATGTGCCAACAGGGAGAAGATCCGATGAGTTTTCTTACAGAGATGCTGAGAAAAGGAGCTGATGATGGCACAGTGCGTTCAGATATAGCGCCTGGTGTTCTTGCACATTGTCTCTGGAGCCAGACAACAGGAATTCTGAAACTAACCAAAATCAAAGATTTTCATATTGACCTGAAAACTCATTCTGAAGACGAAATTATTAATGCACATTTAGATATCATTTATCATGGAATCCTTAAAAGCAGCTAAACTTATTATTGTATCAGTTACTGTTACATTCCTGTTCATGCCAGTTTCAC
>Ga0114922_10006018_pt1 | contig 11146 bp, 9 predicted proteins | sample AartaG_FD_100975 | JGI IMG/M metagenome (GOLD analysis project Ga0114922, IMG submission 100975) | Deep subsurface microbial communities from Aarhus Bay to uncover new lineages of life (NeLLi) - Aarhus_00045 metaG | ecosystem: Environmental > Aquatic > Marine > Oceanic > Sediment | place: Aarhus...
GAGAGCGATTTCAGCACAGCCAGAATCGATGCGGTAACCCGGTTCTCGCGGGTTGAATACGTCGAGAATATACTCGATTCCATTGGGGCCTCCTTGAGTGAGGCAGGCATTCCGGGAAGCCTGAAGCCCTTCTTTTCCTTCGCGCAGAACCTGGTGCTCTAACATTCTCATACATAGTAGCCGGATCTGCTGCTGATATCAAGGAGTTCTTTGGGATGACGGCCCACAGTGTCTTCGCCGGCATTTCTGTGAGATGCGCTGTTAGTGATGCCGCCATCGTAACGGTCACGGGGAGCCGGGGATGGCGCCCAGGTTTGTTGATCATCGGTATACGGTGCCCGGTATACGGTGCCTGACACCAGGCGGGGACGCAACTCCTGCACGGTATACGGTGCCCGGTATACGGTGCCTGACACCAGGCGGGGACGCCTGCAATACCAATGATTTACAACGCTGCGTGTCATTTGCATTGTAATATCGGCGTATAAAAGAACCCGAGAATCGTAGCGGCAGTTTGAGAAAAATCGATGCTCATTGATAAAACATGGATTATCCTTCGGCGGAAAACGGGACAGAATTGTCCGGACGCTGCGTGTTGAGCGCTCAGAGATATCCGGACATCCAGCCGGTGTGCCGGGCAGGCTGATCCATACGACGACGGTGGTTCTTTCCGCGCTTATGCCGCTGCCGGGGCCGCCGCTCTTGGGGCATCGGCAGTCATTGACCCGTGAGGATGTCCGGCAATTTGAAGCCTTCCAGCAACAACGCCCAACCCATCTTGAGAGACAACGGCTCTGCGCACGCTGCCATGCCCGGCGAAAGACGGTCCCTATGGAGCCTGCTCAAATCGAAAGCCTTCCGGCCCGGCGTGCGTCAGGGAGTTGTAGTCCTGTTTGACCAGGGCCTCTGTGGCATTGGCACGTTGCTGACGGGCGTTTTGGTGGCCCGTGGGTGCGGCGCTAACAAGGCGGAGTTCGGCCTGTACGTACTCGGCATGACGTTGGTGTTCACCGTCCAAGGCTTCAGACGGGCGCTGGTATCTGTTCCTTTCACGGTGCTCAGCCCACGCCTCGGGGATCGCGAGAGGGCCGCCTATTTCGGCAGCACCCTGGTCCAACAGCTTGGCATCTCCGCCCTTACAGTTGCCGGCTTTGGTGGAGCCGCGGGTGTTCTTTATGCCATGAACCGAGGTGGCGTGGCTGCCGTCATGCTGGCGATATCTGTGGCGTCGGTAGGGATCCTGCTGCAAGACTTCATGCGATCTGCGCTACTCGCCGAACTCCGCGTATGGACCAGTCTCGTCATGGGAGCGGTGGCGCGGGGCACGACCGTAGGTGCGCTGGGCCTGGCGTATGCCCTGGGTCATCTCAATGTTGTCGTGGCGTACCTGATTGTGGCCGTTTGCTCAGGCCTGCCTGCGGCGATAGTGCTGTGGCGCGAGCGCAAACGCTTGGCGCTCGTGCGGCAACAGATAGCCTGCGACTTGAAGAGGAACTTCAGGATCGGCCGGTGGCTGGTCGCTTCCAACGTGGCGTATATGTGCACGCGGCAAGCTCTGCCCTGGTTTCTTGTGTTCGTGTGGGGCGGCGAGCAACTGGCCGTCCTGGGCGTTTGCAGGGCGGCCGCTGGGCTTATCGGGTACATGTCGAGGGGTCTGGCATCTTTTTTCCTGCCGAAGATGTCGCAGGTGGCCAGTTCCGAAAAGCGACTGGCTCGCATTGTAAAGAAATCGGTATCGCTTCTGATTGTTGTTGGGGTCGGGTATGTGGTCCTGGTAGGTTGGCTGGCAGGAGATCGAATGGTAACCTGGCTCTACTCAGACGTTTACTCCGGCCTCGGGGGTCTGATCACCTTGTGCTTTATCAACGCCGCCATTGTGCTGGTCGACATGCCCATCTCTCATGCACTGCACGCCTTGAAGCGTTCTGATGTTGTTTTCAAAGGGCTCTTGGCGGGCGTTCCGGTCATGTTATCCGTGGGGGTGGTGCTGACGTGGAAAATGGGAGTTTGGGGCGTGTGCCTGGCAACCTTGTTGAGCTCGTTAGTGTCGCTTACTTACAGAGCGCGGTACCTGTCGGCGCGGTTATCTTCCGCCGAACGGCCGGAGGGCGCACGTCAGCCGCAAGAAGAGGACCAGGCCGGCGAACCTTTTCATCCTGAGCAGGCTCTCTGATTAAGGAGAAGAATGCCTGAAGAACTTACAGCGTGCTTGTTGTGTGGGTGCCGGCAGTTGCGGCGAGATGCCTTTGCGGCCTGGCAGTTGAGCCTCAGCGATTGTCACGGTGTGACCCTATGCAAGAAGTGCGGCTTTCGGTTTCTCAACCCGCGCCCGAGTCGGACTGAATATGAGCAGATGTATGCCGACGGGTCCGGCCCGCTTGCGGCTGCTTACCCCCGGGCAAACAGCTTTTACGCCCAGGAAGACGCTCTGCGACATCGGGAGCACCTGGTGAAGTTGAAGCTGCTGGCGCGGGCCGGCGCGGGTACTCGTTTGCTGGAAATAGGGGCGTGCACCGGGGTGTTTCTTCACGAGGCAAAGCAACACGGTTTCGAGGTCGAGGGGATTGAGCCGAGCGAAGAAAACCGCCGGGCCGCAAGAGACCGATACGGTTTGACATTGCGCGGCGGTTCGGTCGAGGACCATGATTTCAAGCCGGAAAGCTTTGATGTCGTTTTTGGCAGTCACGTCTTTGAGCATCTGCTGGACCCATTGGCGGTCGCCGGGGCCATTCACGGATGGCTGCGTCCGGGCGGGGTCCTTCTGATCGAGGTACCCAACCAATTCGACAGTTTCTCGGCGAGGCGAAAGCGGTGGTTGCACAGGGTCCGCCCCAGAAATCCTTCGTTCCTGTCGGTGCACCATCCTGTGTTCTTTTCCTGCAGAACCCTGCGCGAGCTTGCCAATCGCAGCGGCTTCGGGCGGCATCGGTTGCGCAACGTCTACTATTCCTCCGGAAGCCTGTGGCGCCATCCGTTCCAAGCGGCCGCCAGGGTAATGGCCGCGGTTAGCGGCGGCGGCGGGGTGATCGAACTGGCCGCTGAGAAGGTCTGATGCCTGTGTCGGACCGACCATCCGTATGGAAGAAAGAACCATGCATATTGTTTACGTGAGCCGGGAACTGGTCCCTTCGCGGCGCTGCGGCGGCATCGGCGGCTACGTTTGGGACATCGCCCGGCACGTCGTTCGATCCGGCCACCGCGTTACCGTGATTTGCGCGAGCGACGACACGCGCCAGGCCGACGACTCGGTTGCCGACGGTGTGCGCGTTATACGCCTGCCGGGCGGCGACTTCGCGGTCGAGGGCATCGAAGGTGGCGGAAGACTCCCACTAAAGGGATACGTCCGGATGACCACGCGTTTCAGGTCTTACCGTCGAAGGATTACAGATTGTCTGGAGGCCCTGATCGACACCTACGGCGTGGATATTGTTGAGTTCGCCGAATACGGCAACGAGGCGGCCGAATGGCTCAAGCAGCCGCGCCGCGCGCCGATGGTGGTCCGGTGTCATGGCCCGGGAAGCCGAAAAGGCGGTCGGCGGATCACCTGGCGCCCCTGGCGTTGGCTTAAGCACCGGCGGGCGTGCCGGGAATACGACGCCGTACGGTCGGCCGAGGCGGTCACGGCCCCGTCCGCGGCAATGGCCGAGCTGATTCGCATCGACGGAGAACTGGCGGGCCGGAAGATCCATATCATCCCGAACCCCGTTGAGGCTGCTTTCTGGGCAAGTGAGAATCCGGGGAACAACTGGGCCCGCGGAAAGGGCCTGTGCGTTGTCTTCAGTGCCAGCTCCGTTGTGCACGCCAAGGGCCATGGTGAGCTCGTAGAGGCCGTTCGCCTTCTGCGCGAGGCCGGGCGCGACGTGAGGCTTGTTATCGCCGGTAAGTGGGGCAAGCTGGGACGCTCGCTGGCACAACGGCTACGCGCCAGCCCTGAGCTGTCCTCATGGTTCACACTGCCGGGGCACGTGGGCCGCGAGCACCTTCAGGGGCACTACCGCAACGCCTCGGTGGTTTGCTTTCCTTCGTGGTGGGAAAACTGCCCTTGTGCTTGCCTCGAAGCGATGGCCAGCGGCGGCCTGGTGGTCGGCAGTTCGGCCGGTGGCATGACTGAGATCATAAGGGACGGCGTAGATGGGTTGCTCGTGGCGCCGCGAGATCCGGCTCTCCTCGCAGCTTCTCTGGCCAGGGCTCTCGACATGCCGCACGAAGAGCAAGCAGCTATGCGGACGAATGCACAACAGCGTATTCGAAGCTCGTTCGACGTTGACGTATTGGTCCCGCGCACACTGCAATTCTATGCGGATGTCGCTCAGGATTGGGCCCAACGCAATCATAAGGAAGATGCTGATGCGGGTCGTGTGGCTCACTGAGACATTCGGTGACTATCGCGTGCCGGTGTTCGCCGAACTTGACAAGCTCCTGGGCGGCGAGCTTCGAGTGGTGTACTCATCGGCTCGAACGCATCCGCGGTGTGTGTGCAAGATAGAGTCAGTTTTAGGGTCACGGGCAATCGGCCTCGTAGGTGAACGCACCCTCCTTCGCTTGGGTCAGGCGCACAGCGGATTCTCGAACAGAGCCATCGATATCGCGTTTCCCAAAGGTCTCTTTTCGACGGTGGCGAAATGCTCGCCCGATGTCTTGATCGGCCAGGGGTTCGCCAGGCTGACGGTGGCAGCCCTCTTCTCCAGACTTATCCACGGCACCCCTCTGGTCGTGTCGTATCAGCGCACCCATCACACGCAGAGAGCAGCGCAATGGTACAGGACGGCCTATCGAAGGCTTGTTTTAAGGTTGGTCGATGTCATGTGCTGCAACGGCCGATTGTCTCAGGAATACTCTCAGTGGCTGGGAATGCCGAGCGACAGGATCCTGACCGGCGTTAACGTTGCCGACACCTCCGGCCTGGTGCGCCTGCGCTCCGCCATCACGGCAGAGGACCGGCAGGCGATACGGAGCCGTCTGAACGCCTCCGGCACGGTCTTTCTCTTTGTAGGCCGCCTGGTGGAGCTGAAGGGAGTGCGCCACCTGCTGGAAGGTTTCATCGCGCTCCATCGCGGCGGTGCGGCGCCCCCCGCGACGCTCGTCATCGTAGGAGACGGACCTGAGCACCCCCTGCTTACGGCGATGTCGGAGGCTTCGGGCCTGGGCAATGTGCGCTTTACCGGGACGGTCGATCACGACAATATCGCCGAGTACTACGCGGCGGCCGATGTGTTCGCGATCCCTACGCTCGAGGACAACTGGAGTATCGTGGTTCCCGAGGCAATGAGCTGCGGCCTGCCCATCATGTGTTCGAAATATAACGGCTGCTGGCCCGAGCTGGTGCGTGACGGCGTGAACGGATTCACCTTTGATCCCCGCAACACTCAAGAGGTGGCGGCGCGCTTCAGCTACTTCCTCCATCACAACGAATCGATTCCGTTGATGGGAGGGGCCTCTAAGCAGATAGTTGCGGACCACTCGCCAAAGCGTGCCGCGCGCATCCTTCTGAAGGCTTGTCGGATGGCGGCATCCAGACGCAAGAAGGGAAGTGAGACATCTGGCTGACCAGTGCCACGTATTGCTACGCCGCATTTATTGCGATGTGGATCATGAGCCGTCGAGAGCCCCATCGGGCGCTGTTGCCCGTCTTCCTGGCGGGCCTGGTGAATATCCCCGTCTTCTTCTTCGGCAACAGTGCCGGCGGAGGCGTTTTTGTTGCGGATGTCGCCATCGCCGCCTTCGTTGTCAGGTTCGGCTTCTCATTCGGCCGACGAATGATCCGCCGCGCCAATCGCAACGGCCAACTTGCCTTGTTTGCAGTTCTTGTGGCGTGGGTTACGGTAGGCGGAGTCATTGCCTGCCTGCAGGAGCCGCGCATCTCGCGATTCGTGTACTACGGGGTGGCTCGCTGGTGGACCTTCATGGCCCTGGTTGGTATCTTTTTTGGCCAGAGCCTCTCCGAACGGGATTACGTGAGCAGTCTCCGGCGCCTGGGGATAGTCATGATCGTATACGGCGTGCTCTGCATCGCCCACCAACACGGTGTTGTAGACTTGTCGGGTCTGGAAAATCTGGGCCCGCGGATAGTTGAGTCTACCGCACGCTCACGCGAGGCATATACCGGCGTGACGCCGTTTGGCCACCGCGTTTTTCTGGGGGCGAATTCTGCCAGCACCGGGGCGCTCTGCTGGCTGGGGCTGTGGGCGGCCGCAGTCCTGGCGATGCAGCCGAACAAGCGCCTGTGGAGGTTCTCGGCAATCCTGGCCGTGGTAATGCTGTGGGCCCAGGCCGGCACGTGGTCGCGTTCAGACATGGTGGGCTTGGTCGCAAGCCTCGCACTGGGCGGCGTCCTTTTCTTCCGTGTCGCACAACGCCGCACCCGACAAGGGGCGGCCTTGGCGACAGTGGCTTTCGTCGGACTGGTAACATTGCTTGCCTGTGTATATCCGAGGGTGACGCGCAATCCCACGCTCGAACGCTACGCACGGGCTTTCAGCCAATACAATCCTGAGGCCTTGGGAACCGGCGGCCACCGTTTCAGGGAACATAGCTCTGTATTGAAACGCCTCGGGAAAAATCCGCAAATTCTCTTGTTTGGAGTTGGCCCGAACGGATACAGAAGGCTTGCCTGGGCAGGGAAGGCCACGATGCTGTTCGGCCATAATGTGTACCTCCACACAGTAGTCGAGCTGGGCTTTCCGGGCCTTGTTCTGCTTGTCGTGTGGCTGTGGCGTGCCTCACAGATGGGTGTATCGGTGTTGCGACCGGCGCGGTCTGCGTCCATGAGGACGCGTCAACTGATCGCCATATTGACGGTGACAATGTTGGTCCAACGACTCGTCGCCGGCTTGGGGGCCGACACGCTCTTTGCTACAAACACCATGCTTCCTGCCAATGTGATGTTTCTGGGGCTGGTTGGAATGGCTTTCTCCACCTATGGCCCCCACTTTAGAGGAAAGCAGGCGGTTCCCGCGCCTCTCAAACAAAGTGTCGTAGGATTGCGCAGTGCCACGAAGCAACCGAGGAGTTGACCAAATGCCCGGATTGTGCGGCCTGGCCTGCTTCAAACAATCTGTTGACCTCGGGGAAGACTACAAGCGCCTGCTTGCCGGTCACGCCTCCCACACTTACTCACATGAGCAGCACGTCAGGTGGGACAGTTTTCCAACAACGGCTTATGCCGCTTCCGACACATGCGTGGTCTCACCTGATCGGTCGGATCAACCTCCGGTCGGGGTGTTGCTGGAGGGTTGGGTTTCGGAGATCGACGGTGCAAGGTGGCCTCCCCGGGCACCACAAACCGCCCATGCTCTTCTGGCGGAGGTGTACCAGTCTGAGGGGATCGACTTTGTCAATCGCCTGTACGGGTCTTTCGTGATCGTGGTGCGCGATGCTGAACGACAGCACATATGCTTGTTTGCCGACCACAGCGCCTCGCGGCCGCTTTTCTGGACCGTGCACAACGGCAGATTGATCTGGGCCAGCCAACTGGCGGGCATTCTCAACGTCTCTCAACACCGGTGGCGGCTCTCGTCGGCGGCAGTCGCGAACTTCATCGCTTGCGGCCACCACCTGGCGGACGGCACATGGGTCCGCGGCGTATACGTTGTACGCCCGGGTGAGTGCGTGGTCTGGTCCCCGGCGGGACCAGAACGGCGCCGGTATTTCAGCTTTCGGCCCGGCGCGGAGGCCGAGCCCGCGCCAAGTATGAACTCTCTCGCGGACAGTATGGCTGAGGTGGTGCTGCGCGCCACGGAGCGCTGCTACCGTGCCTCCGGCGGCGCCGTGGTTTCGTTGGGGGGCGGCCTCGACTCACGCCTGGTGTTGGCTTCGCTGGTCGAAATCGGCGCAAGAAACGTGCGCGCGATCACCCTGGGCACAGAGAATCGTTACATCCACGGCGACGCCTACGTGGCCGCGCAACTGACGCGGCATTGCGGCATTGAAGACCGCTTCATTTCTCGCGGCAACAATTTTCTTGCCATGCCTGATTTCACTCGCCGCTTCGGCGCAGAGACCGATGCCGCCGCCTACCACATCGGCGAGATGGACGCGCTCGAACAGATTCCCGGCGGATGGCCCCGGTCGATGTACCGCGGCGATGAGTGCTTTGGCTGGCTGGGGCAGGTGAACTCTCGTGAAGAGGCAATGGCCGCGGTCGGGGTTCGCCATATAGCCGCGGTGCGATCGAAGGTCGATCACTTGTTCACCGACCGTTTGTACCACTTGATGAGCAAAGCCCATGCCCGGGCGCTGGACACGGAAAGGAAGACCTGTTCAGCCACCGATCTCATCAATCTGAAGGATCATCACTATTTCTATCTGCGCCTGGCGCGTTACCTGCACCCGCTCACCCATTACAAGATGTTCCGCGTGGAGATGTTCAATCCGCTTCTCGACAAGGAGGTGCTGGGGTTTCTGGCCCATGTGCCGGCGCAGTATCGCATAAACAAGCAGATAGAACGGCGCCTGCTCGAGCGACGTTTTCCGGATGTGATGCGCGTTCCCGTGGCTACTCGCTCGTCTCTTGGGAATACCGACGAGATCTGGCGCCGGAGCGCTGAGCTGCGCAGCTTCATGCTCTCTACACTTGGCCGGGATGGGGAAATATGGGCCCGATTGGTCCGGCGGGACCGTGTGGAGGCCTTTGTCGAGAACGCCCTGAAAAGAGAGCCGCCGCCTCGCTGGCGCCGATTCGCTGGGCGGCTCGTCCGTGCCATGCAGATGTACGAGCCGTTGAGAAAGTTGTCGTGGAACGCAATCGAGCACGGACAGCCGAGCCAGATGCGTCTGCTTCAGCGCTTGCTGGTGATGCGATTGTGGATCGACCAATTCGAGGACAAGCTCGAGCTTGACGATCAATGAGGTCTCATTATGTCGCCTGAAGACTTAGCTCCGACAGAAGAAAAACCCAGCCTCCACCTGGGATGCGGGAAGCAGATGTGGCAGGGCTTCCTGAATGTGGACAGCGCTCCATTGCCCGGTGTGGACGTTGTGTGGGACCTCAATGATCGTCCCTGGCCGTTTGCCAGCGGCGCCTGGGCGCTGGTCGTTGCCAACCACGTAATTGAACATCTGGACGACCTCGGGGCGACCATGCGCGAACTTCATCGTATCCTCGCACCGGACGGCATCGCGCAGGTGCGGGTACCTCATGTCGCCGGGTGGGGTGCATGGAACAATCCCACGCATCGGCACTATTTCACAAGAGAGACCCTGAGGTACTTTGAGAAAGGCCATCACTACAGTTACGCGGTCGAGGCGGGGTTCTCGAGTGTAACATGCACCAATGTATTCGGGCTGGGAAAAAGCGCCCGCCTCAACTGGCTGGTGAACCCGCTTCTCAACACCAACTTGTACGACCAGGTGCTGTGGAAGATCATCCCTTGCGCGGAAGTGAAGGCGACACTCGTCAAATGAAACGTTTTTCGACTTTTGAGAGGGTGCCTTGATGCGGGTTGTCCTCGTTCATAATGAATACGCCGAACTCAGCGGGGAAGAGGTCGTCGTTCGGAATATTCGCCTTCTGCTGGAAGAGCACGGGCACGAAGTGATTCCGTTCTTCCGTAACAGCTCCGATATCGCCCGTATGCGGCTGGGCAAGCTGCGGGCTCTTTTCAGCGGCATTCACAGTGCTTCGTCGGGGCGGGAATTCGCGCAACTCGTCGAGCAGCAAAGACCCGACGTCGTCCAGGTGCAGAACGTCTATCCGCTCATCTCGCCCGTTGTCTTCAACGTTGCGGCTGAGGCAGGGGTACCGGTCGTGTTTCGCTGCGCGAACTACCGTCTGTTCTGCCCCAACGGCCTGCTTTTCTCCCGTGGGGAGGTGTGTGAGAGATGTGCACGAGCCCGGGAGTACTGGTGCGTTGTGCGCAATTGCGAGCGATCCATCCCGAAGTCGTTGGGCTACGCCCTCAGAAACGCCTGCGCCCGCGCATCGGGTGCGATAACGAGAAACACCGCGATGTACTATGTGCCGTCGTATTTCCAGAAGCACAAGTTCGCCGCGTGGGGCATTGCTCCCGAGCGGATCGCCGTGATCCCGAACTTCATTCGAAAGTCCGACGTCGACGCGGCTGAGTATGCGACGGGCGAATACGTAGGCTACGCCGGCCGCATCAGTCCCGAAAAGGGAGTTGGGATGCTCCTCGAAGCCGCGCGCAAATCCGGCTCCATCCCATTCAGCATAGCGGGGGGAATTGAACCCATGCCGGGTCTGTCGGCAAGTGCGCCGCCCAATGTGCGCTTTCTCGGCAGACTCACCCCCACCGAGATGGCGGGCTTCTACGCCAACGCACGGACTGTGGTTGTACCCAGCATATGGTACGAGACGTTTGGCATGGTGATTGTCGAAGCCATGCTCGCGAGGCGCCCGGTCATTGCATCCAGGATCGGCCCCATCCCGGACCTCATCGACGACAACGTAACCGGGCTGCTCTTCGAACCCGGCAACGCGGACGAACTCGCCGAGAAAATACGGTACCTGTGGGAGCGTCCGGGCCTGCGCCGCAAGATGGGTGAGGCCGGCAGAGAAAAAGCCCTCCGAGAATACTCAGCCGAACGGTACTACGAGAAGCTGATGGCCCTATATGAAAAGGCGATCGAGTTGGGCCCCGGCCGCGGCCGTGCCTGAGGGTGCGACAAAGCATTTATGGTTCCCGTGAATAGATGGCCACGGCCGCCTCAGAAGGCGGGGAGACGTTCGTCGAGACGTAAACGGCATGGCGGCACCGTCTTGGAAAGGCGGCGCGACGAACGAAGGTACGTGTTTAGCGTGCACGGACGGAATCTGTTTCGGGCTTGCCTCTTCAGCATGTAGGGGCGGCTCGCGAGCCGCCCTTGAGCCCAAAGGGCGATAGTCTGTAGCCACGGGCGTAAGCCCGTGGAAAGGATCGGCCCCATAACCCCAGAGCCCCGCAGGGGCGACAGAGCGATTCGACGGCGATGTCCGCTAAGAGGCGGGACGACGAGGACGAATCGAGGTGTCGCACACCAACCAAAAACCATATTTCGTTGTCGTACCCCGTGGCCGGCGCGAACCGGCTAGTGTCGTGTCCCGCAAATGCCTTTGTATTGTCATAGGAGCCTCCCGGAGGTCAAATCGGCTCTGGCAGCCGACATTGCCTGTGTGACTTATGGCAGGTATCTTCGGGACGGGACACTA
>Ga0114922_10006019_pt1 | contig 11146 bp, 9 predicted proteins | sample AartaG_FD_100975 | JGI IMG/M metagenome (GOLD analysis project Ga0114922, IMG submission 100975) | Deep subsurface microbial communities from Aarhus Bay to uncover new lineages of life (NeLLi) - Aarhus_00045 metaG | ecosystem: Environmental > Aquatic > Marine > Oceanic > Sediment | place: Aarhus...
GCGAGCAGCAGCCGGTAATCCTGGATCGGCAGTGTGGCCGCCGCGGTGCGGCGGTCACTTGTGCGTTCCGGGGAGTGCGTCCACATCGATCTCCTCCTCTCTTATTACCCTCTTAGACGATGACGGCGGGTGGAACGTTCACTCGCACGAGCGGGCGATTTCGGACCGCGTCGGCGGCCGGCGACGCGCTGCAGCTGGCTCAGTCGAGTCCAGCCCTTCTCGCGCGCCAAATCGATGAGCCGCAGGAAGACGACAGCGGTGGCGGCGGCATCGCCGAGGGCGCGATGCCGCCGCTTGACCTCCACTCCGAAGTAGCGGGTCACCGAATCGAGACGGTAGTCCTCGAGGCCGGGGACCAGCGCCCGCGAGAGCCGCACCGTGCACAGGGCGCTGTTGAGCAGCCCGACGTCAAGGGTTCGCCCCAGCTCGGCGTTGATGAAGTTCATGTCGAAGGGGCTGTTATGGGCCACCAGAACCCTGTCGCCCAGCAGCTCCAGTAGCGGTGCAGCAACCTCGGCGAAGGGCGGCGCATCGGACACCATGGCGTCCGAAATGCCTGTCAGATCTTCGATCCGGGCCGGGATCGGGATGCCGGGGTTGACGAGCGTGACGAAGTCGTCGACGACCTGGCCGGCGTCAACCAGGATGACAGCGATCTCGGTAATCCGGTGCTCCGCCGAGGGCATGCCGGTGGTCTCAACGTCGACCACGGCGAAGGAGACTTCGGCGATCCCCGGATCGCCTTTGTCTCTCTCTACGAGGACGACCTCGCCGGAGCGGCTAACGCGGATGCGCCCGTCGGGCGCCAGCCCGCGGGTGACGATGCTGCGGGCTGCCGCCTCGTCGCAGTTGGCCAGCCCGAGCAAATCGCGGCAGACCTCTGCGGCGCCGGCGCGGCCGCCGGATAGACGCAGGTGAGCGATGATTTTCTCGATCAGTTGCGACTGCGAAGCCAACGCCGTCACGGCTTCCTCCCTGGCCGAAGCGCGCGATTCTACCACACCGCGCGCGGCGAGATCACCGGGCTTGTGGGGCCCGAGGCCGCTTGCTATGCTGTCCACAGGGGAGGAGCAGATGGCCGATATCATGACGAAAGAGGAACTCGAAGCCGAGCTGACGCGCACCGGCGCGCTGATGGAAGGGCACTTCCTGCTCGCCTCAGGCCTCCACAGCGGCTACTACCTACAGTGCGCCCGCCTGCTGCAGCACCCCGACCTTGCCGAGCGGATCGGCGCGTCGATAGCGGCGCTTTTCCCCGGAGTGGAAATCGACGCCGTGGCAGCGCCGGCCGTCGGCGGCGTCATCGTCGCCCACGAGGTGGCGCGCGCCCTCGGCGTGCGCGCCATCTTCAGCGAGCGCGAAGCGGGAGTGATGACCTTCCGACGCGGCCTGGGCATCTCCGAGGGCGAGGGCGTGGCCGTGGTCGAGGACGTGATAACGACCGGCGGCTCGATCCGCGAGACGATCGAGGCGGTCGCCCGGCTGGGCGGCCGCGTGGCGGCCGCGGGCTGCATACTCGACCGCAGCGGCGGCGAGGCAAACCTCGGCACTGCCACCCCCCTGAGGGCCCTGCTTACCATCACCTTCCCGACTTACGGGCCCGAGGGCTGTCCCCTCTGCGCCGAGGGGATGCCCCTGGAAAAACCAGGCAGTAAAATTCAAGCGCGATAGGAGAACGATTTAGACAGGCCAACGTCGACGATGCCGGCGCCCTAGCCCGCATATTGCACAAGATTCGGCCGCCCGGCGGCCCCTTTTCCCGAATCTCCTTGTTGCGGCCGATTTTGGACCCTTGACGTGGCGCAGCCACGCCTGCGGGTCCAAAACCGCCCCCGCCGCGACCTTCGGGAAAATCGGCTCGCCGGTGACAATATGTAACCTCACAGTCCCGTGGAGAGAGCGCTGGAAAGATCAAAATATCAATCAATTATCACCAGAGCCGGCCAAACCTAGTGCAATATGCGGGATAGTAGCGCTGCCCGTCGAAGTCGAGGCAGTAATGGAATTTCCGCAGCGGGCGCTACCTGTCCTCGGGCAGTTGCTCCTTTACGTCGCCTAAGTTGGAGACGAATAGCCAGTTTCCGATCCGCGGTCAGGCTCGCTTCCGGGCGCCGACACGTGCGGCTGCCCGCGTGCGAGAAAAAGATATGCAGCGGAGGATTTGCTTTTAGCTCAAACAATGTGAGCGAGGCAGCGCGGAGTCAAGTAGTCCACTACGCCTCGGCCGCTTCCGGGTCCCCACCCCGGTCGGGACTCTTCAGCAAGGTAAAATGGAAGGCCGCTCCCTTACCCGGCTCTGAATCGACCCATATCCTGCCGCCGTGGTTCTCTACAACCTTCTTCGCGATGGCCAGGCCGACGCCGGTGCCCTCGACGTCCGCCGGAGCAATCCTGAAGAACACATCGAAGATCTGATCCCTGATGGCGGGGTCCAGTCCGACGCCGTTGTCTTCGACTGAAAAGTGGTAGCCGTCGTCATCGTCGATACAGGAGATCTTTACCGCCAGCGGGCGGGATTGGTCGCGATACTTAAAGGCATTGCCGATCAGGTTGCTGAACAGCTGCTCGATCTGTCGCTCGTCCGCCACCAGCTCGGGCATCTCCTCGATCTCTACTTCAGCCCCCTCGGGGCCGCACCGTGCGCGCTCCTCCAGCACCACCGTGCGCACCAGTAATCCCAGATCCAGCGGCGCAAACTCGGCTCCGGCGATGCCGACGCGGCTAAGCTCCAGCAGGTCGTTGATCATCTGCTCCATGTGCCCGAGGTTGGCGACGATGCGCCCTATCAGCTTCCGCAGCGTCGGATTCGGAGCATCGCCCACCTCTCTCTCGAGTATCTGGACCATCCCGGAGACGGAGAAGAGCGGAGACTTTAGATCGTGCGACACGGTGTAGACGAAGCTTTCCAGCTCCTTGTTCTTGGCCAGCACCCTGTCCCGGGCCAGCTTCTGCTCGGTTACGTCCTCGCTGAACAGAATGATGCCGTGCAGCTTGCCCTCCAGGTCGAAGGTGGGAAAGAAGTTGTGGACAAACCAGTGCTCGCCGCCCGGGGGCGCGTGCCGAACGGGGTCCGTACGCCGGCTCTCGCCGGCCAGCGCGCCCCGGAAGGCAATCTCCAGCGCCTCGTCCGAAAGCGAAGAGCTCGAGCTCAGGCGGGTGCTGCCGACAACCGCGTCCTTGTCGCTCGCGCCGACCAGCCGCAGGAAGGCTTCGTTGCAATCGCTACATACTCCCTCCCTGTCGAATATTGCGATGCTCACCGGCGAGCCGTAAATGATGCGCTGTAGGAACCTCTCGGACTCGGCCAGCGCCTTGGTCCGCTCTTCTACCTTCTGCTCCAGCGTCATGTTCAGGGTTGTGATCTCTCTGTTGAGCCGCTCCAGCGCGGCGGTCTTCTCCGTGATCTCACTTCGGTTCACGCGTAGCCTGGCCACCATCAGGTTGAACGAGCGCGCCAAAGTACCGAGCTCGTTGTGAACCTTCAGCTCGACGACCGTGTCGAAATGGCCTTCGGTTACGCGCTCGGTAGCACGGATCAACTCCCTGGTGGGAGTCAACACGGTCCGCTGTACGGTGAACAGAAACAGCACGGATATGACAGCCACCCCGAAGATGATACCGCAGCTAACCAAGCCGAAACTGATGAGGGAATCCTGGAGTTCAGACGTGACGTCGGAGCTGCGGCTGATTCCGACTTCATCAAGGGACCGCAGGCTCTCCGCCATCGACTCGACACGGGAATTCAACTCCACCAGGGTCTCCAACGCCTCTTCCTCCCGGCCCAGATCCCTGGCGGCGAACAACCGCATAGAAAGGTTCTCAAATTGGAAGTGCTCCGCCTTGAGTTCGTTGATCTCCTGCAGCTCCTGCACGCCGGCGCTCGACTCCTCGAGCTGGTAAAACTTCTCGTAGACCGCAAAGCTGAGCTCTACGAACTCCTCTTTGTCCTCCTGCCGCTGGTGGAAGTGATAGTGCTGGCTCAGGAAGTACTGGCGGAACATCAAGGCGGAGATCTCGGTTGACAGCCGACTACTTATCTGCATCGTCTCCGCAGCATCCTGCACCCCGCCGGCGAGGGAAATAGTATGCTGGACAATGTAAGTGCCGGCCGCGACGAAAATTACGAGCACAAGAAAAAAGCCGGTTACCATAAGGAGCCTGATCGACAGCCTCACCGCTCGCTCCCCTCGCTCCCCTCACCCCCTTGACGTCCGGGCGGTGCGACAATCGCACTCGACAGCGCCGGCATTCCCTCCTCGTACGCCAGCACCGACACCCGCCGCCGGCACTCGCCGTCCCGGAAAATCCTTATCGTCCCGGTCACGCCCCGGAATACCGGACGAGAACCGCCGACTTCGCCGATGTAGCGGCGGATCATCTCCCTGTTCGCGCCGGCGCTACTCATCGCCTCGGCCAAAAGGAAAACCGCATCGTAAGACAGCGCGCTCACGCTCTCAGGATCTTGACCGAACCGTTCCACGTACGCTTGTCTGAAACGCACACCTTCAGGCTCGTCCAGATTCGGGTTGTAAAAGGAGGTAACAAAAATCCGGCAATCGCCACGCACATCCATTACCGCTGCAGCGCTTTCTATGTTCAAACTGCCGTCGCCGCACAATACCGTCAAGCTTAATTCGCTATCTCTAAACAATTCCAACATCCGGACAAGCTGCGGAGGGCTGCCGGTGAAGAAGACAAGGTCGCACCCCGCCGCCCGGAGCTGCTCGACAACCAACTCCAGCTCCACAGTGCCCTGCCCATCGTACCAGCCGATATAACGGCACTCAGCACCCAGCTCGGCGAGCCTGTCCAGAAACGCACGGGCCAGGAGTTTGCCATAGTCGTCGTTGACGAAGATCACGCCGATACTGCGCCCCCCCAGCTCGCTCAGCGCCACTTCAGCTAGATACCGTCCCTGGGCGTCGTCGTTTGCGCATATCCGGAAGATGAACGGCCCTACGTGTGCCACAAGCGGATTGGTGCTGTTGGGAACGAGGTTAACTACCTCGTAGCGATTATAAATATGCGCCGCGGGAAGGCTCTCGGCGCTCGTCACGTGACCCACGACAGCGAGAATTCGAGGATCGCGAGCCAGCCTATCCGCGATGGCAACCGCCGCCTGCGCCGGCGGCAGGACGTCGTCACTCCCCACAAACACCGCTCTCAGTGGGCGCCCGCCAATACCACCACAGGCGTTTATCTCTCCGAGCGCCAGCTCGATCGGCTCGCGAATCAAAGCCACGTCGGGAGCCCCTATATAGTAGGCTCCCCGAGAGGAGTTGCAGGCGCCCGGAAGGGAGACGACGACCAAGGCGCTGCAAACCAGAAGCAGCGACGATACAACGCGCTTGCGAGCAGGCATAGGCGTCCCTTTTTAGGAAGATTATCCCCGATTGAGCTTAATCACAAGGGCCATCTGAACAGCCACGAAAGACAGGTAAGAAGTAATCCCAACGACTCGATTAGGAACGGCGCTGCGACATGCTTCCAGGGTCAGACGAAAGCCCCAATCAGCCAGCCCCCAGGCTGTCCTGTGCGGGTCCGGGAAATCCAATTCGGTTGCAGCCGGGCTTAATGCATGGTATCATTATCATACTTTTAAGAGGGATCGTGTAGTAATTGGCAATAATGCCCGCCACGGCTCATACAACCCGCGGAGTACTTAGGGGATGGGGCAACGCGATTCAGAGAGCATCTATCTCTCCCACTTCGGCTTGAGGCGCAATCCTTTCGCGCTGACGCCAGACCCAAGGTTCTTCCTCAAGAGCAAGACGCACCTGGACGCCCTCGCCTCCCTTATCTACGGCATCAAGGAACGCAAAGGATTCATACTGCTCACCGGCGAGGTCGGTACTGGCAAGACCACTGTGCTGCGCACGCTGCTGGAGAGCATCGACCCGAACGTGCTCTTCTCCCACATAATCAACACCGACGTCTCCTTCATCCAGCTCCTGCGAATGGTCTGCATCGACTTCGGGCTGCCGGTTGACAACCGCACCCGAGTTCAGCTGGTCGATGATCTATACGATTTCCTTGTCGAGACCAGATTGGAAGGCAGAACCGCTTTGCTGATAGTAGACGAGGCGCAGAACCTGAGCCCGAAGGTTATGGAGAGCCTGAGGATGCTCTCCAATCTCGAAACGCCGCGCGAGAAGCTCCTGCAGATTCTGCTCTGCGGTCAACCGGAGCTCAGAAAAAAGCTGACGCTCGGCTCCATGCGCCAGCTGGCACAAAGGATCGCAGTAAACGCAGAGCTGTCGCCCCTTTTACCCCGGGAGGTGGAGCGCTACATCTACCACCGCCTCAAGATCTGCAACTGCAGCGGCGACAAGCTCTTCCCCAACCCGATCGCCGCCCGCATAGCCGGGCTTTCGCGGGGAATTCCCCGGCTTATAAACATCCTCTGCGACGCCTGCCTGATGCTCTCTTACGCCGAGGGGAAGCGCGTAGTGAGCCGAGATGTGCTCAGAATCGCGGCCGACCAGTGTATGGTTATCGACACGCAGCCGGGAGCGGAGGACGCCTCGCCGGTGCCCTTATGGGCCACTGGACACGAAAAGATGGAGGAAAATACGGGCGCCAAGAAGGGCTTTGTTCTACGAAGCCTCGCCGCGATCGTCGCCCGTGTGGCGGCGATATTCCTCATCTTCCTCTTGATCGTCGTCTCAGGCGTACTGGCCCGACCGGCCGACCCGGCAGCCCCCTCGAAACCGCCAGAGGTGATGTGTAATAATGATTCCGCCAGCCGCTCGTCGCCGGAGATGGAGGTGGGGGTGGGGGGCGACTGATCTCAAGAAGCAACCACAACGGAGTGACAAGCCGATGGGAAAACTATGGGATGCTCTCAAGAAGGCCGATAGGGAGGGCGACGCGAACTACGTAAGCAAGTACGAAGGCTCCCTGGAGGACCCCCCCGCCGAATACGCCGGCGATCTCGATCTCTGCCTGACGACGAACATGGCCGAGGAGTACCGCAAGCTCATGAAGATCCTGAGCAAGTTGGGTCAGGAGAAGAACCTGGAGATCACGATGCTGATGGTGACCAGCTCCAGCGCCGGCGAAGGCGTCACCACAATCGCCGCCTCGCTGGCGGCGGGGATCGCCAAAGACATGCGCAACAGAAGCGTGCTGCTGGTTGACTCCAACCTCCGCACCCCCGACATCCACACGATGTTCAACCTGCTGCCCGCGCCTGGCCTGATCGAGGTGGTGACCGACTTCGAGCACCGCAAGGAGTTCCTGAGGGCCAGCCCGATCCGCCTGGTGCCCAACCTCCACATCCTCACCGCCGGCAACATCGACATCATCGACTCCAACCCGCTCGAGATCCTGGAGAGCAAGCGCCTGATCACCTTCCTCGACGAGCTTCGGGGCGCCTACGACTTGGTTGTTCTCGATTGCCCCCCCGTCAACCCGTACTCCGACGCCCTCAGCCTCGCTCCCCACCTGGACGGCGCAATCCTGGTGGTCGACGCCGTCTCTACCCGCTGGGAGGTTGTTCGGAAGGCGCAGGAGAACCTTGATTTCGCCAACGCTAATCTGCTGGGAGTGTTGCTCAACAAGCGTAAGTTGGTCATCCCGAAATCAGTCTACAAACGTCTGTAAACGAACCTGGAGAAAGGGGCAGCTAGTAGCCATGAGAAATCGATTCGGAAACCTCAGCCTCGCCGTCGCTGCCGCTGTCGTCGCGTCGGCTCTGCTCGGCAGCGGCTGCGCGACCGGAATCAGGCCGCCGGCGATCGAGATCCCGGAAGACGAGGCGTTCGACCCCTACGCCCCCGTACCGCCGCCGCCTCACTACTCGATCCGCCGCGGCGATACGCTCAGCGTCCACTTCCTCTACAACCCGGAGCTCAGCGTCGAGGGGGTTCCGGTCAGAGAAGACGGCATGATCACGTTGCCGGTGATCGGCGATATCGCCGCTGCCGACCAGTCGCCGGACCAGCTAACTGAGGACGTGCGCCAGCGCTACCTTCAATATGTTGAGGAATCGGGATACGGCACCTACCTGCGCGCCGGCGACGAGTTGCAGCTGCGGTTCACCTACAACCCGCAGCTCAACCAGCGCTCATTCGTGCGGCCCGACGGCAGGATCTCCCTGTTGCTGCTCGGAGACCTGGAGGCCGACGGCATTCCGTTCACCGAGTTCGAGCAGACAGTTCGCGAAGGGTACGCCGAATACATCCAGGGCCCGGAGCTGTCGGTATACCTGCTGTCGACCAGGACCAAGCGGATCTATACCGATCCGGGGGACATCACCGTCCTCGTCTACACCACTCAGCCCAAGCAGGTCTTCGTCGGCGGCGAGGTAATGGAGGCGACGATCATCGAATTCCACGATTGGCTGACACCCTGGCAGGCGATCATGCAGGCCAAGGGTTTGACGGAGCGCGCCGATCCGCGCAGGGCGATCTACATCACGCGCGACGCCGACGGTCGCGCGGTGGCCACTAAGCTCGACCTCTCGGCCTACCTACACAGCGGAATGCGCAACACCAGCCTCTATATGCGCCACGGCGACGTGCTGATCATCCCGCGTACCGGCGTGTCCAAGCTCAACATGTTCGTCGAACAATACATCCGCAACAACCTCCCGATCCGTACAAGCTTCGTCTTCTCCTACGTGGTAAACAGGTACGGTGGTGGTGGAGGTATCATCTATTAGGTCAGACATGATGAGACACGCTTTCCTCGCAATGATCGTCCTCCTGACCGCTGCTGCCGCGCCGGCTCAGGAGTCATTAGACGAGAGAGTGCTGCCCGTGGCCACTTACAACGTGGCCGATCCCGACTTCGGGCTGAACATGCACAGCGCACCAATGGTCGACCTGGGCGATGCGAGCCTTGTGCCCATCCGCGTGGATACGGAACCCGATACTTTCGGACCGGGCGGCGACATCCTCCAGTTCGAACCCTCATTCGGAGAAGACTCGGTCAAGATATTCCTCTTCCGCACGCCGCGGCCATTGTATGTGCGTACGGATCAGTCGATCCGCTTCCGCGTTCGCACCGAAGGCATATCCGAAGTCCTTTTCTGGCCGGAGTCGTACGCGGCCCCCTCGCAGTGGAACTTCAAGGTCGTAGAACTCCTGGGGGACGGAACCTATTCCGTCCTCTACTCCAGCACGGTCCTCAACAACCAGTATATGCATGTCAGATTCAGCCGAGAGTCGACTCTAGAGTTCACCATTACACTACTGCGATGGGACCGGGAGTTCACCCGTCGGCTTTGGTTAACCGTCAGCCCCTTTAGAATTTACGAAGACCACAACGGGCGTGTTATGCCGCGCGCCACCTATGATTGGCCCTGATGGAAGGGAGCATCCGCTACTATTGCCTGGGGAGGTAAAAGATGGCAACTGAGATGACAGATCAGACCAAAGCTGGCCGCCCGGGCCTCACGGCGCGGGATGTCCTCCACTCGACTTTCAAGCGCCTGCGCCTCTTCATCGGCATTCCGCTGGTAATAATCATCCTGATCGTCGCCGGCTCGCTGCTACTGGCGCCGGTATACGAGGCGAGCACAGACATCAAGATCGAAGACACCAACTACGAGAATGTCGGGTTGATAACTACGCGCTACGATTCGCGCAGCGACATTTTCCTGCGCAAGGAGCAACAGATCAATTCGGAGATCAACATCGCGCGCAGCGAGACGGTGCTGGAGGCGGTGGTGCGCCGCCTGGGCCTCTGGGAGCAGTGGACACCCTCGAGCGGATCGGAGGCCGAAAGGATCAGTTCGGCCGTGAGCATTCTTCGAGACGAGCTCGAAGTCGAACCCTCGCTCGATTCGTGGGTTATCACCATCAGGTACCGCAACCACGATCCGGCACTCGCCACAGAAGTCGTAAACGCGATGGCCGAAGAGTACATCAACCACAACATCAGCATGCACACGCTGCCACAAGCAGCCCAGTTCTACGAGGAAACAATCGAGAGCGAAAGGGAAGAGCTTCGGCAGCTGCAGACGAGATTCCGGGAACTTGTGGAGAGCGAACAGGTGGTCGATTACGACGTCGAAATCGAGCAGAAGCTCGTCACCCGCACCGTCTTCGAGGAGCAGTTGACAGACGTCCAGACGCAGATCCTGAGCAGGGCGGCCAAGATACGCAGGATTAACGAATTCATGCGCGAGAACGTCGACGTGCTGATCCCGATCCCCGAGATCGCGCAAGTGCGCATCATCGAAGACCTCAATTACCGAATGGCCAACCTAAGGCTGGAGCTGGAGGCGTTGTTAGAGAAGTATACCGAGCGCGAACGCCGGGTCCAAACTGTGAGGGCGCAGATCGAGTCCGTCGAGGCTCAGATACGTGAGGAGGTGCGCAATTTCATCAACCAGGAGACGACGGAGCTGCGCAGGTTCGAGGCTGAAGAAGAAGCACTGGTGGAGGCGATCGCCGAGATCGACCAGGGGCTGATTAGCCTGCAGTCGGTGCAAGCGCCTTTCCAGAACCTGGTGCAGCAGATCGCAGACAAGCAGGAGATCATTAGCCAGCTCTCGCGGCAGTATACTGACAGCCTCCACGCCGGCCAAACCGATACCCGTTTGGCTAGGGCGAGGCAGATCAGCCCTGCGCTGGTGCCGCAGAAGCCGGTTTTCCCTGACCTGGGGCTGAACCTGCTGATAGGGATCCCGATTGCGCTCCTGATCGGCCTGTCGGTCATCATCTTCCTCGACTTCTTCGACCGCACCTTCCCGACGCCCGAGAAGGTCGAGCGGGTGACCGGATTGCCGGTGCTGGCCACAATCAACTATACCGACCCGAAGAAGCAGCCAGTTTTCAGGTAAGCCCTTTAGGAACAGCTTTTTCGCCGGTCGAGGGGAACGATTGAGGCAGTGGCCGGTAGAGGAGTAGTAATGGGAACGGCGGTAAGTCGAGCGCGGGGGAATGGGATTCTCTCGGCCGTTCTGGTCGGCGCCTTTTTCGGTATACTACCTGCTGCCATTCTCCTGGCTACACCGCTTCTGCCCTTCAGGTGGTATCTATTCGCCGTCCTCCTGCTCGGCGCCGTGGCCCTTGTCCTCGTCTTCCGCAATAACAGGCTCTTCCACATCGGCCTGCTGGCCTTCTCCCTCTGCCTCAACCTCGACATCCATATCGTCACATTGCCGATGGTGAGCTACCAATCCCTGTACGGGTAC
>Ga0114922_10006020_pt1 | contig 11145 bp, 11 predicted proteins | sample AartaG_FD_100975 | JGI IMG/M metagenome (GOLD analysis project Ga0114922, IMG submission 100975) | Deep subsurface microbial communities from Aarhus Bay to uncover new lineages of life (NeLLi) - Aarhus_00045 metaG | ecosystem: Environmental > Aquatic > Marine > Oceanic > Sediment | place...
ATCAAATATATTGAAGCTTGACAAAAGTATCATAGATAATCTTGAACAGATTAGGGATCCAATGGATGAAAAAAGTAATATCTGAAAGGCAATTACGAAAAAGAATTTATTAAGGATAATAGCCTGATACTTATTTCTTGCAACCTCTGAAACCTTTCTTTTCTTTGATAAAGCAAAACGACCATGTTCTCTTCTATTGAATGATTTTGTTCCTGTTATCCCCTGACAAGATCAGGGGAATGTCAATGTTTCACTAACCATATATCTTTCATATAAATATAAAATATTTTGTTTATCCTGATTAATTCTAATTTTTTTGTTTAATATTATTTTAAGGAATTTCAAAATTAATACTTTCAAACTTAGATTATTTTCATTAACCCTAGTTGTATTGAGAAATATTAAAAACTTAAAGTTTTTTGAATCTGCTCTTCAGGAATATCAAAGTCTAAACCTTTGGGTGGTAATTTCTCTAAATAGAAAAACTCCGGTAATCGATCTTGGGCTTTATTAAAGCCAGCTGCAGAATTGAATTCCTTTTCAAAACGGATACAATTTTCACCCAATTGAATTACCTCCCTTGCATTCAGACTAACACCATATTTTGCATTTAACAATTGAGCAATGATTCCCATGTTGGTTTTTGTTGTTCCAACGAAAAAACAAAGACCGGTTAAATCGCATACTGCTGTCATAATCTGTAAATCTCTTGATATTTCGGTTTGCCCTTCCGGTTTTTGTACATCGAGTATTTCTTCAGTTTCAGGACGGTATCCAACTCTGCCAGGAAGTGCATTTCCGGCGGTATGATCAGCACCTTGGGGAGAGGTTATATAGGTTACACCCGTCCCTTTTAGTCCTCGAGGGTCATATCCTGAAATACCTTGACTTTTTACTGTAGGAATTCTCAATACGCCTAAAGCCTGACCAGTTATTTTCGCACCCTGGGCTACTAACCTTCCGAGAACTGTTCCTTTTTGGATCTCTCCCAATATTTCTATAGCCGCTTCTCCATCACCAAAAGGAATGAAACCAGATTCCATGACCACACCTAATGTAACTCCCATTTCCATGGTATCTAAACCTAATTCGTCACAAATACGGTTCATTTTTGCAATTGTATCTAAATCACTAATTCCGCAATTAGAACCCATTAAAATTAAAGTCTCGTATTCCATCCCAGAAGTGAGATAATTTCCTTGAGCATCATTATAAACCTTAGCACAACAAATTACACATCCGGGGAGACATGGTATTCCTTGTTTTCCATTCCTGTCTTTTATGTTTCTCTGTAAGGATTCTGCGTCAATGGCATCGGCGCCAGCAAATTGGCCTTCCCTGAAATTATGAGTAGGAAGACAACCAAGTTCGTTCATGGTTCTAACTAAACTTGCAGTGCCATTTTCGGTTAATACTTTTTTGGTGGCCACAAGTTCCTTAATCCATTTCTTGCTTATATCTTTGTATGCAAAAGAATCTGATATTGAAGCACCCTCGGAATTTGCATCATCTATGATAATCGCTTTGATTCTCTTAGATCCCATAAGGGCTCCCAATCCACCCCTTCCGGCATGCCTTGTAGGTAAACCTTTCATGTCTGTAACCGAAATAGCAGCTCCTCTAAACTGTTTTTCTCCGGCAGGACCTATCAAAATAATGCCGACTCTGTTTCCATATTTTTTTTGAAAATATTCGGATGTCTGATAGTTATCTTCTCCAATAATCTCATTCTCTTTAACAATCTTAATACCGTCAACAGAAACAAAGATACTATACCATTTATCTTCTCGAGGTTGCTCTTCAATAATGATGGCTTTTAAACCCAATTTAGATAATTTTGTCCCTGCAATGCCCCCAACATTACTCTCCTTAATACCCCCTGTTAAGGGGCTTTTTCCTCCGACGGATAATCGGCCAGAGCATGGAGCAATCGTTCCGCCTAACAATCCTGGTGCAAGAATCAACTTATTATTTGTTCCCAAGCTATTGCAGGTGGGAGTAACTTCATCAAGTAATAGCTTTGCAATTAGAGACCTTCCACCTAATAGCTGATATTCCCCAGGTAAATTTACCTTTTCTACTTTTTTACTGTTCATATTAACCCGGAATGCTTTCCTTCCTTCTAACATGACAAAACTCTCCTTTTCTTTAATAAACTGGCTAATTAAAATTTAAAAAGTTAATAACTTCTAACAATGAGTTGAATTGATCTAGCTGTATTATTTTCAATTGGTGTTTACACTTACCGTACTTTTCTATAGAAAGATGATACTGCAGTACAGTCTACTTAAAACTGGCAATACGCTCATCTTTGGTCATGTGTGCTGTTCTCCTTCCTATATTGAATATTTTTGGTTACTCATACTCTATAGGAAAGTCAACATGCATGAACTTTTTTAATTTAAATTGTTAACACGATGAGAAAATAGCATAGATTAACAAAAAATTTAATATCATTAAACTAGTTCATATTTTTCTATTTATTCTCTCTAAATTTAATCTAATCTTATCAATAATATTTTTTGGAACCTTTTGTGCTGGTGGTAATGCATCCCCAACTTCAAATCCCAAAAGCCTTATTCCCTCTTTTAAAGGTTGCATATCATGTCTATTATAGGGAGAAAGTAAATTACACAATTCAAAAATTGATAATTGCTTTTTAGCAGCATCACTAATTTTTCCTTCTTTGTATAGATTATAAATATCTACCATTACATCTGGAATCAAATTACTAACTGTACACACCGCACCATCAGCTCCAAGGCAAAGAGCAGGGAGCAATTTAGTTTCATAGCCTGTCCATATTGTAATCTTTTTATTAGTTAAACGAATTATTTCTGCAGTATGATCAATGTTCAAATGTGAATCTTTAATACCCTGAATATAATTATTTCTTGCAAGTTTGGCTACTGTAATAGGTGATATATCTATTACATATTGCCTTGGACAATTATATATAAATTTCGGAATATGGACTTTTTCTGCTATAGCTTTATAATGTAAATACAAACCCTCTTCATTAACATGTGGGTAATGAGGAAGTGAAATTATAACACCATCTGCACCTTGCTCTTCAGCAAATTGACTTAATTCAATTACAATTCTTGTATTATGATGACCGGTACCTGCAAAAACTGGGATAGTCTTTTTTGTTGCCTCGATTCCAATTGAAATTATTTCTTTTCTTTGTTCTAGCGTCATAAGAGAATATTCGCCTGTTCCGCCAGCTACAAATATCCCATGAACTCCTTTTTCAACAAGATGTGATATAAATTTTTTTGTTTTATAACAATTTATACTGCCATCAGAATTGAATATCGTGATAACCGGTACAATTATTCCTGGATACTTTTTAATTTTCTTCATATTTTCCTCCAATTAAAATATATTAAAATTTTTTTTCTTAAATCTATTAAAGCTAAATTGCTTAATAGGTATCAGTGGTCTTTCTTTTTTAATAAATTGAGAAATTAATTTTCCAGTGATCGGTCCATTGCCAATACCTGATCCTTCATGCCCAGCTGCAATGTAAAATCCTGAAAACTCATCAACTTGAGAAATAATTGGATTATTATCTTGCACATAAGGTCTTAATCCTGTATATATTCTTATAATATTAATATTTTTTAAAACTGGTATAAATTTTATTGCCCTCTGTGCAATTAATTGCATTATGTTAATATCAACTTCTTCACAATATCCTTCAAGCTGTCGACTGCTGCCGATTAGATAATTAAAATCCATGGTTGGGAAAATTACAAATGAAACATTATGATCATCTATTTTATCATTAGAATTATTAGCATACTTTTTACTAATATAATTAAATTCTGTAATTTTTCTTTTACAAACTTCGATTGTTTTTTCTGTTACTAATATCTGACCCTTTTTGGGGTAAACCGGAATATCAATTCCAATCATTTTACCAATATCTCTTGCCCAAACACCTGCACAATTTACTATAATTTTTGTACTATAGTTTCCAGTATTTGTATAAACTATATATTCACTATTTTTTCTAATAAATTTAATCTTATATACGGGACAGTAAGTAAAAAAAAATGTCTTTTTCTTCGAAGCTTCAGTAGATAATGCATAGATGAACTTCATTGGATTAATGGAAGCATCGTAATCTAATTCAAGAAATCCACCAATAATGTCTTTTGCCAAAAATGGTTCTTCCTCATGAATTTCTCTTTTATTTAACATCCTCATATTAAATCCATTTTTAGCTTGTTTTTCAACATAATCTTTTGCGATCATTAATTCTTCTAAATTTTGGCATACATACATGCTTCCTTTTTGTATATATTCAAATTTATTTGTAATATCATCTAAAATTTCTTCATATAATCTATGACTGTGATATGCTACTAGTGTATCGAATCCAGGCTTTTTCCCTGATACAAGAATACTTGAATCGCAATGACTAGAGGAGCCAGATGCAAGATCATTTTTCTCAAATAATGCAATTTTAATACCTAATTTTGATAAGTAATACGCTGTACAAACACCTATAATCCCCCCTCCTATAATTATTACATCATAATTTTTTTTCATTTATTACTCCACTAATTTATACTAAAAGTACGCACTCCTACAGAATTTTTCTTTGAAGATCTAATCTATCTGATTAATTCTCTAAAAACTATTGACAATTTTTTAGTAATTTAAATAAACAAAAATTAATAATATCTCAATTAAAGAAATTGATTAATATTAGATTTTCAACTAAAACATCACTACTCTTTCTTTAGATAAACAATGGGTTAGGCTCATTTTCTAGTTCCTTTTTTCTAATTACAATTAATTAAAATATTCTATTTGCATATTTTTCCTAATGTACCCAAAATGACAGGTCTTACAGGAGGACGGTATGTTGATGTTCCAATTTCCTCAGCTCTTTTGTTTAGTTCTTCTTTGAGAATTTGCTGAACTAATTTTTCACAAGTACGTCCTTGACACAGTCCCATACCTGCTCTTGTCCTTCTTTTTATTCCAACAACATCTCGTGCTCCTTCTTGGATAGCTTTTTTAACTTCACCTAAAGTAATTTCTTCACATCTACAAACAATAATATCATCATCCCTATTTATCATTTTTCCCTCTATACAAATCAATTATTTTTTTTAAGTGCAAGTTTTTATTCTTTTTATGCCTCTTACCTCATCTAATTTACTCTTAGTTACTGCTATAGTTATTATTGAAGTCAGATCAAATTTTTTATTGTTAAAGACTTTAATTACTCTTCCAGAACAAACAACTTTTCCCTTTCTATCTACTGCCTTAACGATTGAATCAGTAACAGGTAATGGCCAATATTCATACGGAAACGATATTAGTCCTTCTTTGTCAGAATAAGTTTTATTAACTACAAATATTGCCAAACCCGGGCATCTGGATATGCATAAACCACAACCAATACATAAATCTTCATCAAGAACAGGAATATTAATAATAGGTTTCCCAATTTTTATCGCCTTCTGCTTGCATGCAGCTTCACAAGGGTTACAGGGAATTGCTTCACTACACTCAATTACTGCAACTGGACCTCTATTAAAACGTTCTTCGGAAGGATAACCACTTGAACCAATAAGCTCTTTTTTTGTTAAATAACCTTTCTTTTCTAATGCCATCTCTTACCTTTATATTTTTATCAAATAAAACCAATGGAAAATAACGTAGCAATAAATACATTAATAAACTAACCTACAAAGTATTTATTTTATTATAACTTAATAACAAATTATTCTTACCTGTCATTCTTTCTTGTCCGTATGGACCTAGCCTCAATTCATTTAAACGTATCCATATTTCATTTTTTATTTGTTTTGCCTTCTCTGTAGATATATATCCTAATGCCTCAGCAATTGCAGTACCTGCTAATCTCCCTTCTTCTAAGGCTGTATTTGCTTCTTCAGTTCCAGTAATATCACCAGCTAAATATATTCCAGGTTGAGTTGATTCCATATTTTCATTATGTATAGGTATCCAACCCCCTAAATGAGGAATAAAAGAACATTTACAATCACAAATCATAGCTAATTCTATCAATGGTTTTAATCCAGCAGCAATTGCTATTGTATCAACTTTTAATGTCTTTTCTTTTCCCCGAATAGGTCTCCATCTATTATCTATTTCACAGATTATTGCTTCTTCTACAACTTCTTGGCCTTTAGCTTCAAGAATTGTATGAGAGATATATATTGGTACCCCTGCCCGACTAATTTTAGAAGCATGAACACCATAACCACCTATCTTTTGTAGAGCTTCGATAACTGCTATTACATCTGCGCCAGCCTGTAATAATTGATAAGAAACTATTAATCCTACATTCCCTGAACCAATCATAAGAATTTTTTTGCCAGGCAAAACTCGATGAATATTAATCATCGTTTGAGCAGCACCTGCACCCATAACTCCTGGTAATGTCCAACCTTTAAATCTAACAGCGTTTTCTGAGGTACCAGTAGCAATAACAATTTTTTTTGCTTGAATTATTACTATTTTTTCAGTATCATTTTTCATTAATTTTTTTATGGCAATTTTTTTTCCTTTGAACAAACCAACTACAGGGCTATTCAACCAAACTTCTACATTATATTCTCTGGCTTTTTTTAATAATTCGATAGCAATATCAAATCCTCTAATACCAGCTTGATGATCCTTGGAACCAAAAAATTTATGTATTTGTTTAAATAATTGTCCTCCTGCATGCAAATTTTCATCTACTAATAAAACCCGAACTCCCCTTTTGGCAGCTTCAATAGCAGCCGATAATCCAGAAGGACCTCCACCGATAACAACCATTTCTTTTTTTATCATGATTTACTCATTTCCTATCTACTCTTCCTACTCCATGTTGTTTTTCTATAACCATTCCATTCTCTACTGGAGTAATACATGTTCGAACATTTGGTCTCCCGTTAACCACCATAACACAATCAGTACATTGACCTATAGCACAAAAAAGTCCTCTAGGTTTATTTTTTTTAATTGTAAATCTATTTATTTTAATATCATTAGCCATTAATGCTGCGATAATCATTTCTCCTTTTTTTGCTTTGATAATTTTGCCATCGACCTTTATCTTTACCCATCCTTTAATTTTTAACTTATTTAATATGGGGTGATTATATATTCTTAAATTATTCGTTTTCATATTTTTTACCTATTGCCCTATCAACAGAAGTTTGATCTTCATTAATCTCATAGAAAATATACTTTCACAATTGTGGTAAGATAATATACTATTATTATTAATATATTTTTTTACAAATTGACATTTGAATGTAATGAATGAAATCAATAAGATCAAAGACGGGGATATTTGCTATTTTTTGTATTGTCTTAGCGTAGGGAGCCATATTTGCACATTCTAACACAATAGCTCCAACGTCTTTATTTTCTTTGAGCAAAAGATTGGTTGCATTAGCCATCTCTTCTTCAATTTTATCTAAATCTCCAATAGGATGTTGTTTCCCAAGTAACATCTTTGAAAAATTTTCATAGTTTTCCATTCCTATAACACAAATTGGAATATTTTTATCTATTCCTGCTGCATTCAAATGCTTAACAGTCAATCTTTTTTTATTGGCAGTAATAATTCCCACTTTCTTATTTCTACCAATTATTCTAGATACTAGCGGAACTTGCAACAAACTTGACATAAACACCCCAATATTTAAACTGTTTGCAATTTTCTCTTGAAATACAGCAGTAAAGCCACATGCAGTTGTTACAGCACTAATTCCTGCTGTTTTAATTAATTCTTTTGAAGCTTCAATAAATTTATCCGCTAAAGAGTGATCGATAGTATTTACAACTTTTTCTACTGTTGCACCTTTTACAACTTTGAATATCACGGGAAAATCATAAGAAAGGGCATTTCTAATATCACCTTTTGGACTGGGAGCTTGTGTTTTATCAAGAAGCAAAATACCAATCTTCACACCAAATAAAATTTTTCTTTTTTTATTTGTTAACAATCTTGTCATAACTAATATAACCTCCTGCGTTATAGTTATAAAATTAAATTATTCAAATCCAAAAAATCGTGGCAAATATAATATTATCCATGGAAAATATGTAACAATAAATAAAACAATAATGCTTACAATTGTAAAAGGAATTGTTTCCCTGACAATTTCCTTCAAAGTCGTACCACTTATAGCTGAAGCCAAATATAAACAAGTACCATATGGTGGGGTGATCATGCTTATCATTATGTTTACCACCATCACCACCCCAAAATGAACGGGATGGACACCAAGACTCACAAATATAGGAGTTAATAATGGCGCAAATAGTATTAATTGAATGATGTCCGAAAGCCACATACCATTAAAAAGAAAGAATATATTAGCAAAAAACAGCAACGTGTAAACAGAAAAATTATTTTGGTCAATAAAATTAAATAGCATGGCAGGCACTTTTTCGATAGCAAAAATCCAACCAATTATCGTCACAAAACCAATAATTAAATAAATTTTTGTAGTAGTTTTTGCTGTGTTTGATAAAATTTCCTTAAAATCATCGATATTTAATTTAGGTTTATTTCTAAAAATAAAAAATGTAATAAATAAAGCATATCCTACAGCTGCTGCTGCTGCTTCTGTTGGAGTAAAAATACCACTCGCAATTCCTCCTATAATTATAAGAGGCATTAGTAATGAAAAAAAAGTAATTTTAGAAGTGTTTACAAATATTTTCCAAGAAAATTTAGAATAATGTCTTGGAAAATTTTTTGGTACCGCCATAATTCTTATAACTATAACTTGTCCCAGTCCAATTAAAATACCAGGGATTGCTCCCCCTAAAAAAAGAGCTCCAAGAGAAACATTTGTTAAACTAGAAAAAATTACCATAGGTATACTCGGTGGAATTATTGGTCCTTGAATAGCTGATGTTGCTGTTAATGCTGCAGAAAATGCAACCGGATAGCCATCTTGTTTCATTGCTTTAATCTCTAACGGTCCTAATGCAGAAACATCAGCTAATCCCGAACCAGTCATACCACCAAACAACATACTTGCCAAAACATTCACATAGGCCATACCTCCACGCTTTCTTCCGACTAACAATTGTACGAATTTTATTAGGTCTTCCAACATTCCATTTTTATTCATTATTTCTCCTGCCATTACAAACAATGGTATACATAGTAATACATAACTATCCATACCATTAAAAAATTTATGAATAAAAACAGGAAATAATCTTAACATCCCGGGTTTAATGAAGAAATACATAGCGGCAGAAGTACCTATTGCAAACACGACAGGGGAGCCTATTATTAAAAGTGACATTAATATTACGATCACAATAACTAGGTAGATAGTAAATACCTCCTCACTTTTTGCGTCTTTTAATGTTTATTAAAAAGCTTAAAAATAATTGTATAGACATTAAAGCAAAACCTACTGGTATTGACAAATAAGGGATAAAAAAACTAATATCAATACCTGATGATGCAAAACCAACCAATTTACTTTTTTGACTAATTAAAGATTGGTGCCATCCTATTTTTACAAAAATTATGAACATTATTAGAAAAAATATCTTGTAGAACAAATCCCTATAAATAATAAATCTTTTTGGCCAGTAGTTGTCGAAAAAATCTACTTTTATTAGATCATCGTGTTTTACTAATATACTTCCACTTAGCATAACAACCCAAATTATTAAATAGCGTACAGCCTCATCTCCCCATGGAATAGCGACACTAAATATGTACCTTAAAATTACCTGAACAAACATTATTATAAAAATAATAATAAGAAAAAATGAACTAAAAACTTCTGCAATTTTTTCTAAATAATTTGATATGATTTCACATATTTCATTAATTTTCATGGTTTTCCAATTTGTTAATTGTTTGAGGAGAAAAGTAAATTTTCTCCTCAAACAATTATTTTTTATGATTTATTTAAAATTCAAATTTCTTTTTCAACTTCATCAATGGCTTTAAGCAGCTTCTGTAGAATATCTGATTCCGCAATTTCCTCTTCAAAATATTTTATTGACGCAGGTCTAGCAATGTTAATAAATTCTTCTCTCGCTTTTTCTGTTAAAGCCGTAATTTTAACACCAGCATTTTTAATCATTTCTAAATGATCCCCTCTTGTTGTTGCGACCATACCTAGAAAAGCTATTGATGCTTGGCTATATGCATGTTTTATTATTTTTTGATGTTCTATAGATAAGCTTTGAAAGAAATCATCATTTATCACGGGAGCCATTACGTTTAAGCAATTTGCATCCAAAGTATAATATTTCTGCACTTCCTGTAAGTTTTGCATAGTAGTTGTATAGGGTGGATTAAATTGACCATCGACAACCCCTGTCTGTAATGCTACATATAATTCAGCCCAAGGAATTGGTATTGCTGATGCACCTAATGCCTCAATAAATTTTATATAAATTGGTATTGACTGACATCTAATTTTTAAACCTTTCAAATCTTCAAGTGATCGGATTTCACGCTTACTATTTGAAATATGCTTTAATCCATTAGGTAACCAGGCCATTATCCTTAGACCGCTTCGTTTTAGAAGTTCCTCTTCCATATATTTACCAAACCATCCATTCAGAACTTTTCTTGCTATTTCAACATTTTGGAATAAATAAGGAATATCCAATATCTGAATTTCTGGGTAGTATGATGCAAACATTCCAGTATTTTGACTAGGAGTAGTTTCTATAAGTCCTTGTTCGCATTGCTGAATAATTGATGTATTATCTCCTAATTGTCTGGATGGATATACTTCGACTTTTATTTCTCCATTACTATCGGTCTCTACGATAGATTTAAAAACTGATGTCAAAGCTTTATATGGAGTAGTCAGATAATCAACTTCTGGTTCGGCATGGGCCATTTTAATAATGATGGGTTCTGCATAAATTGAAGAAGTAATACACAATAAAAAACAAATTGTTATCAAGAAAATGATTAAATTAGAAAAGTTATTTTCTTTATTGAAAAATGTCTTTTTCATCTTTTTCTCCTTTTTTTATATTATAATTAAAGTTCTTTTTAGAAATTTATAGTATTTTATCACCTCCTATATTCAAATAACATTTTAGTGGAATTCCCAAAATTCATCTGAGTTAATAATTAAATTTTCAATTTTTTTAAGTCTTTTA
>Ga0114922_10006021_pt1 | contig 11144 bp, 15 predicted proteins | sample AartaG_FD_100975 | JGI IMG/M metagenome (GOLD analysis project Ga0114922, IMG submission 100975) | Deep subsurface microbial communities from Aarhus Bay to uncover new lineages of life (NeLLi) - Aarhus_00045 metaG | ecosystem: Environmental > Aquatic > Marine > Oceanic > Sediment | place...
CCGAGGAGAAGGGCAATGAGCAGCCCAATGGACGCGCCTTCGGACATTGACATTCCCGACCTCTCGTTGGTGCCCGAGGACGCATTGATAGACGAACTGGCGCGCCGGTGGGACCACCTGCTGCTCGCCACGATGCGCAGCCGCACCACGCACGAAGATCTGCGCCAATGCATCTATCGCGGTGGTTGGATTCCCGCCGTTGGGCTTGCGCACTTGGCCGTGAAATGGGTGCTGGAACAGGAGGAAACGTACACGCCACCCGTAGATGATGAGGACCCCTGATGCCTGACATCATCCAGCCTGGGCAGCCGAGGCGCGACAAGCGCAGCGAGGTCTACAGGTTCATCATCCGCAAGGGCCTCAACCTCGACCCGCCTATCTCGCGAGAACTGCTCGGCGAGCCCAACACCGTCGTCCTGGAGCAGCCGGGCAACCAGCCGCCGAAGAAGGTGACAAGCCGGAAATGCCTCTGCTGCGAGTGCGGCACGGTCTTCTGGCACCACGAACCGAGCGTGCTCTGCCCCGACTGCGAGGCGGACCTCCAGGTCGCCATGTCGCTGATCGAGCACGTGCCGAACGGGAACCTGCCGCCGCGCGTGAGTCGGACGGTGGGCGAGACGAAGCGCGTCACGGGCAAGGGCGTGCGGCCGCGCGTGATGGGCGACGACCCTGAGTAAAGGAGTATTGGGCACATGCATCCGTTCTACCAGGCATTCCGCGACGAGGCGCTGACCTACATCGAGCACGCCCACCACGAGCCGGACTGCGCCCATGACGGGCTGCGCATCTGTGTGCTCGGGGGCACTGGGCATGGCGACAAGGCGCGGCAACTGGCCTTCTGCGGGGGCGTCCGCGACAAGTTCCCCGACGCCCACATCTTCTTCTTCGCCATGCCCTTCGCCGCCGCCAGCGGCATGGTGGACTATGACATGGCGTGGTACGCCAAGCAGTGCGGCGTCGTGGACGCCTACTACTTCATGCAGGCGACGGACAGGGAAATGCTGGTGGGCGACCTGCGCGGGCGCTTCGATCTGCTCTACGACACCATCCCCTACGCCGTCAAGAGCTATTGGAACCTGGAGGACCCTGAGAATGTTGGGCTGACGCCGTGCAGGACGCAGTTGCAGGCCGACCAGCATCTGGCCCCCTACCAGTGGCTTTACGACGGCTACCCCGAGCACGATCACCGCCTCACACAGCGGACCGCGAACGTCTGGGACATCATGGCCCGCAGCGCCGACGTGGATGTAACGCCCTGGCACTTGTCGTTGGCCACACCCGTCGAGTGTGCGCCCTGGCCCGACGAGGCCGAACTGATGACCGCAATCAACAGCAAGACACTGGAGCCAGACGGCGCCATCGGCCTCCAAACCCTCATAAACTCGACGGGCAGCAGCGACCCCAAGCTGCTCGACCTCGGCTACAACGGCGACTACGTGATGGTCCACAACTCGGCGGGCCGGCAGGGCCAGACGAAGGTCGCGCCGCCCGAAGTCTTCCGGGCGATCATCTCGTTCCTGGAGAGCGAGGGCATCCGCGCCGTGCAGATCGGGAAGTTGGGTGAACGGGAGCTGCACAAGGCCGCGATCGACCGCAGGGGCGTGCGGCTGCCGCTGGTGAACCAGATCATGGCGCGGCCCGCGTGCCTGGGGCTGATCGGCATCGACAGTCTGCCGATGTACATGGCCTTCGGGCTGGGCAAGCCCGCGTTGATCCTGTGGGGCAGCACGCGGCGGGACAACTTCGGGCTGCCGCAGAGGCTCAACCTGAACCTTGTGCGGCTGAACCCGGACAAGCGCGGCGGCGTGCATCCGCCGTGCCCGCTCGGGTGCTGCTTCCGCCTGCCTGGCTACGGGCGGCACTGCCTGATGCCGGACAACCGGGAGGGGCCGTGCCTGAACATCCTGCCGCCGGAGGACGCAGCGCGGGCCGCGGTGACGTTCGCGACGCACCAGCGGGGGCTGCGCGACGGCACGGTGAAGACGGAGGAGGCGGTGGCATGAGTGTCGTCATGGTCGTTGTTGAGACCGAGAAGCCTGTCGATGCTGGCGACCTCGGCACGGCGAAGATAATCGTGCACAGCGTGATGGCTGCCGAGCTCGGGCGCCTGAAATGGTCGGGCGCTATGTTCTGTGACCGCCCACTTTCGGCTGCTCTGCGCGAGAAAATGGCGCCTGCGCGGCATGCACATTGCGGGGATACGGGATGAGCAATATGAACATCCACATCGTCACACACCAGCACAGCGACGGCAACGTGAGGCTGCTCACAGAGGGCTGGCTGTCGCATCCCATCCGCGACTTGCGCGTGCGCGTGTCCGGCGGCCAGGGCTACATGGAGCCGGCTGCCGACTTCTGGCAGACGCTGCCGCAGGCGGACGCCATCGTACTCGCCGTCACATCGGGGCCGGCGAGCGCGGAACTGCCGCGTGCCATTGAACTGATTGAGGAGCACGGGAAATGGGGCCACACCGTGCTGCTCGACTATCACGACAGCGCGCGGAAGTGGCCTTACGAGGGCGTCGCGCGGCGAGTGCGGACGGCATTCATCGGCAGGCGGTACCTGTATGAGCGGCTGGAGGACACGCTGCCCAACCCGGTGTGGTGGCCTCGGCTCGGCATCGAGCGGCGGGTGTTGCGGTACGCGGGCGCGCTGCCGTGGCCGGTCTGGAAGGACAAGGATGCGGCCTGCTTCTACCGCATCTACGACAAGGCGGCGCACAGGGCGCCGTGGATGGCCCTTGCCGGGCGGCTCGGGGCCATGACGGGCACGGCGACGCATGGCCTGCGCCACCCACTCTACGAGCGGACGGCGGGTTTCCGCCACTGTCCCAACTACTACGAGCTGGTCTCGCGGGCGCGCATCGGGGTTCACCTGATGGGCGGGAACACGGCGATGGGCTATCAGTTCTGGGAGTACGCCGCGCTCGGCTGTGCCATTCTCGCGCAGCACCCCAGCCTGCACCCCAGCGCCGACATCGAGAAGGCGGAGTGGGAGTACCTCGGGCTGAAGGAGGGCAGCGAGTTCGAGTACTTCCGCACCGAGGCGGAGTTCGTAGCCAAGTATAGGGCCATGGCACGCGACCCACGGCGATGCGAGAGCATGGCCGCGAGGGTGACAGCGCTGGTGGCACCTTACCGCAGCGTGGAGCGGGCCGCCGCCCTGTACGACCATCTGGCCTACTGTGCTGGGGAGTGAGCCATGCGTGGCGCCATCGTAGACAGCATCGCCCGCGACGACGACGGCGGCTGCCGCGTCCGCTGGCATTACGACGGCTACCTGGAGATTCCCGAGTGCGAGACCATGTGGTGGCGGCCAGGGCCGCGGGACGACGAGGATGCGGCAAACCTGGCGCTCGCCATGCTGCTGCCGATGGTGGTGAGCGTCGGGGAGGGCGTGACGCTGCCCTACGCCATCTCAGAGGCGAGCCTGGAGTTCTGGCGAGCGAAGCTGGGCGCGCTCCAACGCTTCTACCAGCGGCCCATTCAGGTCCAGATCGAGCCCGTAGAGAGCCGAGAGCTGCCGGACTATGCGGGAGACGGGGTAGCGCTCATGTTCGGCGGGGGGGCGGATTCCTGCTCCGTGCTGGGGCGTCTGCTCGATGAGGGCGAGAAGCCGGCCCTGATCCGCATTGCCGGCGGCGAGAGCCTGAATGGCGAGACGATGGCGTGCATTCGGCGGGTGGCGGCTTACGCGGGCGTGCCCGTGACGCGCGTCGAGACGAACACGGGCAGGACCTATGCTGACCTGTGCAGGGCGTGGGCGCAGCACTGGAACGCCGACGATCCCATCGGCTATGTGAGGGCGTTCCATCGGAACACGGACATGCGTGCCGTCGCGCCCGTGTACATGACGCACGGCTTCAAGTTCTTCTTCTCCGCACTGGGCGCGCTGCCAGAGCAAGCGACTCGTCTGGTCTACTCGTGGGGCCTGGATGCCGCGTGCGACATTTACGAGAAGTACGGGAACGGGTTCAGTTTCTACAACGAACTGCCGTATCGCGGCATCCGTCTCGACCCACGAACAGGGGGGAACAAGACCGAAGAGTACGCGTACCTGCACGCGCGGCACCCTGAGATCGCGGCGAACGTGAAGGCGTGTGCCCACGACGGGAAACAGTGGTGCGGCACCTGCTGCAAGTGCGTGCTGGCCTATGTCTGCCAGGTGGCGGCGGGCTTGCCGCGCATCGCCATCCAGGAGGCAAGCCTTCACAAGATGCACTACGCCACGCGGGTCTGCGGCGCCCTGGAGTTCTTCCACCGCAGCGGGCGCCGGGACGCGGAGGCGGAGCGGTTCCTGTTCGAGCGGCTGGCGGCGATCACGAGCACGGCGCACTAGGAGTCTGGTCGAGTGGACTTGGCGCAATACATCACGGACCAGTGCCAGTCGTCGCATTGGACGAGCCGCATGTCGCAGTACCAGCGACTGCTGACGGAGGCCATCGAGCATGGCGTGGCCATGATGGATGAGCCGGAGGGCGCGTCCGTGCTGGATGCAGGCTGCGGCGATGGGTGGTCGCTCGGCGAATGGGCGCGGCACGGCTGCGAGCCGACGGGTCTGGATCTCAGCGTGGAGAAGGCCCAGATGGCTAGCGCGCGCGGATTCCGTGTCGCGGTCGCAGTCCTGGGCCGCGACCGCCTTGTCTGGAACGACGACACGTTCGATTTCGTGTTCTCCTCGCACACGCTGGAGCATCTGCCCCCGAAGTGGCAGGCGCAGGCGGCGTCGGAACTCCATCGCGTGGCCAAGCCCGGCGCCCTCGGCCTGGTCATTGTACCCTACGGCCACAAGCGGTCGCCTGGGCACATGACCTACTTCGACCGCGAGGACGAGCTTCCTGCTTTGCTCCGCGATGCCGGCTTCACCGTCAGCAAGAGCGTCCTGCGGGAACGGCTGGAGCCGGAACAGTGGATCGAATTGAGACGGGGCAAGACATGAGCGCGCCGGCCGTGACCGCGATTATCACCAGCTCGCCCGTGCTGGCGCATCCCAGCACGGAAATGCTGCATCGCGCGGTGGGCACGCTGAAGCTGAATCTCGGCGTGGACTTCCGTCTGATCGTGACGTGCGACGGGATGGCTCCGACGTGCCGCATCCCGGCAGGGCGATATGCGGAGTACAAGCGGCGCGCCCGCGCGGAGTTGGCATGGCTCGATGCAGAGGTCGTGGAGCATGGCAAGTGGCTCGGGCGGGCCGGGATGCTACGCCGGGTCATGGCGTCCGTCGCATCGAAGTACGTCTTCGTCGGCGTACACGACTTCGAGCTGTGCCACAAGGTTGACGGACCGGGGATTCTGGTGACGCTGGAACAGTGTCCCGACGTGAAGTTCGTGCGTCTCAACCAACGGGCGAATCTGCCGCTGGGTTGGGACTTCCACCTGGAGGCGCATGCAGCGGCGCCGGCGCAGGTGCCGGTCGTCAAGGCAGGCATCTGGGTGGACGACCCGCATTTCGCGAAGACCGAGACATGGCGAACGATCATCCTGCCACTCTTGGGCGACCAGCGCTCCTCGGAGCAGTGTGTCATGGGCCGGCCCGGCTGGGGCTGGTGCGCGCGTGCCCGCAACGGCTTCGCCGCATTCTACAATCACTACGGCACCTGCCTGTACGGCGCGCTGGGCGCGCCGCCAGCCATGCGCCATCTTGATGGCCACACGTATTCCGCAGAAGCGCGCCCCAGCGGGTTGGGGCCGGCGTACTACGACCGCATCTGGTCGGCACGGCCCACCGCCGGGCCGGCGGAGAGCAAGCGGCTCGGCGTGATGTGTAAGGCGCTGAATGGGGCTACGCGCGTCCTGGATGTCGGATGCGGGCCTGGGTGGGCGCTGGACCACCTCTCAGGCGTGGAGTACGTCGGTGTGGACATCTCGGATGTGGCTTGCGCGGCGGTCAGGAAGCGCGGCCAGTCTGCCGAGCACAGCCTGGACAGCATCGGCGGGACATTCGACGGCTGCCTACTCGGCGAGATCCTGGAACACGTCGAGGGCGATGTCGGCATGCTCTCACAGATTCGCTCGCGGCTTCGCCCCGGCGGCCGTGTGGTCGTCAGCGTGCCCAGGCACGGAGAATTGACGAACGACCCGGCGCACGTCCACGACTATGCGCCCGAGGAGATCAGGCACAAGCTGAGCCTGCTCGGCAAGCCCACGGATCTCGGTACGATCGGTTCGTGGGCGCTCTACAAGGTAGTCTGCGGAAAGGCAGCAAAATGAGCTTCGTGAAACTGCATCGAAGCCACTGGATCGGCGGGCTCGTGCCGTACTGGGAGGGCGAGGGCACGCCGCGCTGGCTGGATGCGTCCTCGAAGATAATGAACTGCGTCCTCGCACCCATCGCCAAGGAAAAGGGCTACGAGTACGTCGAGACCGACATCCGGCCCGAGGCGGAAGGGGTGCGCAAGCTCGACCTACGGCTCTTCGACCCCACGCTGGGCGAGTTCGAGATCGTGACGTGCTCCGATACGCTGGAGCACATTGACGATTACGAGGCGGTGCTCGCCAATCTGCGCCGCTACTGCATCGGGCGCTGCTACCTTCACGTTCCCGCGCTGGCGATGACGCCCGAGCAGTTCTTGGCGCGCTGGGAGCAGCCGCACCAGAAGATCGACCCGACGCAGAACCAGCATTTCCACGAGTGGAACTTCCGGGCGGGCGCCCTGATGCGCGACGCCGCAGCGGCCAGGTTCGGGGTGCGAAGCTGCTCCATCGGCATGGGCGATAACACGCAATGCATCGGCATCCTTCTCGTGCTCGGCGACCCAGACAGCTACGACTGACGAAGGGCAATGGGACATGCTGACGGACACAGGCAAACAGGGCTATGACGCGGCGAGATCGTTTCGGGAGCGCACCGCGCTCGCTCTGAGCCAGAGCGATGATTCCGGCCCACTGAGGCCGTCGCACGAACTGGCCGCCGCGAAGCGGTTCTTTCCCTACGACGTGCTGCTCGACCAAGGCGCAATCGCTCGCGTGGCATTGGTCGCACCGATCCTGCTGGAGAAGCGCCGGTACGCAGTGCTGGATCTGGGCTGTGGCTACGGCAAGTGGGCGCCGATGCTGTCCATGTTCGACTGCGAGCGCTACGTCGGGGTGGACTCCACGCCGGGTCGGATCGAGTACGCCGCTGGGCGCTATGAGAGCCCCCGCATCCATTTTCTCCTCGCGGACGCCACGAACTGCCGGCTCGGCAAGCGCTTCGATTTCGTCTGGTGCTGCACCGTGATCCAGCACTTGGTTCGGCCCGACAAGCTCGCCGCGGTCGAGACGATCAAGGCGCACCTGAAGCCCGATGGCGTGGCCCTGCTCTATGAGGGCAAGGTCATCGACGGAGATCCGGAAGCGCTGTACGCGTCCGACCAATGCCCGGCGCACATGATTCCGATTCGGTTCAACGAGTTGGCCGATGCCTTCAGGCCGTGGGAGTTGCGGCGCTCCACCGTCTCAGGACACCTTCTGATCGCGCGCCCGCAGGGGGAATGGCGATGATCGTTCGCGTGGACGACTTCCCGTGTGGGAACGAGCGTGGTGAGCGGGAGTTCGACGCGATGGAGGCGCTGCTGCGCTTTCGCGACGCGCTCGCTGCCCCCTTCTGCCTCGGCGTCGTGCTCGGCCCACCCGGCACGGGCTACACCACGCGCGAGGAGTGGCAGGCGATATGCGGCATGCCGGACGTGACTGTGGCGTTCCACGGCTGGGAGCATCGGCTGCTCACGCACGAGACGCACGGCGCGCTGCGCGAGTTCCGAGCCATCATGCCCAACTGCCCCATCGTCATCCCGCCCAAGAACATGCTTGACCAGCACGTCCTGGACATGTTGGACACGGTGGAGTGGCAGGTCGTCTGCACAGGCCCGGAAACGGCGCGGTGCGGTCCACTGGACTTCCGTAGCCTCACCGAGGTGCCGAGCGCCTTCTACGGCACCGCGCAGCGGTTCAACGCCGAGCGGCCGGAGATGGCGCCGCTGGACTGCCTGACGCTGCACCTGACGTGGGAGCGGCGCGGCGGGAAGGGCTACCCTGGCGACGCGGCGTTCGGCGAAGTGCGACGCTTGGGTGCGGAGCGCGGGGCCGAAATCGTGCCGTGGCCGCAGTTGCTGGTGGCCGAGGATGAATGATGACAATGGTGATGAGTATGCGACCAGGAAATTGTCGGGCTGATCCACGCGGCTCCGCGCAGTACTGCACGAAGCTGTTCATGGGTCCATGGGTCGGCGAGTTTGGCCACGAGATCATGGCCGTCGGCCCCATGCGTTTCAGCAGCCGGTCCTATCGACATGTCGTCGCCTGCTCCCGGCCAGGCTCCGCTGCCCTCTACGCTGACTTCGCCAACGAGTTCGTCGGGCACACGATTGAGTGCGAGGGCATGTGCGCGGGCACGACGACAGAGACTCGGCCAGCGCTGGACACGCTCATGCGGTGGGTGCCCGCAGACATGGAGCGGCACATGCCGCGCGAGTACCGTTCCAGCATGGACGCGGAATGGTATCGCTACGGGCGCAGACGATCGGAGTATGAAGGCGCCGTGGTGATTCACGCCCGCGCGCGTCAGGGGCATCATCCTGAGCGCAACTGGCCGGCACCGCTCTGGAACCGGCTGGCGCGGCTCCTGTTCCACCGCGATCTCGTGGATCGCATCATCTGCATCGGGCTCAAGCGCAACTCACTGGCGATAGAGGGAGCCTTAGACATGCGGGATGCTCCCCTGGCGGAGCAGATGGACATCCTGGCCTCCGCGCGCTTCACCATGGGGCCGTCGAGCGGACCCATGCATCTCGCGCAGCATTGCGGCTGCCCCGTGCTCGTGTGGTGTGGCGGCGGGCAGCAGGAACGCCATGAAACACAGAGCCGCTATCAACGGCACTGGAATCCACACGAGGCGCCCGTGCACGCGCACCGCTACGCTTCCTGGCAGCCGAGCTTCGAGACCGTCCAGCAGTGGGTAGAGGAGTTCATCGCGTGGCTGGAGAAGTGAAAGGGCAGGGCTGATGGCGATCAAGCTCGTCACGAAAACACAGCACGGCACGCCCGGTGGCGTGGCCCAGTACTGGCATCGGCTGGAGCGCATCGCTGGCCAGCAGGGCATCGGCATCGACTGGATAATGCTCGATCAGTGGAAGGCAGGGCATGCCACCGCGCAGCCGGGGCGCGACCTCATCATCGTGGATAACCAGGACGCGCTGCACATCCAGGGCGAGTATGGCGTCATCGCGACGCAGCACGGCTGCGCGATGGAGCACGGCCTGCGCGACCGCTCGCAGCCCCACATCCGAATGGGCGAGCAGCAGATGGCGGCGGCGCAGCGTGCCCGCACCTTCTGGGTCGCCTGCTCCGACTGGGCGGCCCATCACTGCCGTCTGCACATGGGCGTCGAGGCGGACAGGATCGTCTACGGTGCCGTGGACACCGACACCTACATCCCCTCGGAGCGGCAGCGCCGCCGCGATGCTCGCAAGCCCGTCGTGCTGCACCATTGCACGGACAGCAACAAGGGCAAGCACCTGATCGCCGGCGTTGCCAACGCGCTGGGCAACGGCTACGAGGTGCGCGAGTTGCACTGCGCGCCCGAGGCGGTGCCCGACGCGATGCGCGCCGCCGACATCTGGCTCTGCCTGTCCGCCAGCGAGGGCCTGCCAACCGTCGTGATGGAGGCGATCTCCTGCGGGCTGGTCGTCGTCGGGACGAACGTCGGCGTGCTCTGGCCGTACACGTGCGGGACGCCGCTGGCGGAGGGGCGGTTCGTGTCGTGGCTGAACAAGCAACTCGGAGCCGTGGTCTTCGACTGGCAGCAGCGCGACTACCCCGAGGTGGTGGCGGACCACGTGCGCTCGGCGTGGCGGCATCGGAAGGAACTGGTGGGTGGGCGGGCCTTCGCGCGGCAGTTCTGGTCGCTGGAGACGTTTGGGCGGAAATGGCTGGAGGCGATCCAACTGGCGGCGCAGCGGTTCCGCATCGCGGTGAGCGGAGCGCCTGCCCGCGCACCCGTGCCCGCCGGCGCTGGCCGGCCGGGGGAACGACGATGAGTGAGCGCATCGGCATCGGCGTGCTCTGCTACGGCCAGCCGGATGAGATCGCCCGGCACCTGGCGTCGGTGCGCGAGCACTGCCGGCTCGACTACATGCTGATGCTGTTCGACAACACCGAGAACGATGAGGTGGGTGGATGGGCAAGAAGCCACGCGGCAGACGCACTGTACGTCCGCAGCCCCTACAACGTCGGCTGCGCAAGAAGCCGAAACTGGATGGCCGCGCGCTTCGTGAAGATGGGCGTCCCGTTTTTCGTCCTCCAGGACCAAGACGTGGCGTGGGTGGGTGATGCGGCGGCGGCGATGCGGGCCGTGTTCGCCCGCTACCCCGATACCGGCATCGCGACGTGGCATCTGGCGACGCGGCAGATGAGCGGAAGCCGCGCTGAGTACCAGCCTGACAAGACTGGTGCCATCGCCGAGACGCCGGGGATGTGCTGCATGTACTCGGCGGACTGCGTGAAGGCGGTCGGCGGCTGGAAGTCCAGCATGCTCATGTACCGCTTCGACAGCCTCTTCTGCGGGGCCGCGGCGAAGGCCGGCTACAAAACCCGTGTGGTGTGGCCGGACACGAACCTCGTGAGACATGAACACCCGCACCACGGGGTGCAACGCTACCCGTGGTGGCGTGCGGAGCAGAAGCGGTCGCAGGCGATCTTCAAGGGCGAGGTCGCGCGGCATGGGCTGTCCGTGCCCGGCGGCCTCTTGTGAGGAGAACGACATGTCGAGGACACGACGCGGCAAGCGTGACGGGACAGGCCCGCACAAGGACAGTTACCGTGGTCGTCGTGGCATGAAGGGCCGTCGTCGCGCCGCTGGCCAGAAGTGCCCGAAGGGGAAATGAGGAGATCGACGATGAAAGAGCGGACGTTCCTGACCGTGACGCGGCCCATCAACTTCGGCGGCGGCGCGGCGTACCGGCCATTCGACCGCGTGCGGATGCGGGAGCACCACGCGGAGGGCCTGCGGCAGTCGCGGGAGCGCCGCCGCGAGCGCGAGCGCGAGGAGAAGTGACATGCGACGACTGGCGACCATCCTGCTCGCCCTGTGCCTGCTGGTGGCGACGACGGCGCTCGGCTCCTACACCGAGTTCTACGTCACCAAGGGCACGTCGGCGTCGGACG
>Ga0114922_10006022_pt1 | contig 11143 bp, 14 predicted proteins | sample AartaG_FD_100975 | JGI IMG/M metagenome (GOLD analysis project Ga0114922, IMG submission 100975) | Deep subsurface microbial communities from Aarhus Bay to uncover new lineages of life (NeLLi) - Aarhus_00045 metaG | ecosystem: Environmental > Aquatic > Marine > Oceanic > Sediment | place...
CCCTAAATTAATAGAAACTGCAGATTTATTATCTAATTTGGGATTAATATCCTTAAAAGAAACTAAAATATATAGATGTACTGGTGGATGTAGAAATAGTTTTGATAAGTTTTATAATGGAAAATGCCCTAATTGTGGTGGCACACTTAGAGAACATAGGGTAAGGATAAGAATAAAAAAAGATAAGAGAAAAGCTTTAAATTTTCTTAAAAGTAAATTAAAAATTGAAGGACTTAATATTTCTGGAAGATTAACTGAAAGAACCTATAAAAATCAGAAGTATCACTTTATTAATATAAAATCAGATAAAGGAGAAGATATTTATTTATGGTTGTATGATTCAGATAAAGGAAAGGCAAAATCTATTTTCAATCATTTTGAGAAAGCACTCTTACCTATAATGATAATTCATATGGGTCCTTCTTCACTTAATCTTAATGAAACATTATTTCCTCAGTTAAAGCTTGCAAATATTTTGAATGGAGATAAGTTAGATGGTATAAACATTGATATAATCAATAATCATATTAACACATTATCGAGAAACATAGAATCTTTGTCGATTAAGGGAGCAGAAGAAGCATATAAATCTATGAAAGGTTTTCTAGATGGTAAGAATAAATCCTACAATGAATATGATTTAGAAGATGATACCTTTGCTTTAATGAGGTATATTTTTCATACCGGAGAGAAATGGGGAAAAACAAAATCGAATAGGCCTGTTCCAGAAGGAATTATTGGATTTGGTTATATTTTAAATAATAAAAAATATTTGCGTAGTATTATTTGGGATTGTAAATTTACCAATAAAGAAGGATACAATTTTGAAAGACGTGTAAAAGAACAAGCAAGAAGTTATGTTATAAGGTCAAGCCAATCTAAAACCATCAAACAATATAGCAAACAACTATCTGCTTATATAAACTTTTGTAATGAACTTAACCTTAATAAGTATAATAACTTTGCTAAAAATCTCAGTAAAAAAATTGTAAATTGGAAAGGTAATGTAGTGTTATTTAATTTAAATGCCTTAATAAGATTATACGATTTGATTAAATCTAATAAAACTGAAATTGAGAAAAGAAAAAATACTTTCAATAAAGAGTTTGATAATCTACTCAAAAAAAAGAAAAAGAAAAATTATTCCCACATAAAAATTGAAGATATAAATAACTTTATTGAAAAAGTAATGTCTTCAAAAACAGATATAAAAAATCTAAATTATTCTGAAGTTTACTCCCATTTAGTTAGCGATGAAATAAAGATATAATAAAAATGAGCTCTTTAAAATTCTGGTTAAACAATTTGAAAGTTAAAAGACAAAAAAAGGAAGTTAAGAAAAGAGAAGAACATTTTTCTAAAGAAAGAACCTATACTCATCATATATGCCAATTTAAAAAATGTAAAAAGAAACTTGGAATAATAAACAGATATAAATGTCCTTATTGTTCTAGAGAATTTTGTGATAAACATAGACTGCCAGAAAATCATAATTGTAAAAATCCAAAATTACCTTATGATATGAAAAAGGGTTTTGGTACAAAAGAATATACTATAAAGTGAGCTAAAAATATCTTGACATTCTTTGAAAAGGTTTTATTTTTTCATCAACTTCAAGTAATAACTTTCTTTTGCCTTATTTTCACAACCCAGTAACAAAAAAATTATGTCATTGAAATATAATAATGTTTATAACTAAATCATCATATACTATCTTATGAAAATAGTATATTATTTAGATTGTTCTTTATTATCTGACTTAGATTTATGCTTAATATTGAGTGAAAGGGGGTTTAAATGATTATGAAAAAAAATTTAATGATTTTTAGAAATAAAAAAGCAATGACAAAAATTTCATTTGCAATTCTAGGAATTATATCCCTTATTCTTGCTGTGATGTTTGTTAGTGGTGTTGGTGGTGTTGATAATGGTGTTGTTTATGATGAGACCCCATTAACTCTTGAAAATAAAGATCCAAGTAACAATTGGCAAATTATCAAAGACAATATATATGCAACTTTAGAGTATAATAGTATGGGTCCAGAATTTGAGTATTCACTTGAAGCAACTGGTTTAGAAGAAAATACACCTTACTCTTTAATCTATTATGCAGATAAGCCAGATAGGTTTAATAACTGGGGAGGAAATAACCCAGGTGCTTTAATAACAACCTTTAATAGTGGAACTGGAACTTATAATTCAGGTCCTAAAAGTATTGATTTAAATATGGATTTACCAAGTGAACCAGATGAAAATATAGACCAATACAATTACTGTGATTCTGATAATTATAGTACTTGCTATGGTGCTAAAATTTGGTTAGTTCCAACAGAGGCTTTACCTAGTGATTTCCCAAATTCAAATCCAGATATTGGTGAATGGGATATTTGGGGGGCAAACCAGCCAAGAATTCTATTTGAAACTGATTTGATAAGTTATGAAGTTACTGAATGTACGCCTGGAGATATTTGTGAAGACCCTTTTTGTGATGATGCTTCCCAATGTGATGGTCATAGAATGGAATGTGATGCTTCTGGAGAATGTACAGTGGAAGTAGATGATGATTCTGCATGCACTGGAAAATGTTGTGATGATTGTTTACCTGCAGGTTGTGGGGGTATATTAAATATACTTTATGGCTTAAGTTTAAACGAAAATAAATATTATAATTTTTTAGATGGAGCGGTACTTTGTGATAGTGAAGGGCAATGTATAAGTATAAATAATGATTGTAATTATAATGAAGGAATTTGCGCAGATGATGACACAACAGATAAGTATCCATGGGCCTCATGTCATGCAGACTGTGATGATGAAGAAGATTGTAATGATAAAATTGACTGTACTGTAGACTCATGCTCCACTGAAGATTGTCAATGTGATAACATACCAACTAATAGTTTATGTGATAACGGGTTATATTGTAATGGAGAAGAAACTTGTGGTGTTGATGGTTGTCAGGCTGGAACTCCTATAGATTGTTCACATTTAAATAACCAATGTAATACTGGAGTTTGTAATGAAGATACTGATGGATGTGTAGCTGAACCTAAGCCTGAAGGAACTTCTTGCGATGACGAAGAATTTTGTACTGTGAACGACGTATGTACCCAAGGAACTTGTGATGGTTCTGCAAGAGATTGTTTAGATAATGTTGATTGCACAGATGATAGTTGTAATGAAGATACAAATAGTTGCGATAACATAGCTAATGATGGCAAGTGTGACAATGGTTTGTGGTGTGATGGTGCTGAAACTTGTGATGCTATAGATGGTTGTCAAGCCGGAACTTCTGCCGATTGTTCAGGTAACAATATACCAGGTATAGCTATATGTACTAATGATCCAGACAGTAATCCATTTACATGGGATTATAGAGATGTATTTATAAGTCAATGCGAAGAGGAAACTGCTGGATATAGTTGTACAACTGGTGATACAACAATAACTCATTTTTGTGATATGATTAATTGTAATGCAGGATGTGAGGACTCTACAGATTGTGAAGATACTGAATGTGATGATTTAGATAGATGTTATGATAGAACTTATTTAGATTATCATGATGTTTCAAATACTTGTGAGGCTTGTTCATGTTCTCAAAATCAATGTACATCGTATGATGAAAAGATAACTGATAATGATAACGATAGTTATGATACTGAATGTGATGGAGATTGTGATGATACTAAGTCTACTGTCAATCCCGGAGCAGAAGAAATCTGTGATGGATTAGATAATGATTGTGATGGTGTAATACCAGCTAATGAGAATGATGTAGATAATGATGGATATATGGTTTGTGAAGGAGATTGTGATGATTCAAATCCAGAAATTAATCCAGGAGCAACTGAAGTTTGTAATGGTATAGATGATAATTGTGATGGTGTAATACCAGCTAATGAGAGTGATGTAGATAATGATGGATATATGGTTTGTGAAGGAGATTGTGATGATTCAAATCCAGAAATTAATCCAAGAGCAACTGAAGTTTGTAATGGGATAGATGATGATTGTGATGAAAAAATAGATACCGGAGAAGGCTTACAATGTATAGCTATTGATTTAGTTGATGGTTGTAATCTTATCTCGCTTCCATTAGTTCCAGAAAACACAAACATTCCTGAAGTGTTAAATAGTGTAACACCGGAATATGTTTGGGCTTACAAGGTTAATTCAGAAAGTATAAATAAATGGTCTTTCTATAAACCTGAAGAAGTAGTAGTTGGAGATTTAGGTGAAATGATCCCTGGTTATGGATATTATGTTTGTATATCTATACCTGAAGAAGAGACACGAACTATTTATCAAAACGGAGAAAAATACTATAAGCTTGGACTATTAGGAATACCAATGCCTCCCCAAGTTGAATTAACCACTGGTTGGAATTTGATTGGACATTATGGAATGAATAATGTATGTCAATCAGATGAAATTCAAGATTTAAGTGGAGGAATTTTAACTGATTTAGCAGATGTAACTCTATTAGGAGAAGATACTGGTCCTGATTGGAAACTAAAACCTACAATAGGATATTGGGCATTTATAACAGGAAAAAATAACTTGTTATATGCACCTTCACAAGCAGATTACGATTCGTCTTATCAATCTTGTATAGTATAATTTTTTTTATTTTTTTTATTTTTTTAACCCTAAAAAGGGAAGAAGGGGCTGGTAAACAATATATTAAATAATAGTAAAGATTATAAACCCCTAAAAAATGATTAAAACAATGAGAAAGACAATATTAATGAGTTTAATTCTTATATTATTAGTAGTGGGGATAGTATCTGCTGTTCCTGTTCCATCAATACCTCATGCTTTTTATGGAAGTGTTCAGAATTCTAATGGAGAAGATGTTTTAGAAGGCTATATAAATGCAAGATTAAATGGAGTTCTAAGCGGGGTTAGTGAAGTTAGAGAAGGAACTTATGGTTATGGAAGTAATTCTCTTATTGTTCTTTCATATGATCGAATTGGAGGAAAAATTGAATTTTATTATGGAGAAGAAAAAATAGGAGAACATGATTTTATTGATATGGGTGTAACAAATTTAGACTTTATAGTAGATTCATTAGATGGTTCTGAAAATCCCTCTGATGGGGTTTGTGATGTAGCTGCAGATGAATGTTTATATAATGCATTAGATTGTAATCCTGAAAAAACAGATGCTTGTTTAGGTAATAATCGTTGTGATGTTGAAATTGGTGAAAATTGTTTAAATGCAGAATTAGATTGTGGAGCATGTCAGACAAATGATGATTCTTCAAGTAGTTCAAGTTCATCAAGTAGTAGTTCTAGTTCTTCTAGATCAAGTTCTTCAGGCAGTGGTTCTTCTACAACTTTTGATACAACAGATGATAATCAAGATGATTCAGATCAAACTGATGATTCTGGTTTAGGAATTCTTACAACTACTGAACCCCCAAGTTTTTTCTCTCGAATTACTGGTGCTGTAATAGGCGGGGGAACTGCCAGGATTATTATCCCTATAATATTTATTATCTTAATTGTATGGGCAATTATAACTGTTTATATTAAAAGAAAGGCGATGGATGTTGGTTCTTCTGAAGATGTTGATGAAGATGTTGATGAAGTTGTTTCTAGTGAAGGGAAGCGAAAATGACAGGGGAAATAGCATCTAAAGTAGTTGAAGATTCCTTATATGGAGATTTGTATAGTAAAGGTAAAGAACCTGGTTCCTTTAAATATAGAATGGGACACCTTAAATTAGATGGAACACCTATAACTTGGGAGGCATTTAATCTAACAGAAAATTCTCCTGACAAAATAAATATAAGTGATTTAGAGACTATATACAAAATTTCTAAAGATGATTTAAGTGAAGAAGAAAAGAAAAATTTAGAAAGATTGCTTCAATTACCTAGAGGGTGAAAATGTTTATACCTGAAATAAAAAGAAGTATTATATTACGCAAACAAATTAATGGCAAAGGAATAGCTAAAGCTTTACAATCTATTTCTCACAGTTTTGGAACTTATATTGAAAGACTTCAAAGTGATGTTGATGGTTTAAGAACTTTTGATATTGGGATTTTAAAAGATACTAAACATCCTCAGACAGGTCAAATCATAAGGGCAGAAAGTATAAAGGGTTTAGATGCTTTAGGATTAGAAACTGGAATTGTATTTGATAAACTATATAATGGTGGGGATAAAATTATAGTAGCTAATTATAGATGGAGTAATCAGACAATATGTTATAATAAATATAATGAGGAAAAAGTAATAAAAGCTGTTGAATCTCTAAAAATAGATTTAGCAATAAGACTTGATTCTATTTCTTAGTATCTCTTATTTTTTATTCCAAAATTTATTAATTAAAAAAACAATTATAGTCATGATTATAATTGCTGTAAAAATCCAAAACCAATTTACTTTTGTCTCTCCTGCTGCTAAAATATCTGAAATTAGTATGAAAAAAATCACAATTAAGACAGTTAGCCCATAGACATAAAATAACCAATAATCTTTGACATGTTGATAGTTCATTTTATAATATAATATAGTTAAAAGATTATTTAAGGTTTGGGTGTTTTGAATGTGAAAGGGTTAAAATTTTTTAATATCTTAATGTAATTTTTTTCCTTTATTTAATTTTTCCAACATCTTATCTACCTCTTTTGCTTGTTCTTCAAATCTTTCAGCTTCCCCAAGCCAATATCTTGGAGTTGTATCTTTGTTGCCTTTTTCTGTTCCTGCTTTTATTCTGTGTTCTCTTGCTCGCTTTAACAAACTTTCTTTTTGTTTAACTAATCTTTTCTTCCTTAATCTTTTTTCTCTTTTAACCATTTTTCTATTTCTCTAATTTTTTTACTATTGTAATCCATTAATTTTTTAGCTTCCCTTATTGGAAGTTTGTATGCTTTAGCATTATTATTTTTTGAATCAAGATATCTTTCATAAGCAATCAAAGAACCACTTATTTTTTTTATTAAACCTAAAAATTCTCTTTTTGTCCATATCTTACCCTTTTTTAAGCAATTAATAATATAAATAGTTCTAAGTCTAAGAATTAGAGAATATGAAGCAGCATCACTTACTTTTTCTTGTATTTCTTCAGCTAGTTTGATATATTCTTTAACCACATTCATAGCAGATTTTGTTGTATCAATATTCCATTTAAGATTTTTTTTAGTTAAGGGGGTATTAATGTACTTATTTAATAATTCTTCATTGATGATTGGTTTAGCTTCAATTATCATAGGAAGCAGAGGAAAAATATTTTTTTTCATTTTTTCATCAACAATTTCTTTAGAAATTAATAACAAATCATATTTTCCTTTTTCAATTCTCTTATTTATATTTTTTGTTATGGCTAACACATCAATATCGCTCTCAATAATTTGTTCTTTTCTTGCATAACTCCCAATTAAATAAACTCCCAGTATATCTTTCAATATTTTTCCTTCTAACAATATTTCTAAAATATCTTTTTCTATATTTAATGGCTGTAAAACTATCTTTACTTGGGTGTTCAAAAATTTCTTAGGCAATAACACCCCTGCAGAATTTCCAACCCGGATAGTATTCTTAATTAATTCCATATTGTTATAACAAGTTATAACTATTTAAATCTTTTGTAAAGGTAAAAAAAGCTTAGTTTTTAACTCCACAAAAACATTTTTAGTGTCTCCTATTTTTTGGAAATTTCTGGAAATTTCTTACCCTCTTGTAAATTGTAGATTAAGTCATGCAATTTTACATATTCTGGATAAATCCAACAATTATACTTAATCCCCTTGCATTTAAAACCAATTAATAATTCAAGTAATTCATCGAGTACATAATAACTAAGTTGCTCTATCTTTTTTTCATCTGGTAATTTCTTCAACCTATTAACGTAAAAATCTCTTACGATTTCTTCTATTTCTTCCATAAATAGGTAAGCTGATACATATATTGACTAAAACCCTAAAATTTAAAAAGGGATATATCCTAGTTTTCATGCAGACTAGGCTGGCGGGGTAGCTCTCCGCTATTTGCTAGTGAGCTTTAAGCAAGCTGTAAGAGGGTAAGTGACATATTAATTAAAAAGTCTCTTTACAAACGTTGAGATTTTGTCCTTCTTGATCTTGCTTTTGCGAATTGGGTCAGACCTTGATCGGAGCAGCCCTAAACATGAGTTAAGATGCTTGAGGGGTCGCAGAATTGAGGATGTATTGAGGTAGCTTTCTAAATAATATGAAGCAAACCCTTGGGTCTGCACTTAAATAAAAGAATTTTGAGAGATATACTACAGATAAATTTATATATATAATTAATTAGACTTTAATATGGCAACTTTTAATGTAATAGTTGAACAAGATGAAGATGGGATTTTTGTTTCTGAAGTAATTGGTCTTCCTGGGTGTCATACTCAGGGGAGAACTCTTGATGAGTTAATGGAAAGGACAAAGGAAGCTATTTCTCTTTACTTAAAAGAACAAGAAAGCATTCAGATTAAAGATAATTTTATTGGAATTCGAAAAATAGAGGTTTAAAATGGCAAAACTGCCATTATTAGGTGCTAATGAGTTAATTAAGATACTTACTAAAGTTGGTTTTAATGTTATTAGACAATCAGGAAGCCATATACTTCTTAGGCATGATGATAAAAGAACAACTGTGATTCCAAATCATCCTGGAGAAAAAATTGGTAGAGGTTTATTAAACAAAATTATCAAAAAAGATATACAAATTTCCAGAGAAGAATTTGAGAGATTATTGTAATTAAAAACCAAAATTTATATACGCTGATTATTTAATGATTGTATAAATAACTAGTATCTTATAAGCATAGGAAGAGATGCTCTACTAAGATTGAGTTGCTTATCTGAGTAGTTTAAAGTTTTAAAGAATATTAACAAAATAATAAAAGAGTCAAAATGATGAATAAAAGAGGACAGTTTTATATTCTTGCTGCAATACTAATTGTTTTAGCAGTTTCAGGCATAGCAAGTGTTAAAACATATGCTGCAACAAAACCAGAAGCAAAGAAAATTCAAGACATAGGTTCTGAATTAAATGAAGAAGGTTCAAGAATAGTTGATTATGGAATCTATAATTCTCAGGATTTAACTACTTTGTTAAATAGTTTTACAGATACAGAATTTGCTCCTTATTTTCTGAAAAAAACAGAAAATACAGATGTTGTTTTTATTTATGGTGATAAAACAAATTTATGGGGGGTAAGATATAATCAAGAAAGCACTGGAACAATATCTGCAACAATTGGAGGAGGAGTAACTAGCTGGGGGATTGTTAATACTTTTGCAGACAGAACTGCTATTACAGATGATGATGGAGATGATATAATTACTGTAGAACTTTTAGGAAAAAGCTTTGATTTTGATTTAAAAGACAATGAAATGTTTTATTTTTTAATAGCTCAAGAAAAAGAAGGAGAAACATATATTGATAGGAATTAAACTTAAATAAACTGGAATCTTATAAGCATAGAAAGAAAAAATAAATAACTAGTATCTTATAAGCGTAGGGAGAGATAAAGAGGAGAGTTTAAGCTACTCTCAACCCTTTCAAAAAGGCTTGAATTTATTAAATATAAATAAAATGGTTAAGAAAAACAAAAAATCCCGAAAACTGCTTTTTAAAAACAAAAAAGCAGTTAGTTTAATGGTATCTTATGTACTTTTAATTTCAATAGCTATTATTGTTGCAACTGGTGTTTTTGTATGGTTAAGAACAATGTCTAATATTGCTCCGCCTGCAGATTGTAAAGAGGGAACTTCTCTTATTTTAGATAATTATCTTTGCACTGATGGAATAGATGGAGGAATAGATTTATATTTAAAAAATAATGGCTATTTTGATATAGATGGGGTTATTTTATCTGTTGGCAATGATACAGAAATATTTCCTGTTGTTTATTTAATGCCAGACCCTGAGGGAATATTTAAAGGAAATATTAAAGGACATTATTTTTTTAATACTGTTTTAGGACCTGGAGAACTAACAAGTGCTAATTTTTCAAATATAGATGGGCAGGATCTGGAGGTAGTTGATTTTAATAATACCAGGATTATCCAAATCCAGCCATTTATAATAGAAACTACAGGAAAAGTAGTTTGCCAAAATGCAATTATAAAACAAACTATAGATAATTGTATAATCAATCAATAGTTATATAAATTAAAAATAATTAATAAATATAAAAAAAATATTAATAGTCTATAAGCATGGGGAGAGATACAGATGATAACTTAGCTGTTCATCAGCTCAGCTTAAAGATATATTAGATATAAACAAAAAATGGTTAGAAAAAACAAAAAAGCAGTTAGCCCAACAATATCAACAGTTTTGTTGATAATGATTGTAATTATAGTGGCCATAATAATCTTAATGTGGAGCAGAGGTTTTATTAAAGAAGCAATTGAAAAAGAAGTTGCTGGAGAAAAAAAAAGAGTTGAGCAGTTTTGTTCTGAATTAAGTATGGTTGGTATTTTAAATACTGAAGGGAGTTTTGGTTTTACTAATAATGGAAATGTTCCTATTTATGCTCTTAATTTAAAATTAAGTGGAGGAATTATTGGAGAAGGAAGTTCTGATACAATAAATATTCGCCCTGAAAAAGGGGGGTTGGTTAATCCCGGATTTAGCACTCTTATTAAAGATGAATATGAAAATTACTATAATTATTATGATTATGATGAAGTAAAAATCATTCCGGTTTTACTTGGTAAAACAAAAACCGGAGCTATAAAAGAAAAAGGGTGTGAAGAAATTTATGCCTTGAATATATAAAAAATACTAGAACCTTATAAGCATAGAAAGAGATGAAGATGATAACTTAAGCTACTCCTTAATTCAACTTATAGGGTTTAGAAGATATAGGTATTAAAATTTGAATAATGATAAAAAATGAAAAGAGCACAATCTCAAATTGTTGGAGCTGTAGTTTTAATTTTATTGGTTATTGCTTCAGCTATGGTAATTATGGGTTTTGTTCTTCCTTTTATTAGAGACAAACTTTCTGGAACAGAATGTTTAGATGTTTCTGGAAAAATTTTAATTAAGAATAATCCAACTTATACTTGTTATGAATCAGCTGGTGCAAATATGAGTGTTCAAATACTTTTTAAAGATGTGCAAAATCTTACTAAAGGTTTTCAAATAAATGTTGA
>Ga0114922_10006023_pt1 | contig 11142 bp, 11 predicted proteins | sample AartaG_FD_100975 | JGI IMG/M metagenome (GOLD analysis project Ga0114922, IMG submission 100975) | Deep subsurface microbial communities from Aarhus Bay to uncover new lineages of life (NeLLi) - Aarhus_00045 metaG | ecosystem: Environmental > Aquatic > Marine > Oceanic > Sediment | place...
AACAGGCAGTTTATGCTGCCCTTTTTGACTTAAGAAGGATAATGCTTGAGGAAGTCTAATGCGCTTAATCATAGATGGCTATTCCCGCGATCTCAAAACTCTCCGAGACGAAGATTTTCTTTGGAGTACGCAGCCTCAACTTTCCATTGGCTAAATTAGCTTACAAGCTTACCGGTTTTGCTGTGCTGCAAGGAGGATGATGTGGGATAATAAAGCCGGGAAAGTCATCGAAATAATAATGCTAGGGTAATTCGGTATCTAATATGAGCCGCCAGGGAATCGAACCCTGAACCTGCTGATTAAGAGATACAAGAGATATGTACCTAAACGTGTGAAGAGGTAATTTCTGTTACCTTGTTGTTGGCGATTTAGCTTCAGATGGTACTGTTTTGTACCATCCTGTCATTTATGATGGTGAAAAGCTCGTTAGCAAAAATGTTAGCATGCATTGGAAGCATTCCGACCCTTTTTCAAAAAGAAGGCTTTTATTCCAGAGTTGCAGCACCTTCTTGTATCGCTTGGGTAGTACTGTTCTTATGATTAATTAACGTGCACCGCCTGTAGTGGGTCTGCGACTCAGCATTCCATCTACAATCACATAATCCCGCATCAAATTGGTTTCGTTGTCTATGAAGGAGTGCATCCATTCAAGCGACCTTAGGGCATCTTCTTTGGGGTTCAACCCATATCCATGTGCATATTTGTTCCGCAACTTTGCCATACTCTTGCATAGGGAGATGGTTTTCGGTGATAGGACCCTATTCTTTTTCAAGATACTTCTGACTCTACTCATTTTGTCTTTTTGCGTGGCACCATGCGGTTCGGCTTTGTCCCGCTGAAACGTCTCAAATGAGATTCCGCACATGGCGACGCAAGCATAGAAGTGCCCATCGACAAATACATCTCTAGCCTCCCTAATAAGACGACAATAAGGACCATCCTCCATAAGCAGAGGCGGCAGTTGAGAAAGACTCTCCCATGTATCGTGAGTGGGGGAGCTCACACCCAGCACACCAGATGGCAGTTCCGTAATCTGGTCCTGTGAGCCCTTTGGTAATACTTCTATCAGTTGACGCTTGGCTACATTGGGTCTAAAGTCAGCATAGGCGGCTTGTGTTTGACCGCTGACACTAACGAACGCCTCACCGCATTCCAGTATCCACCCATAATGACCCTCAGGCAATTTGGCTTGGGTTATACCAAGAACCTGAGACAAATCTCTTCCACTGTACGCGCATATTGTATAAGGTTCAGCTCCAAGAACCTGACAAACTATGCTGTACTGGGTAAGAATAGGCATGCTAGCTCATAGTGTAACTAGTCTCTAATCTTAAGGTGTCTGTTGAAAAAAGAGCCGAAGATACCCATTTCTAATTGCAAATTCCAATGCCTGAGGAAGAGCCTCAACCGGGAACTCACCTCCACGCGCGACCTTTCCGTTTTTATCAAACCAGGCATATTTCACTGACTTTGCAGTCCGAGTGTCATCATCCCATGAAGCAATTCCCAAGCGAATTTCACAACTCGGGTCATTTCTCGCGGGCTCGCTAAAAGCTGGAAACATATATACCCTCCTTTCTTGAGTGTTAATGTAGTTATAGCATACTGCATTCACAGTGTCAAGTCAGTCATGGGAGCGGTCGAACCAATATAATGCCGAGATACAAAAGGTATGTTTCACAGAGTGAAAATAAGTAATTCCTGATACCTTTTTGTTGACGATTTAGCTTCAGATGGTGCTGTTTGGCACCACCCTGTAATTTATGGTGGTGAAAAGTTCGTTAGCAAAAATGTTAGCAGAATATTTGGTAGTCCAGTCTTGGTAATGTTTGAATGTTTGCCTGCAAATATATTTAAAGCAGGTTAGAGCCTTGACAATAAAATGAATTCAATATATCTTCTGCTGTAGAGCATTATGTCTTACGAGTATGACGTATTCCTGAGTTATAATACGCAATTTCCTTTTGGCATATGGGTACGTGAACTCCTGATACCGTTCCTTGAACCATTCATTGAAAATACTATAAACCGCAAAGTAAAAATATTCCATGATAGAGATGGGATATTAAGCGGTGATTCGTGGCCTGAGCGACTGAAGAATGCGATTGTGCATTCAAGATGCATGGTCGCCGTTTGGAGTCCTTCGTACTTCAATTCTGAGTGGTGTATGAAAGAATGTGCGGTTATGTTAAATCGGGAGAAAAAGCTTGGATACAGAACAGTAAGTAAACCAAATGGGTTGATAATACCCGTTTGTATATTTGACGGTCAACATTTCCCTGAATTTGCTACCAAAATACATTATAGAGATTGTAGAGACTATGCAAGAGTAGGGGAAGGATTTAAGCGAACTACTAGATATATAGAATTCCAAGATTCATTAATAGAATGGGTTCCTGATATAGTGGAAAGTATCAAGGGAGCACCGGACTGGGCAAAAGAATGGGTCACAGATGAATGGCTTGATAACGTTATTAGCAGCATTAAAGAAGTAGAAGAATATAAATTTGACAAACCTTCTTTGGGATAAAGACAATGGGAGAAATAATTACATTCTATTCATATAAAGGTGGGGTAGGAAGAACAATGGCGTTAGCCAATGTGGCGGTTCTTCTTGCCCAATGGGATTATAAAGTTCTAGTGGTTGACTGGGATATTGAAGCACCAGGATTAGAATATTACTTTAAAGAATATGCAAAACTGAGTAATGTTTACAAGAAGAAGGGTGTCGTCGATTTGTTGAAAGATATCGAGAATATATCTTCTTATGACAAACGTGCTTTAAATAAATGTATCACAAGAGTAGGAATTCCTGATGCCATAAATCGAGTACATCTAATGACTGCTGGAATAAGAGACGAGGAGTATTTCGAAAGAGTTCAGAACATAGATATTGACCATATCTATAATAACAAAGACGGTGGAGAGAATATTGAATCACTGAGGAAGAAATGGAAATCTTACTATGATTTCGTATTGATAGATAGTAGAACGGGTGTAACAGATTTCGGTGGAATATGCACAGTTCAATTACCTGACATGCTGGTATTATTCTTCGGAGCTAACGAACAGAGTTTGAACGGAGCCATAAAAGTAGCGAGGAGAATATTGATAGCACGTCAGAATCTTCCGATAGAGCGACTTTTGTTGACAGTATTACCGGTGGCGAGTAGGTTCGATAGCCAAGAAGAATTCAAAATTTCTCAAGAGTGGGTGAATACTTTCACAGAGAGTTTAGAGGATTTCTATGCAGACTGGCTACCTGCTAGCATAAAGGTTCGAGATATTGTAGAAATGACAAAAATCCCATATATACCATATTTTAGTTTTGGTGAGAAACTACCTGTGATAGAACAAGGTACCAATGACCCAACTAGTATAGGATATGCATACGAGAACTTATCTGCACTTATAGCAAACAAGCTAGAGCAAGTTGAAGTATTCGCCAATAATAGAGATGAGTATATTCTTAGAGTTAGTAGGGAATATGAGAAAGTACTAACTATTGAAAAGATTGAGAGTGAGAGAGTGGTAGACTCGCGTGAATATAAAGAGGCTTATCTTGATATAGAGACAACGGGCGTATCGCCAATAGATGGAGAAATAATGATTGTAGGAGTTTACCTAGTAGGAGATGATGAAAGCAGAGTTATACAGATGGTTGGGGGGGACATTAACAAGGAGGAACTGCTGAGTGTATTAAGACGTGTGGGAGTTATATATACATATAATGGTTCAAGATTTGATATACCGTTTATAAAGTCTTCAATTGGAATTGATATCGAAAACGAATTCATGCATATCGATCTTATGTATGCCTGCTGGAAGAGAAATCTATATGGTGGATTAAAAGCAGTGGAAATGCAGCTAGGAATACCAAGAGGAAAGGGTATTGGTGGATATGATGCAGTCAGATTATGGCGAGAGTATACAAGTAATCAGAATAATGAAGCGATTAATGAATTATTGGAATACAATAGAGACGATATCACAAACCTGAAGTTGATAAGAGACAAGCTGATGCATTTGCCGGACACATCAATATCATTAGATAAGGGAATGAAAATTGTGCCACTTGTGGGAATAGAAGCTGACGATATTCATGTTACATCGTATGTGAATCAGCTAAGAAACAGAGATAGAAGCCAAGATATAAAGAGAATATACAGATTAACCAAATCTGAATTTGATTCACTACTGGCAGATACTCTTGATGACCTAAACAAAGTAAGTGTACCTGAAAAAGTCAAAGTTGGAGACATTATTGTAGAAGCAGGAAAGTTCATATCTGGTTTTAATGCACTAACAAGTAATAGGGTAGAAGAGTTTGCATTAGCTTCGGTCCAAGAGAATTATATTGGAGGAGTTAATATTGTATTAAAATTTGCCGGAGATTGGATATCTATAAGCGAGAAGCACAGTATTAGGAGGAGAACGCGATTTCACAGGGGGGCGTTAGCGTTATTAGCTTGGCGAATGCTATGTTTAAGCGGAGCTAAAGCGTTAGATGAAAAGGAATTTGAAGCACTCCGAATTATTCTGTCTGAGCCAATAGAAATAGAAGAAGAAGGCCGCGGGTTTACGAATCTCCCTCTAATACAACGTCAGGAGTTATTCTATCCAGAATCACTATTGGGGCATGCAGATTTAGCAGCAAGCTATATGTCAAAACTTTGGAATGATGAATTGCACCTACATAGTTATTTTGTTTCCAATGAAGAATATAACTTCGCCATAGCGAAATTCTTTATACTAGTTACATTAGTGTCGCCTCGGGCTGAGAATAAACGTGGGTTGTATCCAGGATATCGTTTGATGCCGCAAGCTAGAAGAGCAATGTCGTCTTTTTGTAGTAGATTGGGAGCTTCAGATTCATACTTAGAGAGCATTGCGTATGCAGTGGGTGAGTCTAGTTCGACATTTAGGAATTCATGGTCTGAGTGTGCTGACATCGTAAACAAGATTGAATCAGGAAGCAGTCATTTTCTCATGGATAAAGTACATTTCCCGGATAGAATCGCGGACAATATACCTGATTGACGGCTGACGAGTAACTGAAAATCAAGATAGGGGAGCCAATTTGGCTCTCCTTACTATTTTAAACTGATGAAATTGGTCTTTTTGACTATCCATAAATATTGACATCACCGATAAGACGTGCTATAGTCAAAATAACGGTATGGTTATATTAACGGTTTCCAAGGGGTATTAATGACAATATATGTTAGAGAAGGCACAGCTGAAGATGGCGGGTTTATTATTAATAATGGAATACATGTAACTAAGCGCGAACTTGAGATTTTGGCACTTATTGGAATGGGTTTAGATAACCATGAGGCGGCTGAGAAATTGTTTGTAAGTGTAAATACGGTGAGAAACCATATTTGGAATCTAATGCAAAAGCTTGGAGCTACTAGCCGTGCCCATGCGATTGTACTCGCTGTGCAAAATGGGATTATAGAAGTTAAGCATGAAAGGTCATTGGGTACTTACGTTCGTGGATTTGACAAGTATGTATTGTGTATCTTATGCGGAAAGGCTAATCTGATTGATGATTATAAAGAAGGTGAACCTAAGAAGGTGATAATTAATCACGTGGAGTACGAGATTGATAATATGCCGAAGTGTCCGAGTGAAGGATGTAGAGGTGACATTAGTTATACGCTAGATTGGGATAAGGTGAGAAAGCATCATTCTGAATATCCTGAAATTCCTGAGCATGGCGTCGTATATGATTACGATATTGAATGGTTTCGAGGATACTAAAGTGAAGGAGCAATTAGTGCGGAGCGATATTGACGAGGGCGGTGGCGGTAGCCACTCGCCCGCCTATCCTTCTTTCCTTGTCTTATTATGAATAATGTCAACGGTCAGCTTTATTGGGCACAGTGTTTACGAGCATTGTGGGATTTCAAGTTATATAAAGGACGTATTGGTAGGACAAATGTCGTTCTGAATAGGAGAGACGAGCCTACAGTTTTGAAGATTATGCCAACAAGTTGCAAAAGCAGGTATTTTGATGATGGGCGATTATATATGTCACGGAAAATTAGGAGAAGGCTCACTAAATACGAGAGAGTGCCAGGGCTAATGGTAACGCTAACTTATGACCCGAAGAGAATTGGAAAGCGAGAAGCATGGGCTAGTTTTAGTAAAGATACCAGGCGATTTCTAAATGCGGTAAATCAGTATAGGAAAAGAAGAGGATGGCGAAGATTACACTATTTGTGGGTTGTAGAAGTGCAACGTGGCACTGGTTATCCACATGTGCATGTATTTTTTCCGAATCTAAGATGGCTGGCGTCGCTGAAGATTATCAATGGTAATTGGAGACAAGGCAGGGCTAACGTTGAGAGCCCTAAGAAAATCGAGGTGAATTGTGCGGCTTATGTTTCAAAGTATCTGCGTAAGATGAGAGGTTGGTCGGACCTTCATCTAGCTTTGCTTTGGTCTGGTAGATGTCGGATGTATGGCTTTTCCAGAGGCTTCTCGCCCAAGATTGAAAAGCCGGAATCGGAATGGCAGAGATGGCATGTAGTTGAAACGCGTAACTCGGAAGCATTGGAGCAATTACTAGAAGAAGGAGGTTTCGTTGTAGAACATAATGAGAAAACAGAACCTTGCCAGATTATCAAGGTCGAGTTGTAACTCGGTCACAGGCTTTAACCTTGGCAAATGAAAATCAGCAGAATAAAGAAACAAGGGGCTTCAGCCCCTCTTATGAGAAACTATTATAGGAGCCGCTAATCTAAATTGGAGGTAATATGGAAAATTCAGTTGTATTAGCTATTGGTGATGTTTTTCACTTGGGACGTGGTAAGGACCGCATTATTTATGCTGGTATGCCGTCTGACAATATCTATTCTATAGTGCAGAGGAAATGGGATTTCATGCCTATTGGGTGTTGGGGATTTGCCTGGAACCTATTTTATCCTAGGGGGCAAAGCAAAATAAGGATAGACGGAGTCAATATATCAGTAGACAACGTGAGTCCCAATGAAATTACATTGCGAGTCGGATAAGGTGATTAATTGACAGGAGAAGTGGCAAAAGACAGTAGTGGCAGTAGGCGTGGTTTGTCAAGCTACGCCACAATAGATAGGAGACTATGCGTTACTGTACCAGAGGCAGCAGAAATGCTCGGAATATCAAGAAATTTCGCATATCAATTAGTTAGAGAGGGGAAATTGCCTTCAATCAGATTCGGTAAAAGGATTTTAATACCGATAGCAGCATTAAAGAAGATGCTGGAGGAAGGTGGCGTACAATGAAAGGTCATGTCTATCAAAGAGCGAAAGGTAGCTGGACAATAGTATATGACCTGCCGATGGATGCTGTAACAGGCAAGCGACGGCAGAAATCCAAGACTGTGAAGGGTACGAAAAGGGATGCTGAACGAACCTTGCGTGAAGTACTGCTTTCAATTGAACAAGGGTCATATATTAAGCCAAACAAGCTTACACTGGGTGAATGGTTTGACCAGTGGTGTGAAAGCTTTGTAATCATGAACACAACTCCGAGGACATACGTGAGTTATCGCTCTATAATAGACAATCACCTAAAACAGGGGCTTGGCTCGATTGCATTGTCAAGACTCGAACCACAGCAAATACAAGCATACTATGCTGACAGGCTGGCGAAAGGGCGTGTTGATGGGAAAGGCAGCTTATCAAACAGAAGCGTCCTCTATCAGCACCGCATTTTGAGCAAGGCATTAGACCAAGCAGTAAAGATGGGACTGGTTGTCCGTAATGTGGCAAAGCTTATAACACCACCAAGAGTAGCAAGAGCAAAGATAAATGTGCTTGATGCTGACGAAGCGTCAAGGTTTTTAAATATTGCCAGTAACACAATGTACTATACTCTATTTGCGACGTTGCTCTATACTGGGCTTCGTAGAGGTGAAGCTATTGCTTTAAGATGGAAGAATATTGATTTGATAAGACTTGAACTACATGTAGTTGAGTCTGCATATAGAATTCGTAAAGAGTTCATCATTAAGGAGCCGAAGACTTTGCATAGTAAAAGGGCTGTATCTTTATCACCATCGCTAGCTACTTTATTACTTGAATATAGAAAAGACCAGGAGATTATGAGAAAGCAGATGGGAAGTACTCTAAATAACGAAGATTTTGTTTTTTCGTGGCCTGATGGCAGACCAATGGACCCTGATGTCGTAACACAAGCTTTTCATAGGATAGCAGGACAAGCCGGGCTAAAGAATATAAGGCTTCATGACTTAAGGCATACTCATGCTACGTTGATGTTAAAGGCAGGAGTACATCCCAAGGTAGTATCGGAGCGTCTAGGACATGCAAATATCGGCATAACGTTGGATACATATAGCCACGTACTGCCGGGACTACAAGAGGCTGCAGCTGAAAGGTTCGATAGGATTTTTGAAGAAGTTAATAACAAAAACTTGGGAGAGTCCGTTAGCAAAATGTTAGCAAATGATGATGGGGTTGAACGTGAGCCGCCAGGGAATCGAACCCTGAACCTGCTGATTAAGAGTCAGCTGCTCTGCCAATTGAGCTAGCGGCCCGAGGTAATAATGTTAACATTAAGGGAACAATACAGACAAGTAGCCCTATAACAAATGGGCTAACTTTACGACTTATGGTAGAATAAACCATCGTTGCTGAAAATTCTTCGTGAAAGATAAAATACGCAGGTGAAGAAATCTTAGTATTCTTCCCGAAGGGATAGTTACGGCAAAAGAACCTAAAGCTAGATGGGATAAATGAACAACTGAACCGTCTGCGAGCAACTAGGGTTTTCAAAGCAGACGGCAAACTATAAAAAATCTTGAGCCGCTGTGCCATTGCTTAGGAGGCATATAAGATGAGGATAGAAATTCCATTCATAAAGGGGCACATGGGAGGCAATGAGATAGTGCTATTGTGGGGTGATATACCCGGTGATAAGGAACTCCAGATAGCGCTGGCTGCGCTTCGCCCTCCTTACAACCTGGGACAGGACTTAGGGCTGCTTCGTAAAACAGACAGGGAAAATGTGCTTGAGGTCAATATGACCTGGCAGTTTGATGATGTATATATTGAAATGTGTGGTGGCCTGACTCAAGTCTTGGGCAAGGCACTGGTGGATGTTCCTCAGTTAGCAGCCTATTTCGGTATTCAGGTCGTTGAACCAGCGTTTACGATTACTCTTAAAACAAGGGTAGGGCTTATCCCCATCACTGTGGAGATAGAGCAAAGCGAAGTCAAACGAGTGCTAACTGACATGACTTACTATGGCGAACAATGTTATCGCGAAGGCGTGAGAGAAGTCCACGTTGCTGGTGTGCCAGGGATGAAGGTGGGGCAATTTTTGGTAATGAAGGCCGACGGGATAATCAATAAATACCCGACTGTAAATTTGGAACGGATGGACAAAAATACTTTAGCAATCCTGGAGCACTTACAGGAGGAGTGGCAAAAAAAGTATCCCCCTGCCAACCTTGATTTTACCATATATGACCTGCACCCCAAAGACAAAGGTCAGGCTCGAGCTACTTTCCCACACAACGCTGCGAATGCCTATATAGAGCCTAGCTGTGGTACAGGCACAGTTGCTGCCGGCATCGCTATGCTGGACCAGGGAGAAATAAAAACTCAAAATGGTGAGGCAAGGATATCGTTCGAAACTGGTGGTGAACCTACTTTGGGCGGTCCAGAATTGTCCGACCTGATATTAAAGGTTGCCGATAACAAAGTGGTAAAGGCTGAGTTCAGTCACAGCCTGATACAGTCCCTGGCTACAGGAATAATCTGGTTCACATATTGAAAGATACAAAATGCTGGACCATCAAAAATTACAAAGCACCAGAGAGAGATGAAGATGATAGGTTCTGTGCTTGTGCGGGGAGAATGCCATTATAGGAGAAAGTGGCTACCGAAGAAGGGGAATATACCACGGGGGCGAACGAGGAGGAACTGATGCATGCCTGAATCTCAAAAATAGTGGCACTCTTTCGCCTGGCTATTACGCCGACATAGCTCGTTTTAATCCACAAACGGTGAAAGATACTGCAACGTTTGAAGTCTCCAGATCCCGGCCAGAGAGCATTGTCCATGTGCCGATGAACGTTGTGTCAATAATGAAGGATAGCCAATTCACGCATCGTTCGCCGGGAAGACCGCTGAAACCAAGGGCCTGAGGCATCGAGAGTTTAGAGGTGTAAGGCAAGAGAACCTGCTTGGCGCAATACTGACTTTCAGATTAAGTCGGGCAGCAATGCTAGCCTTAATTACCAGAGCAAAGAAACCTTTGGGCATCGCCCAACACTGTGTTGACAATAACTCACTAATAGGATAACATCTTAGCTGCAGTGATTTGTCCGAAAACGACTGAATCAATATACTTCTATCACTGCAGACGCTGAAAACACAACACAGCCAAGCTGCATTACCACAGTCGGGTGATACGTTAACTGGCAGAAAACATTATCCGTACGTAAAAGAAGGGAAGAGCAATATGAAATCTTTGGTTATTGGTTCTGGAAAAGAACATAACCATACTCGAGATTCCCGAAACAAGTTAATCGAGGAAGCCCTAGACATTTGCTGAAGATGCTCTGGAACAGTAGCAATGCTAAACGAAAGAAATAACAAATCTAATAAAGGGAGCTTTGCACAATTTCATAAACCGGAAGGCATCCCCATGGTAAGGTATTATCTTTCTGGAAACGAGGCAATCGCTGAGGGTGCCATTAGAGCGGGATGTCGTTATTACGCAGGCTACCCTATTACCCCCTCATCCGAAATCATGGAGAGGATTTCAGTCAGGTTTAATGAGATTGGGGGTGTATTCATACAAATGGAGGACGAGATTGCCTCTATCGGCTCAGTTATCGGGGCATCGTGGGCGGGTGCAAAAGCCATGACCGCCACATCAGGCCCTGGCTTTACCTTAATGCAGGAGACAATTGGCTACGCTGCTATGACAGAAACACCAATCGTGATTGTGGATGTTCAAAGGGTAGGCCCCGGCATGGGGCAGGCTACCCGGGTGGCAAGTGGAGACATAATGCAGGCCAAGTGGGGTTCGAGCGGAGATTATCAGGTCATAGCCATCTGTCCCTGGTCAGTACAAGAGGCATATGAACAAACGATTAATGTTTTTAATCTTGCCGAGAAATAC
>Ga0114922_10006024_pt1 | contig 11141 bp, 9 predicted proteins | sample AartaG_FD_100975 | JGI IMG/M metagenome (GOLD analysis project Ga0114922, IMG submission 100975) | Deep subsurface microbial communities from Aarhus Bay to uncover new lineages of life (NeLLi) - Aarhus_00045 metaG | ecosystem: Environmental > Aquatic > Marine > Oceanic > Sediment | place: Aarhus...
CACCGATTCTGCCGGGGGAACGTCAGCCGACGAATCTCGCTGCCAGTGTAACCGCTCCGCTAGAGTGCTTTAGCCTGGCGGCGCCACGATTGCCAGGGGCAAGTCTACATCATACTTTGGCGACGCGGCCAGGAACGGATGCTGCTTGTTGCGGGTCTCCTCTACCACACGGTGCTCGACAAATTTGATCACTTCCTGCAGCGACAAGAACCCGTCTTTCTGCGTTCCGGGGAGAAACCCGTCCGCCTCACCCCGTAGCCCTTTCAACAAGGCCCACGTGAATACCCCGTGTCGGTCCCACTTGCCGCCCTCCAACGATTGCTCATAGCCGCCGGAGCTGGAGAAAACCACCCGGCCGGGCCGCGTGTGTGCCAAGCGCCGGAAATAGCGGTTGTAAATGGTTTCCGGCGCTGCCGCCGTCCCGATCCCTTTGGCGCCTAGGCCGGCCGTGACGCCGGCGCTATGACAGGCATCGGCGAAGACGACGACGCGCTGCGCGCGGATGATTTGCCAGAGCACTTTCTCCATGTCCCACATAGGGAAGGCTGTTGACGCGATGGCGCCCGGATTGACATCATGCGGCAGTAGAAACAGGTTATCCGGACGCTCGGGATCGGGGGCCCCGTGACAGGAAAAGAAGACGATGACTAGGTCGTCTTCCTCCGCATCCTTCAAAAACGTGAACAGCCCATTCCGAATCGCCGAATACGTTGCCTCCGCATCGCTCAAGAGCAGAACATGTTCTTTCTTGAACCCGCCGCCCTTCGGCGAAAGCAGAAACTCGGCAAATGCGTTGGCATCGCGGGCGGCAAACTGCAGATCAGGGAATTGTGTTCCACCGCGCTGATAACGAGAGATCCCGACGACTACCGCCCACTGATTCCTGGGTGTGCCCCTTAGGAGTTCATCGCTGAGATTCTGTGCCCTCTCCAAATCAGGGCGCTCGAGGTACGTGAAACGATCTCGGGCTGCGATTAGTTCTTCCTCAATCTTGCCGAGGACTTCAGCCAGGAAGACACGTGATATACCGCCATACTCGTCGTCAACCTCTTTCGGCATACCGGTCTGGCTGAAGCCCAGGCCGGTTCGCCTGAAGACGTGCGCTGGGAGAGACATCTTGACGTCAAACGTTTTCAATGTGCGGCCCAATGGGTCCGCTAGGCTGAAGCGCGCTTCGATCCGTGAGCTAATGGCCCACTTGTGCATGTTTACTGGTACGTAGACGAGAGGGATAGTAGCCTGGTCGTACATCCAGTCACGTCGGAACGTAATCAGGCGTGCGCTCAGGATCAGGTCGGCCGCTTCCTGGTGCGCCCGTTTGGCATCCAGCACCGTCCCGCGCCTGTGGAGGTAGTCGGCGATGCGATCGGGGAAGACCGCTACGCCCATATCCCTCCAGCGCTTGCGGTCTTCCGGACCCAAGAGTGTCTGGGAAGTTCGGAAGTCCTCCGAGAAAGGACCATCGAAGTCCCGTATGCCGAGCACGACCCTAAGTGGCTGAGCCCCCTCGGCTCGGGCAATGTCGATGGCACGAAGATCCAGGGCCTCCACGGTGGCGGCCTGCGAGCATCCGGCGACGGCGGCGAGGACGAACGCCCCACCGATCCACGTGCACACAGCCAAAGGCTTGGCCGAAGGTATGCGGCTGCGAATCATGTCAGCTCCTCCCGGTTGAACCAGTCCTGGGCGGGATCTCGACAACGCTGCTTCTTTCGGACCGCGGACCGTGCCCTTCCGATGCGAGCCTCGGGGCCCGATCAGCGAAAGTGAGTTTGCCACATCCCAACCTACGTCGCCAGTCGAGCGCCGTCAACAGCCCGCCCGGCGCTTCGCACCATCGGCCCGCCTGCGGCGCGGCAGGTGATCACGGTAAAGCGGCGTAGAACGAGCGCCCATCCTACCAGGCCGGGTCTCCCGGCAGGATGGGCTAGCTGGTATCCCCAGGCCTACTCATGTTTCAGACAGACACTGTGCACAAGCAGCTTGCCATCCCCGGCCGGGGCTGCCGCCTGCGCAACGAAGACCTGGATCGCCTGGTCGTTGGGTTGCGGCGAAGCGCCGGACGCAGGCCGGGAATCGCCCCCTGGCCGCGCCCCGGATGCCGTGCCGCCGGTTGGCTGATCGGCCTGGGGGGTATCATCGGCGCCGTCCGGGTCCGTGGGGTCGGCTTGGGCTGACTCGACGGTTGGGGCGGCCGTCTCTCCTGGATGGCCGCCGGGCGGCGTCTGGTTTCCGGCATCCGGCAATCGGCCTGTCGGAGCGACGGAGATGTCTTGGCCCGGATCGACGTAGACGATGTCTTTCGTCCCGCGTTCGGACCGAAGCTCATTGTACGCCGTCACGAACACCTCGATGACCTGACGCCAACGGAATGGCCGAATTGGGTCATCGCTGATGAGCGGCATCAGTTGCGACAGAGGTTCGGAGGCCAAAATAACGTGGACGGTCTCGGTTCCAGGATGGCTATCGAACTCGTACCACCCCGCCGGAGGGACCGTGTGCTCGTAGTAGGCGGCCACCCGGTTCCATCCGCCGTTGATGCGAGCATCGGGGAAGAGAAACCGCCCAGCGCCTGTCGAACCCTTGTGCAGCAGGTACAGGAAGCCGCTGGTATTTGCTTGGACCGCGAGGCGGAAGCGATCGCCGTCTTTGAAGGGGTAGTCGGACGGTACCAGGACGATGCCGTCACCGCGCTTCAAGAGGATTTTGTAATTCAGGGCCAGGAGCTGATCCTCTGCAGCACTGGCTGCCACCGGCTGGAAGAAGACGTCTTTTGCCCGCGACTGCTCGCCAGGGTACTGACGGTTCTGCGCTAGCGCGGGGTCGGCTCGGTGCAGATGGCTCAGAGCCGCGAGGATAAGGGCCGCGACCACGGTTGTGACGTGCGAACTGTTCATGTTTTCTTCTCCTTCTTGCTAGTTCCCATTTCTTCACACGACCGAGGGTGTTCGCCTCCACTGGTCTGACCGCAAATCATGGTCAGGTTGCGCGCCGAATATGCAGAAACTGGAATACGGAGCTCTGCGCTGGCAGCGCAGCAATCGAACGCCGCGCACAAGCAATCGAGACACTTCACCTCACCCGTGTTGGGAGTTCCAATGGGCGGCGCCCCGTGGGGGAGGCCTTCAGTGGAACAAGCGAAGGCTCTCGGTTTCCAGTCCGGCTTCGTCTAGCAGCGATTTGGCCGCGGCGATGTCGGCGTCGGTGGCCGCCGGACCAGCGCCAACCTGCGCGCCGCCAATGAGTTGCGTCCGTCGAAACGTCCGGTCGAGCTGCTCGCGCGACACGTCGTTTGTGACGGCCCACACGGCGACCTGGGCGACGACGTGAGAAGACCGCCGCCGGTCGATCACCTGCATCAACCGCCGCAGACGTGCGTCGCTGATCGAGCTAAGCGTGAAGCGCGTCTGGGCGTCAGGTTCTCGGCGGTCAAAATCGGCGCAGACGGACGGCACCTCGAGGCTGGCTGTCTCTTGTGTAGTCAGATCGAGTGTGACGGTACGAGCGCCGATCATATTTTGGGCCCCGCTACGGTTGGCGAAGTAGGTCCCAGCCGGGATCGACACGCGCGGACCAGATTGGCGAAGCCGGACGAGGTGCACCCTTACCGACGAAAGACCACTTCCGGTAGCCGTCAGTCTCACCATGTTACGGCGAATGGCGTCTTCCAGGGAAACCAATGCTGTCGCGTCCGCAGGCGGAGCGTCAGCGGGGGTTCTCATTGATTCTCGTGATTCGTGCCGCAACGTCATGCGACACACTAGAACGGCGTCCGGATCGCGAGCGACCAGGCAGGCCCGCGTGCCATCGTCGTCGATGGTCTTGACGAAGCTGCTCGCTCGTCGGTTCTCCTGCTCCAACTGTACCAGCAGCGCTTCCGTTGCCGCCGTGTCTGAGAAGCCGGACTTGGCCAGCTCCTCCAGCCTCCGATGGGATCGTTGCGACACGCAGAGGACAAGCCGCTCCAAGCCCGTCTGGTCGTCGAACTGGTAGCTCCCCGTCGACGGAATGTCGACCGTCTCGTGTGCCGAAAGGAAGTTCGAACCCCCCTTGATCTGCGGGATCGGAAACAGCAGGGCGTATTCTCCGCTGCTCCCGTGGTTCAGCAAGTATGCGCGACAGTCCTGCTGCGGTGCAATCCGCAGGCGGAACTTCTCACCGGAGCGAAAAGTCGCCGTTTCGAGCATCGCCCGCATTGCGAACTCCCGATCGATGAGGATCTGATACTCGACACCGGTGACAGTACAGCCCGGCACGTACGCCCCGAGACAAGCGCCGACGGTGAGAGTCGCTGTCACCACCTTACGCGCCAGCGAAGTCGTCTGCTCTGTCATGACCTTTTCTCCTGCTCAAGGGCCGTATGTGGCCAAGCGTAGGCCACAGGCCGCATCAGAAGTAGGACACCCGCACCGTGACGGAATTGCGCGCTTTTCTTGGATGCGGCCCGGCGATGGAGGATCGGGTACGAGCAGGCGCCGGCTCGAGTACGGCGGCCAGCCCCTGGGGAGGCCGGGTTCAGCTTCCATCTGCCGGAGACTGTGGCAGCAGTGTCTCGATGGTCAGCGTACTGGTGGCCCACTCGTTGCCAGGGGGCCACAATTCCTGCCCGGTGCCCGGCTTCTGGCTTGGTGCCGCCTGGACCCCGATGCCGCGGGCGCGGATGTCTTCGATGAGGTCGTTCCTTTGCCTTTCGTCGAACTGGATAAAGCCTTGCTCGGTCAGGCCTTTCGCGTTCACGTGGGAGAGGTCGAAGGGCCTTCGCGTCGCAATGGCTTTGATGTCGTCATGTCCGGGCGGTAACTGAACACCAAAGATAAACCCGGCGCCCGGAGGTGGGATCGTATATAACCGGCCGGCCGTGATCTTCGTGTCCTGCTGCCATCTGTTAGGCAGGAGCAGCCGCACGCGTCCCCGCGAGTCGATGGAGAGTAGAACGATATAGCAGTCTTGCTCGGCGGTGACGATCAGTTCGATCTTCTCTGGCCGTCGGTCGCCGGAGGGGAAGATCAGGAAGCGTCGCCGACCGCCCTTGACCGACAGATCGACGTGAAATGGTGGGGCCGGGTTGTCGCAGGCGGCGAGCTCCTCCAGAAAAGCTTGCCCGCGGAGCCGCCGGACCAGTTCTCGGCCACCTTCCAGCCGTGAGGCGGAAAACTGGCTCCGCAAGCGCCCAAAACGGCCATAGATAAACACGTGCAACGTGCCATCGGGCTCCACAGTGCCGCTCACAATGCGGTCGCATTCGGCCTGGTCACTCACGATGAGGATTCTGCTGGTGCCGACAGCGGCCGCGCGCAACACAACCGGAACGTCCACCGGGTCACCGACCGGATCACGAAACCGCCCGAAGAAAACGCGCAGCTTGTCAAAGGGGCGCAGTCGCACTATCGGCCGCACCTCCACACCGGGTGGCCTAAAAACGATATCCTTGCTCAGCGTGCCGAAAGAAAGAAACTTCTCTACCCGGGTAACCAGGACCTCCCCACGATCCTCCGACGGTCCACCTTCGGGCACGAGCACGAATCTATCGCCGATCTGCACGTCATGGTATTGGCCGCGGTTGATAGCGGCTTGCTTGCCGTCTTCGTAGAAGAGTCTGGCTGGACCTGCCAGTGTCAGCGTGCGGGCAAACACTCGCTGTTGGCGATAGAGGTCGCTGCATGTAAGCTCGGGAGTCTGTGTGAAGTCCCAGCCGGGCCGCGAAAGCTCCCGAGTGACGTAATCGAAGACCTCGGCGTTGGTGATCTGCGCGTCCCGGTTGCGATCCGCTCGCCCAGCTAGGCCGCGGAGCAGCGCCCGAGTGAAGACCGAACGCCGCAGCAGGCGACCGCCCGCAAAAAACGTCGCCACCTCAGCCCGTTGGCTATCTGTGCAGGCGCTGAAAACCACTTGGTTGTGCGTGATGCCGTCAATCATCGAGCCGGCCGTTGGCAGCGGCGCGCCACGCCCCTGCACTATTGTCTCACCGCTCCCGGTGGCGCGACGCTGGTTTGGCCGGGGCACGAACTTTGGGATGACGTTGTCCGTTGGATACACGGGGTCGGCATAGAGCTGTGCTCCGATCGCTTTGTATGCTGTACCGCTGTGGCAGGCATCGAGAATGACCGTGATGTTGCGCCCCTCTAGCTTCCGCAACGCCTCGCCCAAACGATCGTCGCGCAGCGTGTTGGCTTGGGTGACCGGGTTGTAATCGACGGGACACAGGACCTCATCCCATCCGTCTTCTTCATCACCGTCGTCGTCCAGTGTTTGGGACCCGTGACCGCTGTAGTAGAGTATCACGCGATCGCCCGGCCCCGTGCCCGCAACCAGCCAGTAATCGAGCGCCTGCAGGATCGCGTCGTGCGTCGCTTGCGCCGAGCCGAGGATCTTGATCTGGTCCTCAGTCATGCCACAGCCGTGCCGAAGGAGAGCAGCCAACTCCTCCGCATCCGTTTCACATCCAGGCAGGCTGGGGATACGCCGATCCTGATACCGCTCGATCCCAATCAACAGGGCCCTGTCGGCGGCCCGCGATGCAGACGTCGTGAGCGAGCCAACCACCAACAATCCGCATACCCAACATCTTGTGAGACCAGTCGCACGTGACCACATTGGTAGTCCTCCTGTCATGCCGGCCGCTCGAAGCCACACGACCGCCCGGAGTGCGGCGCGGTTCACCTCCACGTACGTCGCCCGCTCAACTAGCCGTGCGTCGGACACGGCCGCAGTCATGGTGTCCCCTTCTGCAGAACAGCCAACCATCTACGGACCTCTTCCGCGTCCGGTCCGCTCGGCTCAAGTTTCAGGAAACGCTGCCAATGCCGCTGTGCTTCGTGGACTTTTCCGGCTTCCTCGCATGCGATCGCCGCGTTGAGCTCGTGCGCGGAGACCTCGCTCGCAATGGCCGAAGCCCGCTGGAAAGCTGCCGCGGCCTCCACGTGGCATTCTGCTCCGTAGAGTGCGAGCCCTCGAGCATTATGCGCCTGCGCGGAGCTAGGCTCGATCTGCACCCACCGGCCGAAGGCTTCCACAGCCTCGTCGAAACGACGGGCCACCAAGAGTGCAGCACCGAGCTCCCGCCAGCCGGCTGCAGATGGCGGGTTGGCCTCTGCCGCCTTTTGCAGCATGGCCAGCGCCCGCTCCAACTTCTCTTCGGGCACGGGTATTGTCGGGAGCTCTTTCGTGCGGCGCTGCAAGATGCCGACACTCCCAAGGCTTGTGAGCTTGGCTTTGCCGGGTGTGGCCATGGCCAGGGCAGCCCCCATGAGGGCCCTCCCGCGCAGTTGCATGACTGCGACCGATGCATCGCCACGCTGCATCGCCCCGGCCAGTTCCCGCTCCGCCACCTCGTACTGGCCCGCGGCGATTTGCTGGGCAGCACGGGCTAGAAGAGTGGCATCATTCCTGCCGGCTAGTGAAGAAGCGAAGTACAAGCCAACGGCGAGAAGGACAACGGCGGCGGCGGCATATATCCCGGCGCGAGGGAACAGAACGATTCGCCGGTAGATTGCCACCGCCGGTTTCTCTGGCCCGTCGGTCTCCGCTTGGGCCACCTGCCATTCGGAGATGATCTCGCTCGCCAAGCGCCGGCAAGTGGCACAGCGACTGATATGCTCGATTAACGCCCGGCGTTCGCTTGGCGATAGCGCGTCATCTGCAAGTAGCGCCCACATATTCTCATCGGGGCACTCGCCCGCACGACTAGCCGGGCCTGCTATGGCACCATCGAACCGCCGCGCCACGAACTCGACAAACTCGTCATCCATCTCGCACTCCCGATTCCTTCACGGTTGCACGGCGAACCCTACGTTCAGACAGGCCCCGGCTCAGGGCGGGCCCTAGTCTAAGGACCGTCGCAAGGAGCTGAGTTGCGCGTGTTCTCACCGCGGGCAATCACTTTCAAATCCAGCGGCACGTCTGAGAACCGCTCACGGAGCAACTCCAGGCATGTCCTTACCGTCTCTTGTCCGCCATCGACCAGCTCCGCGGCCAGTTCGTGGAAGCGCCGGCGTACCCGGGCGATCGCCCGCTGCTTGGTCCGGGTGACCTGGTAGGCCGGTACACCCAACTGGCGTGCGATTTGCCTCTGCTCGACCCCGTCCACGATCGACTGCAGCAGAACGACCCTCTGCTCCGCGTCCAGGACATCGAAGCACCCTCGAAACGCCGGGGCGAGTAGTTCTCGGCAGTTCCAACGGTCAAACTCCGTCTCCGCTGCATCGGATGAAGAGTGCGCTACTGGTCGACCTCCTAGCCCGTCAAGGCCACCGGCCGCGTCATCGGGCTGAATCAGATTGACTCGCGGCCTCGCGCGCGCACCGGGTGCGAGCTTCCGTGCCACTTGAGCGACCCAACTGTCCAGCGGGCCCCAGCCAGCATACCTTGAGATCCGCGATCCCGACCGGGCCCGCTGTTCAAACAAGGAACCCAAGAGGGCGTCGCCCCACGAGGGGTCTCCCCAGGCATAGCGCCGAGCCCATTGTTCCACGCTCCTGGCGAAACGCCGCTGAAACGCCTCGAACGCCGCGTTCTCGCCGACTTCCATGAGCAGCGCCAAAAACACGTCTTCGAGCAGATCGCAATCGGGATGCGTCTTGTATGGCAGTCGGCCCGTTCGGAGCTGCTGGAGAACCCAACGAGTCTCAGCCCCTCTCCCTGCCTCGGCAAACTGGCGGCGATGATAGGCAAGCACCTCGTCGAGGCGCGACGAGGCTGCTGCAAAATGCGGATGATCGGCGGTTACCGGCGTGCCGAGCAACCGCGACAAATAGCCGCAGACGAGCTCATCGCAGGCCGTGCGATCCGACGCTTCCATACACAGGGCCTCCCGCAACCCTCATCGCCAGACAGGTGGGCCTTTCTCGCCCAGCGTGAGCCACCTCAGTATACCTTCAGGGCCCCGACACGACCAGCCATCACGAATGGACGCGTCCCACGGAACTTCCGGCTCGAAGGGGCATGTTCGGCCGCACTGACCAGGAGAAACAAGGTTTGGCCAAGGCCAACTCGGTTTTCTGGGATATGCGCAGCGCAATTCTTCCTTCCGCGAGCGCTCTGATGATAGCAGCAAGGAGCAAACGGAGAATCAGTCATGAGCACGTTCACGGGTATCCGCCGACCTGACCACCAAGCTGGGATATCCTCGGCCACGACGGCTGGAGCCACCCCCATGCTCAGGTTAGCAGAGACGCTGGTGGTCAAACCGCCCGGCCCCCGGCTATCGCACTGGTCAGTATGCCGCCGAAGCCTCTGTGCCTCTTCGGCACTCAAGGCGCCGCGGGCCAGCTGCTCGATCTGTTCCGATGTCAAGCAGGTCATCCTCGGCCAGCGCCCAGGCCCCGCGCCCACGCAAACTGGGAATACCCGGCCTTCGCCCCCAGCTCGAGCCTTCCCGTGCCAGTTGGGCCTGGGCGAGACGGTGCAGCTCCTCGTGGACAGCCGACCAGAGCCTGTTCACCGCCGCCGCATCACCTTGGCCAGCGGCGCCCAGAAGCTGCGTGATCGCGCTGGCTGGCCGGTTCGCCATCTTTGTTCCGCGACAGGATTTGTGCGTCCATTGTACCGCTTTGACGCATGGATTAACAGACGGGGGAGGTCAGTTTCGAGCGGCCGACTGTGGATGGCAGATCGGGCTGGCGGAGGCGGGGAAATGGGAATCATCGCGACGGTGGCAGATTTCGGCCCGGGCGGAAGCGCTGGGCCAAATGTTCGGATGCGGCTCGGCAGCCTCCAGGCGCTGGCGAGCGGACTCCGACGGATGCTCGAGCGCTTTGAGGACACGTCGGCGGAGCGCCAACAGGCGCCCGAACCACGGTACGCCGCGGATACGCGGATCGTCAACGCGACGGGCGACCTGCGCGACACACGTGTGCTCCAGGCGTTTCACCGCCGCTGTGAAGAGGCACTGAACCCCGGTCGCCGCCGCGTTCGGGTCGACTTGGCGGACGTGGCCAGTGCCGACACCAAGCTCGTGGCCACGCTGCTCGTTCTTTGGCGGCGGGCAAAGGCGGTCGGCGTCCCGGTCGAGCTCACGGTCTCCAGCCGGGTGTACGAGTGGATCTCGCTGTGCCAGGTGCAAGGGTCGCTGCAGCCGGCGTGCGTTCAGTACGGCTGCAACGCGCCGCACACGTCCGGGGGGACCCGCCGCGGCGCCCGGGGCGCAAGGAGAGGTCCGCCGTCCGCCGCCGAACGCGGGACATGAGAAAGAGAGGCTGAGCTAGTCGACAACGTGCTAACGCTAATCAGGAGATACACATTATGCGCACACTCATAACATCCGTCATCGGTCTGGTGTTGCTCAGTCCGACCTCGTGCGGGCGAACATACCGCATGTATGACGGTCCCGCGCGCTCGAAGGCAGAAGTCGCGGTGCTGAACCGCGCCCCAGAGTCTGACGCCCGGCTGCATTCGGTCAATGGCAAGCGATGGCGGAAGCGGGTGCGGCAATTCGAGCTGCTGCCGGGGACGTACAGTGTGTTGGTCGGGTTTGAGAGGAACATTGTGACATATGCCTATCCCGTCATGTATTCCCAGCGCGTTTACGCCCACGAAGATGTGCAGGTCGGTTTCGAGGCCGAGGCAGGCCATCGCTACGCGGTTTACGCGGAGGTCGGGGCTGCAAACGATACGAAGCTACAGCGTTCCCATACTCTGCCGAATTCGTGGTACGAGGCGCTGCCCGTGGGTGAGAATGTCGGGAACTGGCGCGCCGTAGTCTGTGATCTCGATACTGGTCAGGTCGTCGGATCGCGAGGTTCACCAGGGCAAACCGGGCCTTCGATTCCGGAAAGCGTGAAGGAATTGATCTCCAGGGCTCAGGCTGCCCAGCCGGATGGCTCACGGCTCCCGCGATGATGCTCACTTTTCCCCGGCCGGCTGGCCATGTTTCGCTCCCCGACAGATTCTGTGCATCTTTTACCGTTTTGACGCAGGGACTGATAGAGGAGGGGGATCGGGGAAGAGCAATTTCCCGGGGCGGGTGCGGGGGTACGTGCTTCGCCCCGGTTCGAAGGAGAACATCAGGATGGGCTCTTGCGCTGTAAACCTCCGACGAACCCCGTCTTGAGCGCTCTGCTTCCGGTGCGATGATGCCGCCGGAGGTGTTGCATGACAGAGCGAGCGAAGTACTGGGCGACGCAGTTGGCGGCGTGGGAGCGGAG
>Ga0114922_10006025_pt1 | contig 11140 bp, 13 predicted proteins | sample AartaG_FD_100975 | JGI IMG/M metagenome (GOLD analysis project Ga0114922, IMG submission 100975) | Deep subsurface microbial communities from Aarhus Bay to uncover new lineages of life (NeLLi) - Aarhus_00045 metaG | ecosystem: Environmental > Aquatic > Marine > Oceanic > Sediment | place...
GGATATATATCGGACAGCATAAATTTAAAAGACTGAAGACTATATTTTATTTGCTCGGGGTTAATTTTAAATGGAAACTGAAATGAATAATAACGCAACGGATTCTTCATTCATAGGTTCAGAAGGGGAGGATGTAATAAAAGTAAGAGCCATAATCAGTTGTCCGTCTGGAGATTATAAAAAAAAGTTTAAAAATGTATTTCTTAGAAAAGAGATAGAACTTCAAGTCGTCGCGCTTAAGATTTTTGATTTTTTAACTTGTTCTAAATGTGGAGAACTTTTAAATCTCAATTTGGAATTTGAAATATAACTAATTTATCAAGATTTTACTTATTTTCTGTCACAAAAATTAGTATTAGCTTTACTTCAAGTATTGCAATATTTAAACACTAAGTTGAATCTGCCCGTAAGTCCCGCCTCCACCCGGCGTGTATTCAATTCTATTCTCTCTAATTGCTTCTATAACTTTAGCGATTTTTTCGTCGAATTTTTTGATTTCTTCAATAGGAACTTGTATTATAATATCAAATTCTGTTCCTAATTCGTTTATTATCTTATTATAGGTGTTTAATACGGTTGTGCTTGAAGTGCTTTTAATATTTTTAACAGATCGAATTATGTCAATTAATGGTACGGCATTAATATATAACGGTCTATGATCAGGGTGTATCGGTTCTGAGGAGGTAGAAATTACTTCAATCCGTTCACTTACACCCAATTTTATTTTAATGTTTTTATTGAATTTTTCCTTACACGCTGGGCAAGTAACTTTTTCTTTAGAAACACTATCGATATATTCCTTTTTTACCTTGTTAGGGTTGTCTGTTAGAATTATAATAAAATCTTCTGTGATTGAATACTGATTAAATAGAGAAATCCCTTGTTTTTCTGTTTTTTTAAACAATATTCTTCTCCTACACTTGTGACAAAACATATTAAAATATTTACCTAACTTTGGATGAAGTCCTACATTTAATTCAACTTTGCGTTGATTTTTTCTCTCAATAGCTAAAACTAATTCTTCGAAAGAGGGATTATCCATTTTAAGTTTATTAAATTCTCTTCCTAAAGATCGGGGGTTTTCTGAATGTGCATCGCTATTACTAAGAAAAGTAATTTGTTTAAGTGAATCTAATCTGTCAGCTAAATCAGTATTAGCAGATAACCCTAACTCTAAAAATTTAACTTTTTTTACGGCATCTTGATAACACTCTTCAAGAGTTTCATATTTTTTTTGACGAAATATTGCCTTAAACGGCGTAAATGCATGTGCGGGCCCAATAATTGCACCATAGTCAGTAATAATATCAACTAGTTCAGCAGGAGATAGATCCACCCTTGGACGCCCCCCCCACTCGCCTAACATATTTTTTGAATAGGGACTAATCTTTTTTTGAACTTCTTTTACTGTAGAAAAATCAGGAAAAAAAACTACTTCATGAACGCTCTCTCGATCTTCAATTTCAGTCTGCAAAATAAAGTAAATATCTTTATATGAGAAAGCTCCGTCATTGTCTTTTTTCAAATTCTTTTCTAAATAGTTTAACCAATCAGGTTGCAACACATCTCCGGTTCCAAGGATATGAAGGCCTTTTTTCTTACTCGTCTCAACCATACTATCTAAATTTAACTTTTTAGATACTGCTATAGAATGAGGTGAGTGAATGTGTAAATCAGAATTAAAAAAATCCATTAGTTAATCTTAAATTACAATCTGTTAAATACCATTTGCTTTTAATCGTAAACCAATTTCAATCCACTCTTTAGCTTTCTCAAAATTTCCCAATTTCTCGTGGCAACGAGCTACTGACTCCCAATAATCCACATCTGAAGGATCAAGAGAGATTATTTTATCAAAATGTATTATAGCTTCGTCGTAATTATTTTTAACATCACAAAAAATTATACCTAATTTCTTATGAGCATTGATATTATCTTGATCGATCCTAAGTGTGTTTTGGTAATACAATATTGCTTTATCGTAATCGTTTAACGCACTGTAACTGAATGCTAAATTTTCGTATAACACAGCATCTTCTTCTTGAAGATCTAACGCTTCTTCATAACATTTTATCGATTCTTCAAAATTTTCTTGAAAAGTATAGGAGAGTCCTAAGTTATTCCACGCTTCAATAAATGTAGGATTTAGTACTGTTGCCTTTTTATAGCATTTAATTGCTAGTTCGTAATCATTTTTCTCATAAGCAACATCCCCTAGATCAAACCATAATTCAGCGTTATTAGGATCAAGATCTATTGCTTTATTATAGTATTTTATTGCTTCGTCGTAATTCTGGTTATCGTAATATATTATGGCTAGATTGTTGTAAAGAAGTTGTTCATCCGGATTAATTTTTAACGCTTTTTTGTAGCACTTTATTGCTTCATTATATTGCTCATTTTCTCTATATATTAACGCTATATTATTCCAGACATCAGTGTAGCTAGGTTCGTATTCTAACGCAATTTTGTAGTATTTTAATGCGTTATCGTAATCTTTTAAGTCTTCATAAGCAAATCCCATGTTATAGTAAGCGATTGCATCGTCAGGTTCTATTTCGATTGATTTCTGATAACACTTTATAGCTTCTTTAAATTGGCGCAACATGCTATACGAAAGTCCAAGATTATTCCATACTTCGGGAAAGTAAGGATTGATATCTATCGCTCTTTGATACGCTTCTATTGCAGCCTTATATTCATTTTCGTCGTAATATGCATCCGCTAAATTGATCCACGCATCAGCGTCATTAGGATCTAATTCTGCTGACTTCTTATATCTCTCAATCATTTTAAAACCAGATATTGCTTAGAAAAATAAAGTTTTATCACTATTATTTTTTTGGATTTTAAAAATAACTATTAATTATGAGTCAATTACTACCATTTTATCGTGTTTTTGGCTTGTTAACAAAATTCTAAGATGAGTTCTAGTTTTAAATTTTACTTCTTCTAATTTTCCCTCAACAAATACAGATTCTCCTTTAGTTGCTTGTTCACAAAACCTTCCCCGAAAAGAATTTATTTCATTTAGGTTATTGAAATTAATACGATTACCATTGATTTTAGTTTCCAGAACTTTTAAGCACTCAATCTTATAAGCACAAGGAGTAAAAATTGAATTAGTTGATTTAATTATTTTTGCTTTTATTTTAATCCTTCCGAGATTCTTAAATTCATAATCGTAGAAAGTTCCATTCCAATCACTAGGGCTTTTGATATATCTTATAAAAAAATCAATTCCATGGAATTTTCCTTGATGTAACTTTCTTTTTTCGCTCTTCAAAAAATTTTCGAAACTTATACCAGAACCTCCTACCCTCCAATCATAATGAGTTTTGTATTCATTATAATTATAAGTCCTGAAATTGCTTGAAGTAAGGAGCATTGCTTTTATTTTATCTTGAAACTCTAAACTTGCACGTGTTCCATATATTATTAAATCTATGTCAGAATTATCTTTACTCAATCCTATCATGGGGGAACCAGAAATACCGATCGCATCTTCTGGTATGGAACCGAATGTGATTAATAATTCACACATATTTTTAGAATGTTTTTCGATTTCTGACAAATCTTTCCTCATTTTTAAGGCATCGTAGTATTCTCGAGGAGTATAAACTTTCTTTATATCTTCATTTTTTACACCCTGTAGCTCTAAATCAAGTTGGTTTGAATAAAAAAGATATTGAGGATAATCTTCTCTTAACTTCAAATATCTATCATTCAAGGAATAGATTTTTTTATAATTTTTGCCTTCCTTTGATCTATCTCCATTTTTATCTGGATAAAATCTTAAAAAACAGATTTTTCGGTCTCGAGGATGGTGATAACCTTTTATATCGAAAAAAAGGTTGTTCTCTTTTGTTTCAAGGTAGTCCCCTTCAATTCCTTCTGGAATCTTCATAAGTCCCCCAAATTTGCTAGTTTCTATCTCGAAGGCGTTTTTGATTTGATTTTATATTTTGGTATTTCTTTTGCTTTCATTAATTCTCTTTCAAATTCTTTCTTTTCTTTAAGAAATCTCTCTTTATCACTTTCTAATCTTTGTCTCTCTTTTCTAATTGAAAATTTGTCATCCTCTATTTTTGATTTTTGCCTTTCCAATTTTTTAATTTCATCTTTTAAGTTCTTGAGTTTATTTTCTGAATCACGGATTTTATGTTCTAATGAATAAAAATTATCTTCCGCTTTAGGTACTTTCCTATCTAATTCTTTTAATCTTGTTTCTTGCCCCTTTTTCTTTTTTTCTAAATTTCTAACATCCTGATCTACATTCTCTTTAAATTTACCCAATTTCTCCTTTCTCTTTTCAATATCACGAGCTTGAAGAGTTAAATCTTTTTTCTTATAGCGGACCTTTTCCTTTTCATCTTTTAATCTTCTTTTCTCATCTTCAATTCGATTTTTTTCGTCTAATATATCTCTTCTCAAACTATTTATTTCTTTGTTCAAGTTGTCTCTTTCTCGCGTTAAGCTCTTAGTTTCGTTTCTTAAATCCATAAGATTATTTTCCAGTTTTTCATTTGTCCTCTCTAACGCAGTCTCTCTCCTTTCCATCCCTGGTAATTTGGTTTTAATTTCTTTTATTCTTTCTTTTGCATTTTCTTTTTCTTTTGCTATAAATTTCTTCTCACTTTCTAATTCGTCTCTTAATCCATCCAATCTCTCTTGATATCGCTCTAAGTCGGCATTTTTCTGATCTAACTCTCTTTCTTTCTCATTGAGATTACTTTTACTCTCTTTTAACTCGTTTCTCATGTTGTTCAGTTTGCTATTAAGTTGTTCATGTTCATTTTGAAGATTTCTTAGTTGAAGTTCTTTTTCCTTTCTTTTTTTTTCTAAATCTTGAATATTATCTTGATATCCCTCAACCTTATTGATAACATTCTCCCATTCAATTTTCTCTTTATTTAACTTTATTCTTTCTTCTTTGATTTTTTTGAGTAATTTCGCGTCAGAAATTTCGTCTAGTTGCTCTTCGGGTGTTTTTTCTCGAATTTGATACTTGGGAATAGGTTTATCCTTCATGATAATTCTTTAACTCATGTAATTAATTAATAATATTATATTGATTCGAATTCTAAAGTGTTTGTAATTTAAATTTGAGATTTTTTTTGGTTAAGTTAAGTTTATTTATATAACTTGAATTCCATTATTTTTTAAAAGATATATAAAATTAAGTAATCTAAATTTATGGTGTTAATCTAATGGATTTTGACGAGGAATTTGAAGATGAATTCGACGAAGAATTAGATGAGGATTTTGATGAAAATTTGGACGAAGATCTCGATGAAGCTGATTCAAAATCTCCTACAGATGATTTTAGAGTTAAAACTCCAGAACGCAAACCCCCTTCTGAAGGAAAGAAGATCTCAATTTTTTTCCTATCAACAATAGGACCAGGAGAGAAAAAACAAAAATTGCTTGTATATACAGGTAATACAGTTGGAGATATCAAAGAAACCGTAGCGAATTTATTTGCTTTAGATCCGTCTGATTTTCATTTGTCTTCAGGGGGAGTTACAATGGATGAGAATGACCAATTAAAAGACTATAATATCAACGATAACGACGACATTTTATTAATTCCAGCTAGCGTTGCTGGTTGAATTTTTAGAAGGAAATAAAATTATTACAATATTTTTTCATTCTATTTATTTCTCGATGGAATCAGGGCTATTTCATCGTCGTCATCAATAGAATAATCCCTAATTTGCTTAGTTTCTTCTAATAATATTCCCCCCGTGGAGAGGAGAAAATCTTTTAAACCGTAATCAAATAGAACTCCAACTTGTTCTTTGATTATACTTATTAATTCGGAGGTTTCAATAATGATTATTTTTGTTTTCTCACCAGGTTCGACTAATGATCTTATATAAACGCGTACTTTATTATCCATTCCAAATGTGGTTAATGGGGGGATATATTCGATGTGTTCATCAGATTTATCCTTATTTTTCAAAATATCTTCAATTATCTGCTTTCTCTCAATGGCATCAAAATACAACATCTCTCTGATGAAAAAGATTTTATCCATTTTTGAAAACCCTAACAAATCAATTTTATTTAATTCTTCCTGATCGAATAATGTAAAGATATAATCATCGATTGATTCTACATTTTCAAAAGATTCTTCAGCATCAGCGTATTGATCTATTAATGGCATAGCTTCGAGGTAATCCTCAACTAGATCGCTCGATATTCTTTTAATTGATTTAGGTTTTTGATAATATTTATTTTTTTTTATCCTCTTCGCTGGGTTACTTTGAGATTTGACAACGGTATAGACAGTACCCGTGGATAATACAGCAACACTCCCAATAGTTAGAAAGAGAAATAAAGGTAAACTTTCTATCTGTAATAAGAAGAATGTCAAATAGATAAAAGCGAATACAATGTAAAGAGTTACGATACTTAAAACTCTATAACTTTTCTTCATGATTTTTTGATTAAAGTATTACCTAATTTTCTAATATATAATTCAAAATATAAATTCCATTGGAATAAATTTGCAAATTTTACAATTCACCATTATTAATTGATTTCCGTATTTTATCATATTTCTTTAAATCTAATCTGAACAGAATTCGTTTTTTGTCTTTTTCAATTGTTATTAAGTCCAGATTTTCTAATATTTCCACATATTTCTTAACAGTATTATAATTTCTTTTTAGATTGGTAGCTATTTCGGAAATTTTAAGCGGAACGTTTTCCTTTTTTAAAAGAGCGATTATTTCTAGTACAACATCTTGTTTTAAATAGTAATAAAACTCATCTAAATCTGAATTTGAATCGTATTCAAAAACTATTCTTTGATTTTCAATTTTTTTTGATCTTGTAAATCTAAATTTTTCTAAACAGGATAAATGCCAAAGTGCTTGATTACTTCCAATGTTTATTGCTTTCATTATATCGTTAACATTTGATGGATTCTTTCGTATATAATTGTAGATTTCATTTCTTATAGGATGTTCTATGATGTTATTTTTCATTAATTTCGTTCCAGGAATCAGAATTCTTTTTTTAATAAGATTTTTAATGATGAGTTCAATACTGTTTTTATTCAAATTAGGGTTAGCTCTTACCCTATTATTGATGAACACAACAATATCCTCTATTGAAAAGAAAGGTTTTTTCCGTAAATATTCTTTTACTAATTCAAGAACGACAGATTCTGCACTATTCAGAGAGCTCATGAGTCTAAACTTGTATTATGTTGATATTTATAGTTATTTGATTATATATTCTCTCTAAAACAACATTTTATAATTAATATATATTAATATGAATTCATACAATTTATAATATAATTTATACTTCAAAATCATCCCTAAGGGTTTTATTAATATCTTTTTAATGCGTTATAATTAAGGTTTTTGGTACTTTGTATGCATTTAACTATTAATGCGAACAAAGCGTTGAAATTGTGAACAAAAGGATACAAATCCTGCAAAAAGTGGACAAAAGTTAAAGCGTTTCAATTCGAGAATTCAAAGAATTTTAATTACCCAAATCCATAAAACCAGAATATGTATATCTTTACTTTTTTGTTTTTAAAAAGTGTAAAATAATTGTTCCTCCAAATAAAACAATGGGCCATACGATCGTAAAATATGTAAAATTACCAGTATAAATATAATTGTTAATGTCAACAAAGACAAGAAATGATATAGATAATAACATTGCGCAAACAAATATAATTAGATGATCTAATTTTAGAAGGAAACCACTTTTGAATTTGATTATATGATATTCATCTTTCCTTAAGAGTATAAATATTCCTGCAAGACTAATAAGAACACAACCAGAAATTTGAATAAGCAAAAAAAATCCCGGTAATATAATAATAGAAAGGAAAATTGAAAATACAATTAATAAAGTTCCAATAATTAAAAATATTAATCCGATATTAGAGAATTTTGACATTAATGTAATAAATACCAATTTATATTTAATTTTAAGTTTTGTATTTTAAACAAAACTCCAAAAACTTCAAAATCATTCCAATTGGTTTTTTAATATCATTTTTACGTGTTATTACTAAGTCTAAAAAAAAACTTAAATAAAAAAAATAAGGAAGCGATTTGAATGAGTTTTGACGAAGATTTTGATGAGGAATTAGAACCAGTTAAGTCTAAAACCCCATCAAGTAAAACACCCTCAACAGGCAAAAAGTTGACTTTATATTTTATGTCAACTATTGGTCCTGGTGAAAAGAAGGAAAAGTTGACTGTCAATGATGCAAATCATGTAAGTGATATCAAACAAACATTAGGAAATCTATTCGGACTTGATCCAGACGAATTTCATCTTTCGTCTGGAGGCGTAACTATGGATGAGAACAACCAATTGAAAGACTATAATGTCAATGACGGCGATGATATTCTTTTGATCCCAGCGAGTACTGCGGGATAAACTTATATATATAATTCTTTTCATAAAATGTAATAAAAGGGCTTTAAGCCCTTCAATTTTTTTATTTTTTTGATTAATATTAATGGTGATAAATTTGGGTAAGGATTCAGATTTTTTTGCAAAGGGATTGTCAGAAGAAGAGAGAGCCTTATACGATCGTCAATTTCGTTTAGAGGGATGGTCCCAAAAATTAGTAAAAAAGTCGAGAGTATTGATTGCTGGCGTAGGAGGTTTAGGATGTGAAATTGCTAAGAATTTAGCTATGTTAGGTGTAGGTCATATAGATCTTGTCGATTTAGATACAATTGAACATTCGAACCTGAACCGCCAAATTCTATTTGTAGGCGCAAGGTTAGGAGAGTCGAAAGCAATTGCAGCCGCAAAAAAATTAGTCGAGATTAATCCTAATATTATCGTTAAAGGGTATCATTCATCGTTAGAAAGATTAAATCCCGCATTATATTATAATGCCGATGTTGTTATTGGAGGTCTTGATTCAATGAACGCAAGGCTAAACTTAAACGCTCAATGCATTAGATTTAGAAAGCCCTTAGTAGATGGAGGGGTTTCTGGTTATTATGGTCACATATATACGATTTTTCCATATCGAAATGCATGCTATGAATGTAATCCATTACCAGATCCAAAAAATGATGAAATGGCAGCTTGCACTGTGGTTGGTATCCCTCGAAAAAGAATTCATTGCATTTTTAAAGGAGATATGGCCTTTAAAGATAAATTTGATAGAGATCCAAATCCTAAAAATGTTGAAGATATTAGATTTATTCAAAAAGTAGCAAATGATCTTGTTGCAAAACATAATTTCTTACCTGAATATACTGAAGATGATGTTGTGAAAATTATTGATCGCCACGATCCTGGGATCATTACAATTAACGCAACTATTTCGGCATTGCAATCTCATGAAGCGATTAAAATCCTTCATTGGAAAAAAGGTCATAAAGGATTGGGTGAGCCCATTACAAGTTACACGATATTTAATGCTGTAACAATGAAATTATACCACATTGAAAAAAAGAGAAATCCAGAATGTTCCCAATGCGGCAAAAATGTTAGACGAGTAGTCATTAAAATGAGGGATAGTTCGCCTTGCATGAATATAATTAAAACATTAGAAAAAAATGGATACAAGTTAGAATCTGAATTTGAACCAGTACTAACTTTATTGGATTTTAATGATATAATTGTTCTTGATTTAGAACAAAGTCCAATTCAAAATGGTCTGAGGAATTACGAATTTCTCACGGTTGCGGGGTTTGAAGGAGGAGAAATTTACATAAGTTTAAAATTTAAATAAAATTTAATCTAAAACATAATTTTAAAATAAAATAATAAAAAAAAACAAATAACGGGGTTAAGAATATGAGTATAAGAAGTAGTCGAGTTACCAGAGATTTTGCGGGACTTAAAAAATTGTTAAAAGATGGTACAATTGTCCAATTAAAGCCATTTAATCCAAAAAAAAAGAGCATCGAACACTTAGCTCTAACGATTAAAGGCCCTAAAAGCACGGTTTATGCAGGAGGATTGTTTAAATTAGAAATGAAATTTCCTGTTCAATATCCTAAACAGCCTCCTTTTGTGAGATTGCATACTCCAATATGGCATCCCAATTTTTGGCCAAAACCTAGTGAATATAAAGGACAAAGAAATATTTGTTTAGCATTAGTAGATCCATCTCTAGTTGGCAAAAAAGGGGGATGGAGTCCTTCAAAAACAGCGGTTACGGTTGTTCAAGCAATAATTGCTATGTTAAACACTCGAGGAAAATATGTTAATCCAACTGATGTGTTTAATAAAAAAGCAGCTGTGGAAATGATGAAAAATCAGAAATTATTTGAGAAAAAAGTCAGGAATTTGGTAAAGAAATACGCTAAAGATAAGTGGTGAAGTTAAGATGAAAATTGATGACAAGACCAGCGATTCAATTAGGGATGCTATCAAACAAAAAATAAAGGAGAAGATAAAAAAGGAATTACTTGAAGAAGTTTATACCGAATTACAGCTAGAAGAATTGCAAGAAGAAATCACTGATGAGATTTTAGGAGTAAAAAATATAGACCATTCAGAAGGAAAAATAAGATTAGATCCTATTCCAATGGAACCTGTAATAACCGTAGCTAAAAGTGATAGAAGTAACTCAAAAATAAAAATTACTATAAAAGCAATCCTTAAGATCGCGAGTCATTCATTAAAATATGCCAATACTAATATCAGGAAAGAGGACTGGGTTGAAGTTATAGGATTACTTGCTGGTACATACGATAAATCCAACGGAATACTTCATATAGAAGATGCTTATCCAATGGGTCATGGCACGGCAGTTTATGCTGAAATTAAAGATTATAACAATTTTACAAGAGCTTATGAAGATATTGTAAAAAGTAAGCTATTTATTGCAGGTTGGTACCACTCCCATCCCTCGTATGGATGTTTCATGTCTAGGGAGGACTTAGGGACTCAAAAGCGATATCAGAGCTTCTGGGATAAATCGGTTGCATTAGTCATTGACCCATATCAAATAAACGGAAAATCTTTAGGTTTCGAGATTTATCGTGCGAATTTCACAAATAAAAAGTGGTTTTCTGTGCCATATGATGTCAAGGGAAATATAGATGTGAGGATGCTACCGGAAATTTTAGAATTCATGGCTCCAATCATTGAAGGAAAACCAGCATATTTAGAATATGATGAATAAAGA
>Ga0114922_10006026_pt1 | contig 11138 bp, 9 predicted proteins | sample AartaG_FD_100975 | JGI IMG/M metagenome (GOLD analysis project Ga0114922, IMG submission 100975) | Deep subsurface microbial communities from Aarhus Bay to uncover new lineages of life (NeLLi) - Aarhus_00045 metaG | ecosystem: Environmental > Aquatic > Marine > Oceanic > Sediment | place: Aarhus...
GACGAGACCCACCCCGCCCTCATCATCTCGCCTGAGGGGCACGTCCTGGCCGGCCCCGCCACCAAGACCGACATCGCCCGCGCCCTCTGCGACATCCTGGCCACGGCGCTCGCCGCGCCCTGACCGACTCAGTCCTGATTCTGCAAGGGGCGCCCCCCCAACGCGGTCCCCTCCCTCCCGAGGCAGCGGAGGCGCGCCGCGTGGCCGATCAGCTCGTCCCCGCCCGGCGCGGCGAGGCGGACGTAGCGGTCCGTGTAGCCGGTGAGCAGCCCCGAGCGCGTGCGCCGCTCGAACAGCACGCGCACCGTCCGTCCGACGAAGCTCCCGGCCCACTCGATGGCCATCTCCCGCCCCAGGTCCCTGGCCCGCCGGCTGCGGTCATGGACGACGTCCGGCGCTACGCGGTCCGGCATCTCGGCCGCCGCCGTCCCCGGACGTGGGCTGAACGGGAAGACGTGCATCCGGCTGAACCGCGCCTGCCGGCAGACCGCCAGCGTGTTCTGGAACTGCTCCTCCGTCTCACCCGGGAAGCCGACCATCACGTCGGCAGTGACGGCGGGACGGTCGAGGCGCTCGCGGGCCAGGTCCACCACGCCCAGAAACTCCGCCGGCGTGTAAGGCCGGTTCATGCGCCTGAGCACGTCCGCGTCGCCGCTCTGGAGCGGCAGGTGCAGGTGGGGGCAGACGGCCGGATGCCGCATCGCGTCGAGCAGGTCCTCCGTCACCTCGCGCGCCTCGATGGAACTGAGCCGCACGCGCTCGACGCCCGGCGTCTCGGCAACTGCAAGAACCGCGTCGGCAACGGTCGGTGAGCCCTCAAGATCGCGCCCGTACAGGCCGAGGTGGATGCCGGTCAGGACGATCTCCCCGAAGCCGGCAGCCGCCAGCCGCTCGGCCTCGGCCCTGACCCCCGCCAGCGGGTGGCTGCGTGGCTCTCCCCGCACGAAGGGCAAGATGCAGTAGGAGCAGAACGAGTCGCATCCCTCCTGGATCTTCAGGAACGCCCGCGCCCGGCCGCCGAACGAGCGGATGCCGAAGTCACCGTCCAGGAGTTGCGGGCCGGCCTCGCGTGAGCCGCCGGCCACGGCCCGAAGCAGCGCGTCCCACTCCGCGCGCCCGCAAACGCCCGCGACGTCCGCCATTGCCCGCAGGTCGTCCGGCGCAGCGCTGGCGTAGCAGCCCGTGACAAAGACGCGCGCGCCCGGATTCTCCCTGACCAGCCGCGCCGCCCACTGGCGCGACTTGCGGTCCGCCGTCGCGGTCACGGTGCACGTATTGAGCAGGCAAACCTCGGCCCCCTCGCCTTCCCGGGCCTCCCGGTAGCCGAGGGATTCGAGCGCCTCGGCCAGCCGACGCGAATCATAGAGGTTCGCCTTGCAGCCGAGCGTCACGACGCGATAGGTGCTGATGGCGGGACCGTCCGCCATGGGTGTTACCCGTGCTGGAGCGCGCCGCTCTCTGCTGAGTCCAGATAGGCGATCAGATGGTCGAGGTTGCCCAGTTCCCAGTTGGCGAAGTCCGGTGCCTGGCGCGTCCTGTCCAGGTGGAACGCAACGAACCCTTGCTCCCTGGCACCGTCCGCCTCGATCCTGGTATCGTCCACAAACACGGACTCTTCGGGGCAGACTGCCAGGGATTCGGCGGCGGCTCTGAATATCCTGGGGTCCGGTTTCATGGCTCCGACCAGCGAGCTCGCCGTCAACGACTCGAAGTAACCGGCGATGCCCATCGCCTGCAGCGTTCGCTCCAGCGACGGGAAGCAGTCACTGATGACCCCCAGCCTGTACCCGCGTGCCTTCAGAGCTTCAAGCACGCGCACGGTCTCGGGGAACGGCTCCATAAGGCGGAAGTACGGGAACCTTTCGTAAAGGTCGGCAGCGGCCCCCTCGAGGTCGCCCGTCGCCCCACGCTCCTCGAGCAGCGTTTGGTACATCTTGCGCCAGAAGGTGTGCTCCCGCGCCATGTTGTCAACCGGCGTCAGGCCCGGCATATCCCAGACCCGCCAGAAAGGGTCCATGTAATCGGCCCAGGCAAGGCGCAGACCGTCCTCTCCGAGGATACGGCCAACGGCCCGATTCAGCTCCTCCACCTTGCGGGGGCTGATCCTCGAGAGCGTCTCATCCCTATCCAGGAACACGGCTTCGAAGCGTTTCATCTCAGGATGCGCATGGCCCGAGCTTAGCGGCGGGCGACGCCGGTCTTACGCGCGGCTCCCGCGACGGCGTCGGCGACGGCGCGATGCACGGCGCGGTCCATGAAGTCCGGCACCAGTTGCCCCTCCGGCGCCAGCGCGGCCAGGACCGAGGAGGCGGCGATCTTCATTTCTTCGTTGATGTCGCGCGCCCGCGCGTCCAGGGCGCCCCGGAAGATGCCGGGGAAGCCGAGCGCGTTGTTGACGTTCCGACCGTCCTCGGCGGCGACGGCGCCCGCCTCCAGGGCTTCGTCCGGCCATATCTCGGGCACCGGGTTGGCCATGGCGAACACGATAGGCCCGGGCGCCATCGAGCGGACCATCTCCGGCGTCACCGCGCCGGCGACGCTGACGCCGATGAAGACGTCCTTGTCCGGCATCACCTCGGCCAGGCTTCCTTTCTGGTTCGCCCGGTTCGTGATAGCGGCAATCTGCTCCTTGGCGGGGTTCATGTTCTCGGTGCGCCCGCGATAGATCGCTCCGGCCCGATCGCAGAGGACGATGTCGGCGACGCCGTAGTTCAGCAAGAACCGGGCGACGGCAGAGCCCGCCGCGCCGGCCCCGTTCATCACCACGCGTACGTCGCCGGCCCGCTTGCCCGCGATCTTCAGGGCGCTGATTAGGGCGGCCAGGACTACCACCGCCGTGCCGTGCTGGTCGTCGTGAAAGACGGGCACAGCCACGCGCTCCTTCAGTGCGTCCTCGACCTCGAAGCAGAGGGGTGCCGCGATGTCTTCCAGCAGAATGGCGCCGAAGGTCGGAGCGACGGCCGCCACGGTCTCGATTATCTGCGCGCCATCGTGACTGTCCACCAGCAGGGGCACGGCAGCCATGTCGACCATCTCCATCAGGATGACGCACTTGCCCTCCATGACGGGCATGGCGGCCCTGACGCCGACGTCGCCGAGGCCGAGCACGGCCGTGCCGTTGGTGACCACGGCCACCGTGTCAGCCACGGACGTGTAGTCGTAGAGCTTATCGGGATCGGCCTCGATGATGCGGCTGACCTCGGCCACGCCGGGCGTGTAGATCTGGCGCAGCCGCTGCACCGTGTCGAGCTCGAGGCGGCTGGTCATGCGCGTCTTGCCGCCGCGATGCAACCGCAGGATGTCGTCCAGTTGGGGTTCGGGTTCTCTGCGTTTCACCTGAATGGGCCATCACCTGAGAGAGTCGGGATGAGAGAAAGCCCTTTCCGGGGCCGTCCGCCAGTTATAACTGAGGCGGAGTCGAGGCCGCAAGCACAAACGCACCAAACGGATGCGTGAGGACGGCCGAGGCACGCGGCGCCATGGCGGCATTGCATTCCGAGGGCAATGCCTGTATCCTGAGTTGCAGCGCGGCTCTGGAGCAAGGGGAACGTTCTCCACCGGCCGCTGCAGCATCAAACCCCGAAACGGCAGGCACGTTGCCCGCCGGTGATTCCGCCGAAGTCAAGCGACGATCAGCGCGCTGGCGCCCTGTCACACGGCGGGGAACCGAAGCGGGCCGGATCTGTGTGACCCCCAAACTTGCGCGCGCAAACGGTGCAGGGATATGATGCAAACGTTGCCGGGCTTGATGGCCGTCCTGACGGATGGGGAATGCGAGAGCGTCAGGCTGCACGGCAGCGGAGGCGCCGCGACGGCCACGTATCTGCGCCAGGGAGAGGATATTTGGGTCGCCGATGACCTGGAGTCGGACGAGCTGCACACGGCCGAACTGGCCTCCGCGATACGAAGGGGATTCGGCACGCGTTGGGACGGACTGGACTGCTTTCTCGCCGGCGAGAAGGTCGAGTACGCAATGGAAGGCAGTTCGATCCGGGTGCGTCGTCTTGCGGCTTCGGCATCGGCGAGCGACGCTGAGTCGGACGAGGCCGGCCTGAAGGCGGTTGCCGACGCACTGGGCATACCGAAATCGAAGAGGAGGCACAAGCTCAAGCAGGCGCGCCAGTTCGCCAGGATCGTGGCGACGGCTCTTCCGGAGAGCGGCAAGCAGACGCTTCGCGTGCTGGACCTGGCTTGCGGACGCAGCTACCTGGGATTCGTATTGGTGCACGAGCTGAGCGCCGGCGGGCGGAGAGTGGAGCTTCACGGCGTCGACTCGGGTCCCGTCCTCGTGCAGAAGTGCCGCGAGATCGCCGGCGCCCTCGAGTGGCAGAACGCCACGTTCGAAGCCGCGGACCTGTCCAGCCATTCGACAGAGCCGGGCACGTACGATATCATGGTTGCTCTCCACGGCTGCGACACGCTCACCGACGAGGCCCTGAGGATCGGGTGGGAAGCCCGGATCCCTCTTATGTTCGCGGCGCCCTGCTGTCAGCACGAGCTTCGTCACTTGTGGGGGGCGCACCCGCTGGAGTGGGTATCCCGCTACGGCCTGTTGGAGCAGCGTCTGGCGGACGTGTTGACCGACGCGTTCCGCTGCCTGGTCCTGGAGGCGCTGGGCTACCGGGTGAAGGTGCTGCGGTTCGCCGCGCCGGACGTCACGCCGAAGAACCTGCTGATCCAGGCGGAGCTCACGGGCGAGCGGGAGCCCGGCCGCGCGGCGGCAGCGCGCGCCTTCATGAAGCAGTTCGGGGCGCGGCCACGGCTTGCGTCCGTGCTCGAAGCGGCCGAAACGGGACAATGAGGTCGGGGTGACCGCGCGGACAGAGACCCATAGCGACAGTCCAGGAGCCGGACACAGGCCCCAGAGCACAGCGCGGAGGGCAACAAGATGCTGAAGTTCGATGAACATACTCGCACGTTGCAGCAGGACGAGCATCTCTTCGAGCTTCACGAGCCGGAAAGTCCCGAGTACTACGACGACGTCTTCCCGCAGGGCCGCGTGCCGCTCATAGTGTTCAACCACCGGCACGTGCCCATGGTGCCCGCGCCTGAAGTCTGGATAACGGACACGACTTTCCGCGACGGCCAGCAGGCAATGCCGCCGCTCAGGCCGAAACAGATCGTCGACCTCTATGAGCTCATGCACCAATTGGGCGGCGAGAAGGGCCTGATCCGCCAGAGTGAGTTCTTCCTCTACCAGCAGCGCGACCGGCAGGCCGTAGAGGAGTGCCTGGCCCTGGGTTACCGGTATCCGGAGGTGACCGCCTGGATCCGGGCCCACCCCGGGGACTTCCAACTGGTCAAGGACATGGGGCTTCAGGAGACCGGCATCCTGACGAGCGTCAGCGACTACCACATTTTCCACAAGTGGCCGGGCTCGAACAGACGGCAGGCGATCGACCGCTACCTGGCCATCGTCAAGGACGCCCTCAGCGCCGGCATCCGCTGCCGCTGCCACTTCGAGGACCTGACGCGCGCCGATTTCTACGGGTTCGTGGTGCCGTTTGCCATCGAGCTGCGCAAGCTGGCCGAAGAGACCGGGATGCCGATCAAGATACGCGCCTGCGACACGATGGGCTACGGCGTGCCGTATCCCGGCGCTTCGCTGCCGCGCAGCGTGCCCGGCATCATCTACGGCCTGGACCACCACGCGGGCATTCCCAGCGAATGGCTGGAATGGCACGGGCATAATGACTTTCACAAGGCGTTGGTCAACAGTGCGACCGCCTGGCTCTACGGCTGCGCTGGCGTGAACGCGACGCTCCTGGGCGTGGGCGAACGCACCGGCAACGCGCCGATCGAGGCGCTCGTGTTCGAATACCTGGCACTGCGGGGCGACGATCCCACTGTCAACACCCGCGTGATCAGCGAGATTGCCCGTTACTTCCGCAAGGAAATCGGCTACGAGATCCCCCCGCAACAGCCGTTTGTCGGCTCCCGCTTCAACACCACGCTGGCCGGCATCCATGCCGACGCGCTGGCCAAGGACAACAGAATATACACGATATTCGACACCGAGGCGCTGCTCGGCGTGCCGGGCGACATCCGCATCACGGACAAGAGCGGGCGCGCCGGCGTGGCGCACTGGATCAACCTGAACTTGGAGCTCGAAGGCGACGATCGGATCGATAAGAACCACCCGGGCGTCGCCGCAATGTTCACCAAGATCACCGAGCAGTACGAGAACCGCCGGGTCACCATCATGAGCGACGAAGAGATGGTCGAGCTTCTCGCTGAGCATATCCCTGAGCTGGCCGAGAGGGCCAGAGCCCTTCTATCATAGAAGGGCGGTCCCCGGAGGGCCGCGGGCCGGCTTTCGCCCAAGAGCACCGGAGAGATCGGCGGGGCATGATTGCCATCATCAGCGACGTCCACGGCAACCGCGAAGCGCTGGAAGCCGTGTTTCAGGAGCTGGACAGGCTCAAGCCCGACGCTGTGATATGCCTCGGCGACAACGTGGGCTACGGGCCTGAACCGATCGAGTGCATAGACGCCGTCCGCCGGCGATGCGCGGTCACCGTCTGCGGCAACCACGACTTCGCCCTCATCTACGGGGCGAACGGATTCAGCCCCGTGGCGCGAGCCAGCATCGAGTACCACCGCAGCATCATCATGCCCAGGCCGGACCAGGATGACGCCGACCGGCGCGAAAGGTGGCAGTTCCTCAAGGAAATGCCCTACCGTCACGTGCGCGGAGAGTTCCTCTTCGTGCACGGGGCCCCCAGGAACCCCGTCACCGAGTACCTCAGGAAGATCGACGTGCTGCTCGGCATGAACAAGAAGCTGACGGAGAACTTCCAGCAAGTCGACTGGCTCTGTTTCATCGGGCACACGCACCGGCCGGGCGTGATCACGCCGGACATGAGGTTCCTTGAGCCCGGCGAGATGCGCGGCGTCTTCGAGCCCAGGCCCCGCCAGAAGGCCATCATCAACGTGGGCAGCGTCGGTCAGCCGCGGGACGGGGACTGGCGTGCGTGCTTCGTGACCTTTGAGGAAGGCGGCCGCGTCCGGTTCCACCGGGTCGAGTATGACATCGACAGCGTGGTCGCAAAGATGCGGGCAACTGGCACCATCGACGACTCGCTGGCCGACCGCCTGCGCCGGGGCAAGTGAAGGCCCGCCGGCCGGCGCCCGGCCCGCCGCCGAGTCTCCCCGCCTCCCCCGGGCAAACTCCTGACCATTCCACACAGCTCTGGGGCCGTGGGCCCACGCGCGTCACCGGCAGACTTGTGTGGAATGACCAGGGCAAACTCAGGGAAGGTACGCTCCGTGTTCCCGCAGCCTCTCGCGCACGGCGTCGGCACGGACGGCGTGCACGTCGCCCTCCCCCGCGGCCGCCATCGCGGCGGCGATGCCGGCGGCCTCGCCGGTGTTCAGGCAGCACGCCATGATGCGCACGGTTCCGTTCGTCTGACGGTCCGTGGAGATGCAGCGGCCGCCCACGAGCACGTTCCGCAGCCCCCTGGGCGTCAGGCAGCGGTACGGCACGCCGATGCTGGCGCCTTTGGGCAGCTTCCGCGTCAACTGCCTGTTGAACTCCTTCAGCTCCGCGAGGCTCTTGCGGGCCTGCTCGAGGGCATGCTGGCGGGATGAGTGGACGTCGATGCCGTAGGCGTTGCGGCAGATCTCGTCGGGGAAGCTCCGCGCCGCCAGGTAGTCGTCAAGGCTCAGCACGTAGTCGCCCATGATGCGGCGCGTCTCGCGCACGCCCAGCAGGCTGCCCGTGGCCGCCAGGAAGGCGTCTGCAAACGCGGGGTGGAGTTCGGCGAGGGCATCGCGGTACTGCTCCGCCATCTTGCGGCCGTGGGGCAGCGCCTTGGAGACGCTGGCGGGATCCGTGTTGTCCACGTCGAAGACGTGCCCCGCGTTGAAGCCGTACGCCCCCGGCCCGATCTTCATGTTGCAGGAGTGCAGTTCCTCGACCAGCGGGTAGCGGGGCGAGGCGACGGCCTTCCAGATGGGGCTGTCCGGATCGTAGAAGTGGACGGCGGGGCCCGCGGCAAGCGCGTCCTCGTCGATGCCGGTGATCACGAAGCAGTGCGTGGCGGGCTGCAGTTCGCCGCGCTCATTGCCCTTCTCGACCGTGGCCCCGGCCCAGGCCGCCAGGTCGCCGTCGCCGGTGCAGTCCACGTAGGCTCTGCCACGCAGGGCGCGGAGCCCCGTCTTGTCCGCGATGATCAGCGCATCCGCTTCCCCGTCGCCGGCCATCTCGACCGCGCACAGCACGGAATGGAAGCGCACCTCAGCCCCCGCGCCGGTCACCATGTCGTCGTAGATGCGCTTCAGAAGCTCGGGGTCGATCGCCGGCGTGGTGAGCGGGTCCTTGTCCATGGCCGGCTTCAGATGCGGCATGCCGTCGGCCAGCGCCAGGCGGACGCGCTCCGCCAGGCCACGAGCGATGACCTTCTCGCCGTCACCGTAGCCGCAGAACCACGGCACGAGGCCGGACGTTCCCATGCCGCCGAGACAGCCGGTCGCTTCCACAAGGAGCGTGCGGGCGCCTTCCCGCGCCGCAGCGGTGGCCGCGGCGCAGCCCGCCGGCCCGCCGCCGACAACGATCACGTCCCACCAATCCTCAAGCGGCAGCGCGCGTGCCGCCAGCCGGTAGTCCGCCATGCCCTGTGACTCCTCGTGGCCATCGCGTGGGGTGCACGTGTCCCGCAGGGAAAGTACCGCGGGCGTCCGCCGGTGTCAAGCAACCGTCCTCGCGGGTTGCCGGGGCGCACTTGCCGCGTCCGGGGCGGCCCCGCTATAATCCGGCTTCCCGGCATGGCCGTGGGGCCGACCTGCCTGCCGCCTGAGCGCGCATCCAAGGAGCGACGTATGGCCTTCGAGTACGAGGACTTCCGGCTGAGCAAGCTTCAGGAGCTGCGCCGCCTGGGCATCGACGGCTACGGCGGCCGATTCGACGGCACAGTCCCCGTCGGCGAGCTGACCGACCGCTTCGACGAGCTGCAGGGAGACAGCGTGCGCGCGGCGGGCAGGATCGCCGCCCTGCGCGGTATGGGCAAGGCGAGCTTCATGGACTTGAAGGAACGCACGGGGAAGGTCCAACTCTTGTTTCAGCTCGACCGTCTGGGGGAGGAACACTTCCACGTCTGCCAGCAGATCGAACCGGGCGACCTGATCGGCGTTGAGGGGCAACTGTCCAAGACGCGCACGGGCGAGATTACGGTGTTCGTGGACCGATTCGAGATCCTGTCCAAGGCGCTTCTGAGCCCGCCGGAGAAATGGCACGGGCTGCGGGACCAGGAAAAGAGGGCCCGCCAGCGTTACGTGGACCTGTTCACCAACGACGACGTGATGGCCCGCTTCCTGAAGCGCACCGAGATCGTCCGGGCCATGCGGGCCTTTCTGCACGAGCGGGCCTACGTCGAGGTGGAGACCCCCATAATGCAGGCCGTCGCGGGTGGCGGGGTGGCCCTGCCGTTCATCACCCACCACAACGCGCTCGAACTCGACCTCTACCTGCGCATCGCCATCGAGCTGCACCTCAAGAGGCTGCTGGTGGGCGGCATCGAGAAGGTGTTCGAGATCGGGCGTATCTTCCGCAACGAGGGAATCTCCAGGGAGCACAGCCCCGAATTCACAATGCTGGAGCTCTACGAGGCCTACGGCGACTACGAGACGATGATGGACCTGACGCAGGACCTGATCGTCCGCCTGGCCGGCGACGTCTGCGGGTCGCTGTCCCTTCCCTATGACGGGTCTCAGATAGATTTCGCTCCCCCCTGGCCGCGACGCAGATTCTGGGACCTTCTGCAGGAGCACGTCGACCTGCGCCGGGGCGACGAGGACGCCATACGCCGCAAGGCCGAGCAACTGAACACTCGTGGGGCGCAGACCGAGCACCCCGACTACCTGGCCTACCAGGTGTTCGAGAAGACCGTGGGCGAGCGCCTGGTCGACCCCACGTTCGTCATCGACTTCCCGAGGAGCATCTCGCCGCTGGCAAAGGCCAGGGAAGACGACCCGGGGCTGGCCGAGCGGTTCGAACTGTACGTCGGCCGGATGGAGGTCGCACCGGCTTACACGGAGCTGAACGACCCGCAGGAGCAGGAGCAGCGCTTCCTTGCCCAGGTGGGCCACGAAGACGAGAAGGAGCGAATCGACACGGACTTCCTGCGCGCCCTGGCCTACGGAATGCCGCCCGCCGGCGGACTGGGGCTCGGCATCGACCGGCTCACCATGCTCCTGACCGACACCACCTCCATCCGCGAGGTCATCCTCTTTCCCCTGTTGCGCCCCGAAGAAGGGACGTGACGCTGAACCGGAGGCATGCGCAATGCCCGGCCGGGTCCTGTTGCGTGCCCACGATCTGGTGAAGGACTATCGCATCGGCCGCTACTCGCTGCGCGTTCTGCACGGCGTGTCGATGGAGGTGCGGCAGGGGGAGATGCTGAGCATTGTGGGGCCGAGCGGAGCCGGCAAGAGCACGCTGCTCCACTTGCTGGGCATTCTGGACACGCCGACGGAGGGCAGGGTGCTCTACGATGGAACGGACCTGGCCCGGCTTTCATCTGCGGAGCAGGCCTACTGGCGCAACCGCCTTTTCGGGTTCGTGTTCCAGTTCTACCATCTCCTGCCGGACTTCACGGCCCTGGAGAACGTGGCCATGCCGGCGCTCGTCGGCACGGGGCTGACGGGCTGGCGAGCGGCCAGGCGGGAGGCACGCAGCCGGGCCCGCCACATGCTGGATCTGGTGAAGCTGGGGGAGCGGGCCGGCCACCGGCCCAACCAGCTCTCGGGCGGCGAGAGACAGCGCGTCGCCATCGCGCGCGCCCTCATCAACCGGCCGGAAGTGCTGCTGTGCGACGAGCCGACGGGGAACCTCGACACGGACACCGGCCGGCAGATACTGGACCTGCTGGGCGAGGTGCGAGAGCGAACCGCATGCACGCTCGTCATCGTTACCCACGACGAACGGGTGGCCGCCACCGGAGAGCGCGCCGTGCACCTGGTGGACGGCCGCGTCGCGGACTGAATGGATCGGGAACTCTCCGCTAAGGCGCTACTGCAGAACCCGCTCCGTCGGCCCGAGGTCGAGCGAGAACGCCGAGGGCAAGGAGGCCGAAGCAGGCGATTCAAAGGCCAGAATCGCCGATGCAGGCCGACACAGCCCCTCGGTGCTCGCAGCC
>Ga0114922_10006027_pt1 | contig 11137 bp, 7 predicted proteins | sample AartaG_FD_100975 | JGI IMG/M metagenome (GOLD analysis project Ga0114922, IMG submission 100975) | Deep subsurface microbial communities from Aarhus Bay to uncover new lineages of life (NeLLi) - Aarhus_00045 metaG | ecosystem: Environmental > Aquatic > Marine > Oceanic > Sediment | place: Aarhus...
CACACAGGGCGGGAAGATTTGCTACCCATAGTTTCTCGTTTTTGATCTTTCAAGTCGTAATATACATCCATAATGATCTTCCCTGAAATCTCTGCCATAGCCCGGCTCATTGCTTCTGCTAGCGCTCTTGGATGTTTTTGATTACATGCCTTTCTGGTACGATAGGTTTTCTGGAAAAGGATCCTTTTGCTAATATCAGGTTCATTCTCCACCATTAACGTAATACTAACGGATAAAATCGCGTTCCACTGTTTTTCCCCGTCCCATTCAAAAAATTCATACACTGAGCCTTCAAGGAGAGAAGAGCAAGTTAGTCTGCTGTTATGGGGAAGTACTGCCTTAAACAAACCAGATTGTTTTATATCTCTGCCTAAAAAATGGCTAACCAAATCCCCTGGATTTGCCCGCCATTTAAAATAAACATATGCATCTCTTTTGAAAGATCCATCACGAAAGATAATTCTGTTGGTATTATATAGAGGAGCCACGGTAAAACGGTCTATCCTAATAACAAAGGGAAGGGGTTCAAGCCCCGCTATGGAGGGGGGCTCATATTCCAGGGTATAGAACTCGACCTTATTCCTTGGCTGGTTAAGGCTGGGACATGCACAAAAAAGGAAGGGGAGGCACATGCATACAATGAATACCTTTTTATACCGGTCCATGAAAAAATCTCCATCCATTTAATTTAACTTTCTGGCTCTATATTTCGGGGAAGAGGTGGCTCTCCAAAGAGTAATTGAGACGGTTGTTCAGCAAGAAGCTCGATTAATCGATCCAGATTTTCACTTGCACGTTCTAGATTCTGGCTGGTAACCAACATGTGGCGGCTAAGACAAGATAGTGTATTATCTGTTCCACTCGCAAGTGAAGAACCTTTTTTTAAAAAAAGAGTAGCAGTTTTCATAGTCTGTCTAAAATCCTTAATAGATGTTTTGATGACTTTCACATTTTCAGCAATGATTCCTTCCACCTGTGCAAATGTCTTTCCTGCCCGATCCAGGCTCCTGTCCGCATTACCCATCAAGGTATTGAGGGATTGACCCGCTTTTTCCGCTGAAGCCATAATATTTTTCCATCTTTTATCGTTTAAAATACGACTCGCACTCTCAAGGGATGATTCAATAGTGGTGGAAATACCCTTAACATTGGCATCGGCAATTATCTGGTTGATGTTGTCTAGTGTCTCTTTAGCTTTGTCAGACATCCCATGAAGGTCGAGTGATTTTATCTGGTTCAGAACTCCATCGAGGCCTCGCAACAGCTTACTGATTTCAGATGGTTTTGATGCCACAATGGGATATTCAGATGGGAAACCGAGAGGAGGAGAGCAATCAGGTTCACCCTTTTTCTTACGATCCAATTCAATGAACACACTTCCGGTAATACCCACTGATTTGAGCTCTGCCACGATGCCGTTATCAAGTGCCTGGTCTGATTCAATTTTTAATATGACTTGTATTAACGCCGCGTCCGGGGCTACGCCAATGCTTTCTACCCTCCCTATGCGTACGCCCCTGTATTTAACGGGAGAATCTATATTCAGGCCCTGAACAGACTCATTAAAATAAGTAACATAATACTGCCCCTTCTGTAAAAAGTGGGACGTCCCCAACCAGATAATTGCCGATAAGGCAATAGCAATTCCACTTGCCATAAAGAGTCCGACGGTTAATTTGGTTCTTTGGGATGCCATTGCTCGTAGTCCTTTCAAGCCATGCCATTGTACCCGGTCTGGTGGTTGAAAAATTGCATTACGACTGGGTTATGACTTTGATCCCGCATATCTCTGGGATCACCCTCAGCGATGATTCCCCTGGAATGTTTATCCAACATAATAACCCTCTGTGCTACAGTAAAGATACTCTGAAGCTCATGGGTAACAATAACCATCGTAGTTCCCAGACTTTTATTAAGTTGTATAATAAGGTTATCAAGTTCAGCTGATGTTACTGGATCGAGCCCTGCAGAGGGCTCATCAAAAAATAAAATTTTTGGATTAAGGGCCATGGCCCGTGCCAGTCCTGCTCTCTTTTTCATTCCCCCACTAATTTCTGAGGGAAGATGATTTTCATAACCATCCAGATTAACCAGGCTGAGCTTCATCTTAACTAAGGTGTCCACAGATTTCTGGGGTAGATCTGTATATTCTATGATGGGCAGAGCCACATTTTCGGCGAGTGTCATGGAACCAAAGAGAGCGGTGCCTTGGTAGAGGACCCCAATTTTTCTCAATATATTTTGGAATGTTGCCTCATCACAATTGGAAATATCATCGCCATCTATGATTATCTGGCCTACGTGGGGTTGAATGAGCCCGATAAGATGTTTGAGCAATGTGCTTTTGCCGCATCCATTTCCCCCAAGAACAACGAATATCTCTCCCTCATAAACCTCGAATGATATGTGGTCGAGGATAATATCTTCACCATATCGAGCAACTAAATTGTTAACCTGGATAATAACCTTTCTGCCCATTCAAATGCTTTTTACCCCCAGTAGCAGAGTGTTACTGCAAAAATAGAATCCGATAGTATAATCAAGAAAATGCTGCTGACAACCGCGGAGGTGGTTGCTTGGCCAACAGATGCTGCCCCACTTCTTACCTTGAACCCCCTCAGACAACCTATCCAGGCTATGATGAGTGCAAAGATACCGCTTTTCAGGAGACCCCAAAAGACATCAAAAAGTGTCAGAGTCTTGAACGTTTGGGTGATATAGGCGTTTGTCGTCAGGTCAAGCATGAAGACCCCAACTATGAGACCGCCAAATATAGCGAATACGTCGGAAAACAGTGTTAGGAGTGGGACAACACTAACTGAAGCGATAATCTTGGGAATAACCAGAAATCGTGTAGGGTCAAAACCCATAGTAAATAGGGCATCAACCTCTTCAGAGATCTTCATTGTTCCTATCTCGGCGGCAAAGGCTGAACCGGATCTTCCGGCCACGATGACAGCAGTCATAATAGGGCCTAGTTCACGAGCCATGGCCAGACTCACCAATGATGCCACATAAATGTTGGCTCCAAACTGCTGGAGTTGAACAGAAGACATGAAGGCCATGATCAGGCCAGTGAGGAAGCTGATCAGGGCCACAATGGGAAGGGCATCAATACCTGTTTTTTGCATATATAGAAAGGTGTCCTCCGTTCGTAACGATTTGGGGTGCAAACAGACATAAATCAATGATATGCAAACAGATCCCATAAAAGAAATCAGATATTTCAGATCTGAAGCCTGGCGCAGGGTTGCCTCGCCAAGGCGGATAAAAATGCCAGAGGGGCGTTTCTTGGTGAATGAGACTTTCTCCTCAAGGGAGTCGAAATTCAGGATAGTGAGGATTTCTTTAACTTTATTGCCGGCATTCTTAAGATCAAAATGACCTTTTCCACTGGCTATCATCTTTTTTAATTCCACGAGGACCAACGCCCCGAAATCATCCAGGTAAGTCAACTTTTCCAGATCTACGGTCAACGAAGTGTGGAGCCTATGCTTTACCAGCAAGCTTAACTCTTCGATCATGGAAGCGGCATTTGATGCATCTAATCTGCCCTGGATATGAAGTGTAGTGCTCCCATCATCACTTTCTGAAATTTCATAGTGACAGAATTGTAGCTTTTTAAAGGGTCTCATGCATCGGGCTTATTAAGTTTGTACTCAAAAAAGGACGAATTTAACCATGTACCTTGACGCTCACCAGAATTGATCCACCTCTTTCGTGGCGTTGTCATAGCTCACTCATCTCCAAGAAAGAAATCCATCCACACGTAGCTAAAAATAGTTGCCTACCAACATGGTATAGCCCAGGAATTTCGGGTTTTTGGCCTTATGGTTTATATTCTGCAAACCTTATGCCACACGGCTAGAAATATAAATCATATGTAATTTCAATGAGTTATCATGATGGGGATAATTTCAACACGTATGCAAAGATTCTAATCGCCAAAAAATTGACTATATTTGGTCAAAAGATGGTTTTGGCTAATGAACTTGGTAGGGCATTAAGTGTATAGTTCTCCTAATGTCAATTGGTCAGGATACTATTGGGAAGATGATAAGGAAATAGGGCAAGTTTGCAGCCTGTTGAATCTATCCTCCAAACATACCATTACTCATGAAAAAAGGAATCTCTTCTGCTTGATATACTTGAAGGGCAGGGCCACTCGATGAGGTAAGCTATGGCTGGATATTCAGGGTCACCAAAATTGCTAATCGGGTGTACTTCGATAGCGGATTTCATACACAGGATGTTGGGGTCTGTGCTCGGCCTCTGGAATTCATGTATTCGTGCCAAAGGTTTTATCGAACCCTTTTTTGATTTCACGGAAGATTACAGAACGAAACATGAAATATCAAGCAATTAAAGGCTTGATACAGCAACCTTCACATGAATTAATCTTATTCTGATCTACCTTTTAACTTTTAGGATTGTGCCAGATGGTGTATGGAAGCGATATTTGGCTGCAATAATGGCACGATATCACGAGTCTGATTTTGATTTTTTGTATAAGGAAAGATGAAGATGTGATGAGATGAAGCTCTCTTCTCAAAGGCAGTGAGAACCTCTGATTAGCAATCGTATTGTGAAATATTCAGGTGAATCCTAAGCACAATAGGTTTATAGCAAAATCGTTACACCATAATATTCTCTCACAACTACCCTTTATCCTTCAATTTCAAAAGTTATTGAATTATTTAAGTCCTATTAAAGCCCCTTGTTTTTTCTATTACATTTTTTCCTTTTACAGGTGGAAGAATCAATGGTTTACATAGTGGGTAAGAATTTTGCTTATCTTTGGATAATTAACTGAAAAAACTAGACTGGAATAAAAAGACACTTGTTTATTAAGGGAAGGGAGTGAAGAAGTTGTTTGAAGATTGTCTATAACTGAAACACTTAACATTTTTTCTGTCAATTACAGCCATGATCATAATACTCATTTACAATACTATCTACATCTAGGACTAAACCAATGCTTCCGTCATTTAATATGGCTGTCCCCTTGTAAATATTTATGTCTTTCATAAAACAGTTCATTTCCTTAATTACGAATGACTGTGAGCCGAGAACCTCATCAGCAGAAAGGCAAACTTGGCCCTTCTTGACTTCCAAAACAAAGATTAACTTTTTTCCATTGAGATTTGTGGTCTGCCTTCCTTCCCCTGATATGATTTTAAAGTCGATAAGTGGATGTATGGCATCTCTAATCTTAACAATTTTCTGCTGACCCTGTATAGAAAAGTTTTCGACTTTATCCGAAGAAAGAATTTCTATTAGATTCGCCGCTTCAATAATGAATTTACTGGAACCTATGCGAAACAGAACGCCCTTGGAAACAACCAGATTGTCTTTCAAAGGGATAGAGATCGCGATGGTCGTTCCTTTGAACCTTTCTGTGCTGATATCGATTGATCCTTTTAGGATTTCTACATTTTCTCTTACGACGTCCATGCCTACACCGCGTCCGGAAATAGTGGTCACTCCCTTGGCCGTAGAAAGTCCAGCCCGAAAAATGAGACGACTGATTTCCGATGGGTCCATTTTAGCCAGTTGGTCTAGGCTGAAAAGACCGCCGGTGATTGCTTTTGTTTTTAACAATTCCAGATCAATACCTCGTCCGTCATCACTTATGGTTAACACGAACCCTTTGTTTTCTTCTTCAACAGAGATATTTATCTTCCCAGTCTCATCCTTACAGCATTTAATGCGCTCATCAGGAGATTCTAGACCATGATCAAGGCAATTTCTTAAAATGTGCATTAGAGGATCGTCCAGCTTCTCGATGATCATTTTATCAACTTCAATATCATCACCCTCTATGGTCAAAGAAACCTTTTTCCCTATTTTTTTTGCCAATTTCCGGATTTGCCGCTGGGCTTTTCTGGTTATATTTTTAACTTGAACTTTTCTTATATCCTGAAGACGTGACTCCAGATTAAGCATTGTTTTGGACATATTACCGACGTGTAATGTAAAATTTTTGACAAGGGACTGAAGCTGTGATAAATCGGTCAACATTTCCATTTGATTGCCAAAGTTGGAGGAATGCTCAGCCATAGTGATCAATTCAGCTACCTGAGTTAAAAAATCATCCAGCCTACTTTCTGGAATTCTCAGGGTATTTTCTTGTCTATTTTCGCTTTGTTCCGGCACGACCTTGGTTTTAATATTTACGGCTTTATTTGACTCATCCCCGTTTGGATGAAATTCTGCCTGCTTTAAAATCCCTGCCCAGTGATCTTTAAATATCCTAAGCAGCATCTCGTCCAGACCAACGGGAGATGCAACTACCGCAGTAAAATCATCCTTAAACTCTTTAATCAAGGAACGTAATCTGTTATTTGAATTTTGTTTAGCAATTTTGTCTAAATCACCTATCTGCGAAACAATCTCCTTCAATTTTTTTGGGTCTTCGAGTTGATGGCCATTTTTTCCCTGGAAAAATTTGCTGATCGACTCTACCAGTTGAGTCCTATCTTCCTGGCCGATAATCCATCTACCATTGTCATGCTCTATCTTTATGCTCTCGCCCCCCTGCTCGGATGTGGCTAAGCTCCTATAATCTCGATCAAGTCTATCAATTCTGTAGAAGATTTTCTGGCATGCCTCTGGCTTGATTGTTCGATTGCTCTCAACTGAAATAATTTCTTTAATATCTTTCAAAAAAAAGCCCAGAAGATTATCCAGGGAATATCCCCCCTTATCGAATGATCTAATACGATTGATTAAATTCTCCTCTTCTGTGAGTAGGTTGTAGTCTGTTTTATCCCCTCCCACACGCACAATCAACCCCTCCAGGACATCATTTCCTTCTACCAGCAATTCTTTTAAACTGTCGTCAACATGAGTTTTTCCTTGCCGAACATTATTTAATAAATCTTCAATGGAATGTGCCATTTTTTCTAACGAAAGCAGACCAAGCATTCCGGCACTACCTTTTATCGAGTGATAATTTCTGAATAGGGAATCTACGCGGGCTCCATTCTCTTGTTCAATTTCTAACTCAGCAATTCCATCCTCACAATCATTTAAGACCTCGAGGCTTTCTGCTAAGAACTCCTGAAAAGTTTCATCTGCTTCCATATTTGCTTGCTCCATCATCAGCTTACAAATGAACGGTCTTATCAATCACAAAATAACCCAAGAATAACACCTGAAAGCCTTTCCTTTATAACAAAGCGCGTGAACATCCTTTGTCTCATTGCCAGAGAAACAGCATCAGGTTTCAGGCCTGTTATAATCAGCCGCAAGTTATTTTTTTCCAATTTCTCTTTTAAGGCAAAAGCCCATCCGATCATGCAAAGGGGAACTATTTCAAAGTCTGTCAGATCCATAACCAAGTGTTCATTAATTAGATTTTCGCTCATATCGATGAGATCCTGATGCAGTTGGTCAAACAAGATTTTATTTTCAATGGGCAATGGTCTGATAGCTACTGTTATACCTATAACCAAAGACTCGGATTGTCTAAGACGAATGCCATTGCTACCAAATGGCTGGGCCGTCCATGAATCTTTCTTTAAATAAAAAAGAAAAAACCTGAGCCTTTCTTCATTGACTGCTGATGGCAACTTAGCATTGAAAAAGGAGCGCATTACATCCACAAAGTCCAGGATTATATTGACTTTCTTTGAAATGTCTCTTCCATCCCAGTTAAGGTCTTTAACAAAGATTTCTTCCATTTGGTGGCAAAGATCGGAAACAACGGGCAGGCCAAAAGCCCCACCGGTTCCTTTCATGGTGTGTAACTCCCTCATGATGGCCTCATAGGCTCCCTGATCAAAACCACTCTTTTCTATCTCCAAGATGTTATTTTCAATTTTGTTGAGGCGGTCAAAGTTTTCACTAAAATATAATTCCTGAAATTCCGCATGTTTTATGTTCATGGTCTCACTCCTTGTATTTTAATTCATTTGTTTTCAATAAGTTGGAAATAGGTAGTCATCCTGCCCAAAAGGCAAGACATTTTAAGTGATCTTAAAAGTGCAAAATTATTGACGATAGGACAATTCAATTCTTGACATAATGAGCAAATAACTCCCAATATTCGACCTTTTATGATTTTCAAGTCTCTCTTAAATATAAATATCGGCAATATCGTTAAATACTTTACAGCATTTATATAAAAATGGGGCCATAATTACAGTTATAAGGTAATCAAGAAAATTTGGTTTTATTTTTGCTAATATTTAAATTTTATTTTGATCTGGGCATTTATAGAAGATTAATTCAGTAATCTATTTAATCAATATATAAGAGGAGATATCGATATGAACGCCCAAAACATTTTTGGTAAAAGATTGAGAGAACTTCGCAAATCAAGAGGAATCAAGGCAAGGGATCTTGGTGAGGTTATCTGTTGCAGCACATCTTTAATCTATAATCTTGAAAAAGGATATAATGAGCCCCAGCCCGATTTAATTATTCGTGTTGCCACCTTTTTTAATGTCACAACTGATTTTTTGCTAGGGGTTGAACGGCAAAGAGTCGTACCACCATCAGGCGAAGAATTGATAGAATTTTATGAACGATTAGAGATAGAATCAAAGATAGTGATCTTTAATCTGTTAGGCTTATTAGCTAACAAATAGCATAACATCATTTGGTATAAGGAACTATCCAGAATTCCCAAGTCTTCACATCGTGTTTTGGCACGAAACATGAAATATCAAGCAATGAAAGGTTAGATACAGGGCCCTTCGCTCTTGAATTAAACTTCTTTTGGTCTACCTTTTAACTTTTAGGATTGTGATATCCAAATGGGTTATGAAAACGATATTTGGTTGCAATAATGGCAAGATATATGGAATCCGGTTAAGCCGGGGCAATTTTGTATTTTGTACAATTAAACAACAGCCCATAATTCAATGGCAACACGCTTGGCTATCATGATCACATTAACTGTGTTTAGCGTGGCAATCTACGACTCTTGAGTTCCTCAAGTGCACAGAACGTCTGGTCTGATAAGTCGACAGGGATCCCAAATGTATTATTGACAAATTCAGTTGCTAGTTTTGCTGCTTTTTCCTTCTCATCCTTTAAAATATACGACGAGATAGCTTTATAAATACGCCGAGGAATTTTCAGATCGCTATTTTTCACCAAAGCTTTTCTTAATGCGTACGGCTCAATCTTCAGGACCCCTTTACCATAGCTTTTCGAGTAAGCTTCTAATGATAACTGTCCAACAATAGATAGCAATGAGATTTGTAACCATTCTATTTCGTTTTTTCTTGATTTGTTAAAATAGATTCTGTGCACAGAATTAGTACACTGAAAACCGCCATCATTGAGGACTATGTGAGGCATTCGGGACATCCGGTAAGGGAAAAAAGCGTCCGGCACTTTTCCCGCACTTACTGAATACCACGGATCTCTTCTAATTGAATGTGCCCTCAGGTGAAGGCCTTGGTCTTCTCCTTGCATAATGTAGTTCCAATGCTTTTCATTAGGATTTTGGGGAAATCCTATTAGTACATTCTTCGGGACATATCCATCAATGTTTAAAGCTCCCAATTTTCTTGATGTTTTAATAACAGGTAACAAATTCTTTTTATCGAATCCTAGTTTTTTGGCAGTATCTCTATCAATAATAAAGAACTTATCCGCCCCTGTAACGACACCTATTAATACTCTGGCGTGCTCTCCAAACCTTGAAAATCCAAATTCATCAATATACCTCCTCAGGATATCTTCGATATCATAGTTCTTGCTGAATATGACTTTTCCTGCAACCCATTCTTTCTCATCCAACTCATAATATTTATGTTTTCCAGCCAGTTCATCAGAATAACAGATCTGAATGGATCGCGTTTTTTCCCCATATCGTTTCAGCCAAAGTAAGACCACGCGTTCTTGCGCCTTATCAAAGTATTCACCAGATAGAGCAAGGACTCTTATTCGGGCGAAATTGCCTATCAACTGTGCCCTTACGTCGCGGGCATAATTTGCTTCTAAAAAGGACCAAGGCAAGATTGTAGCTATGCATCCACCACGTTTCAAATGTATGAGTGATTTTATGAGAAAATAAACCCAGAGATCAGAAGACTTCATAAATTTCTTGATCTCTGGAATGCAAGCACGATATTCATTTCGGTCCTTTTCATTTATTAGATGGTGCCTCACATATGGGGGGTTCATCAATATTAGATCGAATTTCTCAACGAGAGATAATTTCAGAAAATCTGTCTGGAAAAACCGGGAACCGCTGATTCCCTTGGGTCTCTTTCCCGAATGGTTGTTGTCACAGCCGAAAAGCGTTGGCCCTTTCTGTCGGCCGCGTATAATACTCCGACATCTTCTTTGTGCCGCATGAAGCAGGGCTCCCTCACCGCAAGCGGGATCCAATATTTCAATATCCGGCTTCTCTATAACCTCTTCTGCAAGGCAATTTGCCAGAATACCCGGCGTGTAGTAGATCCCATTTCTTTTTATGTCAATCTTGTTTGTAGTTTCCATAGAAAAAATCATTTGTTAAGAGATGCTTGACCCCTTTTATGACACCTTTCCTCCTTTTTTCAACAAATTGATAACACTGCTCATAGTAAGGATCCAATAGCAGTTCCTCATTTTTTCTTACCAATCTACGCCACTCTGAGCGCTCAATGCATTTATGAGATGTTTCGTCGGGAAATTCCTTAAAGACAAGATTAATGAGGAGTGCTATAGACATGGGTCTATATGGAAGTCGTGGTTCAGACAACCAAGGATGCAAGTGTTCTACGCTGAGCCCGGCTGCCTTGAGGCAAGGCGTCAGATTCCCTGGCTGTTGCAAGTGAAATACTGGGTGGGGTTGCCTATGAGAGGATGTCGGCTTTGTGTAATCAAAATGGAGTTTTCTTAATAGAACAGATTCCTCTTCTTCGGCCTTACAAATCGAGAGGTGATAACTCACAATATCATAGCTCTTACGGTGCTTATCTGATGTAACCGTTCCTCCTACGAAAGCCATCCCAGGCTTTCCGTCGAGCAATACCTTGAAAGACGATTCGAAATCAAAGAAGTTCTTCGAATGAATGGCCTTAGAATAGGCTGCATTAGCATCGGTTGCTAATTTGCTGTAATTCTCATACAAGAATGGGTCATCCTTCAACTCTTCTAAGGTTTCTATTTCATTATCAATTAGGGTCTTTGG
>Ga0114922_10006028_pt1 | contig 11137 bp, 6 predicted proteins | sample AartaG_FD_100975 | JGI IMG/M metagenome (GOLD analysis project Ga0114922, IMG submission 100975) | Deep subsurface microbial communities from Aarhus Bay to uncover new lineages of life (NeLLi) - Aarhus_00045 metaG | ecosystem: Environmental > Aquatic > Marine > Oceanic > Sediment | place: Aarhus...
ACTTTGCCTGAGACCAGGGCTTCGCCCAGTCCGAAGCAGGCTTCGATTACGATGCTTCCGCATCTGCCGGTGACGGGGTCGGCGGTGAATATAACACCGGAGGTGTCTGCGGCGATAAGCGACTGAATTATTACAGCCATATTGATTGTAAGGTGGTGAAAACCATTTTTTTCTCGATACTCATAGGCGCGCCGCGTCCACAACGAGGCCCAGCATTTCTTTATAGCCTTGAGACAATCTTTCATGCCGGCAATACCCAGATATGTATCATATTGGCCTGCAAAGGAGTGGTCCGGCAAATCTTCGGCGGTGCCGGATGAGCGGACCGCGACGTGCTTTGCGCCGAGTGCAAGATAATGATGTTTTATTTCTTGCCGAGCCGTTTCTGACAAAGGCGCCTCGATGATAGCCTTTCTGAGATTCGACAAAACGGCGGCTTTCGCTTCGGGATTTGTTTTTGAAAGCTCATCAGCGGCCGATTTTATACGGTCGGCGAGGTTGTTTCGCTCTAAATGCTCCCGGAAGACCGCCCCGGTAATGCAGAAGCCGGGCGGGACTGCAAGACCGGCTCGACTCAGACGAAAGAGACTCGCGGCTTTTGGACCGACTTCTTTTTCATTAATAAGCTGGTCTGTTTCCAGCGAAATAACTTTAGTTTGGTCCATGATGAAATCTCTAACAAATAACGCTACAGCCGGACAGATGGTTATATTCTGTGTAAATATTGATTGTCTGTACTCTTGCAAGATTGTGCCAGACAGGATATTATAATGTGAAGTGACAATTTGTGTATACAAAAATCCGGTTAAGGAGTCTTCTGATGAAACCTCAAATTAATCGACGACAGTTCATCAAGTTTCTAAGCGCAGGCGCCGTTTCACTGGCTCTGCCCGGCTGCGCCGGCCCCGCCAGACTTCATGCCGGCGGGGCTAAAGAGAAGAAACCAAACTTCATTATCATATTTTGTGATGATATGGGCTACGGTGATTTAACCTGCTATGGCCACCCAACGATTCGCACGCCCAATCTGGACAAGATGGCTGCCGAGGGGCAGAAATGGACAAACTTCTATGTCGGGGCCTCGGTCTGTACGCCGAGCCGGGCGGCGCTGCTGACCGGCAGGCTGCCGATTCGCAGCGGAATGTGCAGTGATAAAAGGCGCGTGTTGTTTCCAGATTCGGCGGGCGGCCTGCCGAAAAGTGAAGTTACTATCGCCGAGGCCTTAAAGGCCGAAGGCTATGCAACCGCCTGCGTAGGAAAATGGCACCTTGGGCACCTGAAACAATATCTGCCGACAAATAACGGCTTCGATTCCTACTTCGGTATCCCGTACAGCAACGATATGGACCGCGTCGCCGGAGAAGGCAGGCAGGCTTTTCTCGAACCGAGGACCGAGTATTGGAACGTTCCGTTGATGCGCGACGAGGAGATTGTCGAGCGCCCCGCCGACCAAAATACAATCACGAAGCGCTATACCGAAGAGGCCTGCAAATTTATCAGCAAAAGCAAAAACAAGCCCTTCTTTCTTTATCTTGCGCACAATCTGCCTCACGTTCCGTTGTTCGTTTCGCAAAAATTCAGGGACAAAAGCCTGCGTGGTCTTTATGGCGATGTAATTGAAGAAATTGACTACGGTGTCGGACAGATACTCGATACGCTGCGCCGCGAGGGCCTGGCTGAAAATACGTTTGTAGTCTTTACCTCCGACAACGGCCCGTGGCTTATCTTCAACGAGCACGGCGGCTCGGCGGGCCTGCTTAGAGAGGGCAAAGGCTGTACCTTCGAGGGCGGCATGCGTGAGCCCTGTATCATGTGGTGGCCGGGCAAAATCAAGCCTGCCGTCGTGAACGATATGGGTTCGACTATGGACATATATACCACGATCCTGACATTGGCCGGCGCAGAGGTACCGACCGACCGGATCGTTGACGGGCTGGATTTGTCACCTGCTTTGTTCGGGACAGGACCCAGCCCCCGGAAAAATATGTTCTATTACCGGGGCGCAAAATTGTACGCGGCGCGCAGAGGCCCATACAAGGCGCATTTTATAACAAAGCCGGCTTACGGTAAGGGTAAAGAAGAGTATCGCGATCCCCCGCTGCTTTATAATCTCGAACATGACCCATCCGAAAAATACGATATAGCCAAAGACAATCCGGAGGTAATAACTGAAATCCGCAAAGAGGTCGCCCTGCATCTTGCGGGGCTGAGGCTCGGTGAAGACCAGCTCGCAAAACGTATAAAAGAGAAGTAGCAGAAAAGGAAAGAAGTGTTTATGAACCGACGGGATTTTCTTAAGACATTAGGCTGTGGAGCGGCGGCACTGGCAATGCAGGGGTGCAGCAGCATTTCAGGTTTATCCACCGGAAAAACCACAAAACCCAATATAATTTTGATTATGGCCGACGACATCGGCTATGAGTGTTTCGGATGTTACGGCAACGCATCGTATAAGACGCCTGTTCTCGATGGTTTGGCCGAAACGGGCATGCGGTTCGAACAATGCTATTCGCAGCCGCTCTGTACACCGTCGCGGGTAAAGATTATGACCGGCCAGTATAACTTCCGCAACTACACAAATTTCGGAGTCCTCGACCCGAAGCAGAGGACGTTCGGGCATTTGCTGCAAGGGTGTGGTTACGCCACCTGTGTTGTTGGTAAGTGGCAGTTATACGGCAGCGTTAATCAAAGCGCCGCGGTCCGCGGCACAGGCAGCCTGCCGGAGCAGGCCGGCTTCGACGAACATTGTCTCTGGCAGGTAAAGGAAAGAGGCTCGCGCTACAAAGACCCTGTTGTCGTACAAAACGGCAGAAACATTGAGGGCCTCGAAGGCCGGTACGGCCCCGATGTCTTCACCGACTATGCGATTGATTTTATCGAGCGCCATAAAGCAGAACCCTTCTTCCTGTACTTCCCGATGGCCATTGTTCACAATCCATTTGTCCCGACGCCGGACAGTGAAGACTGGAAAAACAAGACACATAAGAACGACAATAAATATTTTGCCGACATGGTCACCTATATGGATAAAATTGTCGGCCGTATCGTCACTAGGGTGGACGAACTTGGCCTGCGCGTAAATACTCTCGTTCTGTTCACCGGTGACAATGGCACAAACAGGAACATTAAATCGAAGATGTCGAACGGGCAGGTCATCCAGGGTGATAAAGGCAATACGACCGATGCCGGTACCCGTGTTCCCCTTATAGCAAGCTGGCCGGGCACTGTGCCCGCAGGGAAGGTACGCGGCGACCTTGTGGATTTCAGTGATTTTGTTCCGACCTTTGCAGAGTTGACCGGCGTTTCGCGTCCTGATGGTATGATATTTGACGGCCATAGCTTCCTGCCTCAGCTTCGGGGCAAAAAAGGCAAGCCGAGAAAATGGATCTTCTGTCATTATGACCCCAGATGGGGCGGACGCAAAATGCGGCGATTCGTCCGCGACAAACGATGGAAGCTCTATGATAACGGCGATCTTTTCGATGTGCCGGCTGATACGCTCGAAAAGAATCCGAATCCGTCCGCTCCGGAAGCTGCCTCGACAAGAAAACGGCTTCAGGCCGTTCTGGATTCTATAAAATAAAACTATATTTTGACGGGGAAATTAAGATGAATGAACAATACAAACGTCGTGACTTTTTGAAAATGATGGGTCTTGGAGCGGTATCGCTTGTGATGGACGGTTACGATGGTGCTTCCGGATTAGCTGCCGGCGGACGCAAGCGCCCGAACATTGTTCTGATTATGGCCGACGATATGGGATATTCGGACATAGGATGTTACGGCGGCGAAATCCACACGCCGAATCTGAATAAGCTTGCTGCCCGTGGTTTGCGTTTCACGCAGTTCTACAATACCGCTCGCTGCTGTCCGACCAGGGCCTCGCTGATAACAGGGCTTTACCAGCACCAGGCTGGCGTCGGGCATATGATGAACGATAAAGGTTATGATAGTTATCGTGGTGACCTTAACAACCGCTGCGTTACTATAGCCGAGGTGCTCAAGCAGGCCGGATACAGTACGTATATGTCCGGCAAGTGGCACGTCACCAGGTACCGGGGGCCGGAGGGCCCGAAACATAACTGGCCTCGCCAGCGCGGATTCGACCGCTTCTTCGGAACCATTCACGGTGCAGGCAGTTTCTACGACCCATGCTCGCTGACCCGCGACAATACGCAGATACCTCCTGACAGTGACGACTTTTATTACACGAATGCCATCAGCGATAACGCCGTCAAATTCATTCGTGAGCACAGTTCGGATAATCCGTTCTTTATGTATGTCCCCTTTACCGCCCCGCACTGGCCGATGCATGCGCTGCCACAGGACATCGCCAAATACAAAGGCCGCTATGCACAGGGATGGGATGCGCTGCGTACCCGGCGGCACAAGCGCATGATAAAAATGGGAATTGTAAAGAGCTGGTGGAAGATTACACCGCGTGACACGAACGTACCGCCATGGGAGGAGGTCGAGAACAAACAGTGGTTCCAGCGTCGTATGGAAGTGTATGCGGCGATGGTCGATTGCCTTGACCATGGCGTCGGACGTATCGTTTCGGAATTAAAGAGAAAGGGCGACTTTGAAAACACGTTGATTTTCTTTTTAGCCGACAATGGCGGCTGTGCCGAGGAATACGGAAGCCGCGGCCAGGTTAAACCGGATCCGTCGGAAAGAATACCATTGAAACCTATGGACAAAAATGAGCTGCAGTACGATATGCAGCCGAAGGTTACGCGTGACGGTCGTCCTGTGCGCACCGGTTACAGTGTGATACCGGGCCCGGCCGATTCCTACATTGCCTACGGTAAAGCCTGGGCGAATGCCAGCAATACGCCCTTCCGCCTTTACAAGCACTGGGTGCACGAGGGCGGTATATCAACGCCCTTGATAGCTCACTGGCCTTCGCGAATAAAGGCGCGCGGCAAGCTGCGACATCAGCCGGGACATCTTATCGATATTATGGCCACGTGTGTTGATGTTGCCGGCGCAAGATATCCTTCCGAATACAAGGGTAACAGGATAATACCAATGGAAGGCAGGAGCTTGGTTCCGGCCTTTGACAATAAGCCCATCGAGCGCGAAGCAATCTACTGGGAGCACGAGGGCAACCGCGCCGTCCGAAAGGGCAAGTGGAAGCTGGTCTCCAGACATCCCGGCAAATGGGAGTTGTATGACCTTGAGGCCGACCGTACAGAGCTGAATGACCTGTCACAAAAATATACACGAACAGTTGAACAGTTAAAGGCGATGTATGAAGACTGGGCGACCAAATGTGGCGTTCGACTCTGGCCCGTGAAAAAGCTCGGTAAAAAATAAGAGTCAAATTAAGAGCATTGAGAAGAAAGACATGAACCGACGGATTTTCCTAAGGACAATAAGCCTGGGAGCTGCGGCATTAACAGTACCGGGATGCGTGAGAGTTGCAAACAGAGTTAACAGCAGGGCTCCCGGGCGTCCGAACATTGTCTTTGTTATGGCCGACGATATGGGTTACGGTGATATAGGTTGCTACAATGCCGAATCGAAGATTCCCACGCCGAATATAGACAGATTGGCAAAACAGGGCATTCGTTTTATGGACGCCCATTCGCCGTCGGCGGTTTGCACCCCTACTCGTTACGGTGTATTGACGGGCAGATATTGCTGGAGGACCTGGCTCAAAAGCGGCGTCGTTGGGGGTTATACCAATCCGCTGATAGAACCGGGCCGGGCTACGGTTGCTTCATTCCTGCAGAAACAAGGTTACAGAACGGCCTGTATCGGCAAATGGCATCTGGGCGTGGGCTGGACCCGGCACAACGGCTATGTGGGCAACGCCGAAGACGGCCCCAAATATTTTAACGGCTCGTGGCAGGATGGAGACCCTAAGAAGGGAATGAATGTGGATTTTACCAAACCTGTTGGCGGCGGTCCGGTGGATTTGGGTTTTGATTACGCGTATTTTACTGCTGCCTGTTCTACGATTGACGGTCCGTTTTGCTATATCCAGAACAGGCGTACGGTCGGGATACCGGATAAGATGATGCCGATAGACAAAAGTGTTCATGCCGACTACCGTCCACGTCCGGGCCGGATGGCTGATGGTTTTGATGTCACCGAGGTTGATACGGTATTTACCGGTAAAGCAATTGAGTTTATGGACAATAGTCGCAAAAAACACCCGGTCAGTCCGTTCTTTTTATATCTGCCCCTTTCTTCACCGCATGCTCCGTGGCTGCCGCCGGATTTTGTTAAAGGGCGCAGCGGGGACGGTGCGCGCGGCGATATGGTTGTCTGGACCGACTGGTGTGTGTGTCGAATTATTGATGCGCTGGACCGTTTGAGATTGACGGAAAATACGTTGTTAATTGTTACAAGCGACAACGGCCCTCGGCACGGCCGGGAAGATCATAAATCATCGGGTAAGTTACGTGGATTTAAATCGCATATTTGGGAAGGTGGCCATCGTATTCCTTTCCTTGCCCGCTGGCCCGGAAAGATTAAACCGGGCAGCACCTGTGATGAGGTTATCTGCCTGACCGACCTGATTGCAACCTGTGCTGCTATTGTGGGGACCGAGCTGCCTGATGATGCCGGGCCGGACAGCTTTAACATCCTTCCTGCACTTTTGGGCGCCGAACTTGATGAGCCGATTCGACCTGCAATCGTTCATCATTCTGTTTATGGAGTATTCTCTATAAGACAGGGCAAGTGGAAGTTGATACTTGATACGAAAACGTCCGGCGGGTGGGTTCGTCCCAGTGGAAAAAAACCGCAGCCCGGTACTCCGGGGCAGCTTTATAACATGCAGGATGACCCTTACGAACGTAACGACCTGTGGGACAAATACCCTGAAATCACCGGGCGTCTGACAAAGCTGCTTGAAAAATATAAACAACAGGGCCACAGCAGATATTAGAAGAAAGAAAAGAGAATTTCATGAATCGACGCGAGTTCCTAAAGACAATAGGCTTTGGTGCGGCGGTGCTGACAATGTCAGGCTGTACGAACGATACGCAAAGACCGGGTGGAAATATGCAGGCTCAAAAGCGGCCCAATATCATTTTCCTGATGGCTGATGACCAGAGGTGGGACATAATGGGTTGCATGGGACATCCGGTAATAAAGACGCCGAACATGGACCGTCTGGCCGCAGAAGGAGTTCTTTTCGAGAACGCTTTTCTGACTACCTCGATATGTATGGCAAGCCGGGCAAGCGTAATGTTAGGCCAGTTCGAGGGCCGGCACCAGTGTAATTTCGAGCGGCCGTCCAACAAAACAATTTCTTACGCAGAATTTGATAAAAGTTATCCGCGTTTATTGCAAAAGGCAGGGTATCGAACGGGCTTTATCGGCAAGTTCGGCTTTGCGGTCAGCAAAGACAAAATCCGAAACTGCCCACTTAATCCGGACGGCAGCAGGAAATCTAAAGAACAGTTGTGGACGAAACAGCAATATATGCCGGTTGATAAATTTGACGCCTGGTACGGTTTTCCCGGGCAGGGTAATTATTTCCCGCAGGGCAAAGATGGAGAGCATCTAACACGGATTATGGGCGAGCAGGCGGTAGAATTTTTCGAAAGCTGTAAGCCGGACCGGCCCTTTTGCCTTTCGATAAGTTTTAAGGCTCCGCACGGCCCTACCCAGCCTGACCCGGCCTATGGGGATATGTATAAAGAGGTGAAAATTCCGCGCCAGATAAACGACGGAGATGAGTATTTCGAAAAACTCCCCAGGGTAGTTCGGGAGCACTGGCGCGGCCGAAGGGTATATAACAAAGAAGCCGGCCCTGAAAAATATCAGGAATTTATGGAAAGGCATTATCAGTGCATTAGCGGAATCGATGTTGTGATTGGAAAGATACGCGATGAGTTAAGACGTTTAAAGCTGAATGACAATACGGTTATCATCTATACCTCGGACAACGGCTATTTTTGCGGCTCGAAGGGACTGGGCGGTAAGTGCCTGTTGTATGAGGAATCTATACGCACGCCTCTGATTATTTTCGACCCGCGCCTCGATGTATCTAAACGAGCAAAACGCCGCCGGGAATTGGTTGTGAATATCGACTTTGCGCCGACTATGCTGAATATGGCAGGTGAAGAAATACCTGTGACGATGCAGGGAAAGAGTTTGCTGGGACTTCTCAGAGGAGAACAACAAAACTGGCGTGACTCGACATTCCATGAAAATAATTTTACCTCACACTTTATGCCGGCCCTGGCCAATGCCGGAAGCTGGCGACAGAAGGTGCTTGAGCGAAGCGTCCGATGTGAGGCTGTTCGGACCAGACGATGGAAGTATATTCGCTATTTCGAACAGCGTCCCGTCATTGAAGAACTATTCGATATTCAAAACGACCCGATAGAAGCGTTTAACCTTATAGACAATCCCAAATATTCCGATGTCCTTGTCCGGCTGCGCAACCTGTGCGATGACTGGATTAGTAAGGCAAAATGATAAATAGGAGAGTTCAATGAACAGACGAGATTTCTTAAAGACAGCAGGCCTGACAGCGGCGGCTCTTGCGCTGCATGGCTGTGGAAGTTCTTTTAAGCAGGCTTTGAGCATAGACAAGCCGAACGTTATTATTATATTCTGTGATGATGTTGGTTACGCGGACGTCGGTGTTTTCGGGGCCAAAGGGTATAAGACACCCAATATCGACCGGATGGCGGCTGAAGGTATGAAGTTCACGGATTTCTACGCTGCCGCTCCGTCGTGCACCCCTTCACGAGCGGCTTTGATGACCGGTTGCTATCCTCAACGGGTGAGCCTGCCGAATGTAATCGGCCCGAGCGCCAAAATCGGGATAAGCAGTTATGAAATGACAATCGCTGAGGTTCTAAAGCCGCTCGGCTACGCTACCGCCTGCTATGGTAAGTGGCACCTCGGCCATCTTCCAGAATTCCTGCCGATGCGGCACGGCTTCGACGACTATTTCGGCCTGCCCTACTCGAACGATATGTGGCCGCATCATCCGACCAGCAATAGATACCCCGATCTGCCGCTTATAGAGGGCGAAAGAGTCGTCGAATATAATCCCGACCAGACGCAGCTTACTACATGGTACACCGAGCGGTCTGTTCGGTTCATTGAGAAGAACAAGGACCGGCCTTTCTTCCTGTATCTGCCTCATTCGATGGCTCATGTACCTTTATTCGTATCAGACAAATTCAAGGGCAAATCCGAACAGGGCCTGTATGGTGACGTCATGATGGAAATCGACTGGTCGGTGGGACAAATACTCTCGAAATTGAAACGATTAGGTATCGATAAAAAAACTTTGGTGATATTCAGCTCGGACAACGGGCCGTGGCTGAGCTACGGCGACCATGCCGGTTCGGCAAAACCTTTGCGTGAGGGTAAAGGCACAACGTTCGATGGAGGCCAGCGTGAATCGACTATTATGCGCTGGCCGGGCCGGATACCCGCAGGCAATGTCTGTAAAGAGCCGGCTTCGACGATGGACATCCTGCCTACAGTTGCGAAACTGACCGGTGCGGAATTGCCTTCTCATACCGTCGACGGCAGGGACATCTGGCCGTTAATGTCGGGAAGGACCGGAGCAAAGAGCCCGCACGAAGCTTTCTTCTATTATCGCGGCTATGCGCTCGAAGCGGTCCGCAGCGGAAAGTGGAAACTGCACCTGCCGCACGCTTACCGTACGTTGGCCGGACGCGAAGGCGGCACGGGCGGCCGGCCGACCAGGTATGAACAGGGCAAAATCGATCTTTCGTTATTTGACCTTCAAAAAGATGTAGGTGAGCAAAACGATGTCTCTGCACAATACCCGGACGTGGTCGAGCGGCTTTTGGCCTTTGCTGAGCAAATGCGCCGCGAGCTGGGAGATTCGTCTAAAAAGATGAAAGGCAGCAGCAGGAGAGAATCCGGACGAATATAGCAGATCGCAAGGAGAAAAAGAATTTTGATGTGCATCCGTGCTTGAGGTTGTAAATAGAGGTATTGGGAAAAATTTCAAGAAAACGAGAAAATTTTGTCGAATTTAAAAAACAAAGAGTTTGTTTCGACGTATAAATAAACAGAGACAGGCAGGTTTGAAAATACTTATTATAATTTTAGTCGTCATTATATCCGCCTTCTTATTTTCATATCTTGAATCTGCCTTCCGAAGAAAGGTTCTTTCGCAGTTTGGCTTGTGTTTTTCAAAGGAGAAAAGTTTTGCGCGCAGGATTTGCGCCGAAATTGAAAACAGGATCAACAGGCAGGTTGGAAATACTTATTATAATTTTAGTTGTCATCATATTCGCCTCTTATTTCATAACCTGAACCTGCCCGCCGGATAAACTCACTTACACGATTGAGTTAAGAACAGCCTTAAACGTGGAACGGCCGCCTTGCGCGGAACTTACCAATAAATTTGTGAATTTGTTTTGAACCGACCGGTACTGAGCGAAAAAACAGAACAATGGAGATTCGCAAAAGAATAGCGCTTAGCGCTGTGCGTTATTTGTCGGCAGGAATGTCATAATGCGAGCCCGGTCATTAGTTGTACTTATTGTTATTAAAGAGATTATCGAAATGTGCTTAAGAACGGTCGGTTGCGCGAATCTCCGAGAAATTAAAGGAGAAAAAAAATGAAACGCAGAGGTTTTACATTAGTTGAGCTTCTGGTCGTGATTGCGATCATAGCTCTGTTGATGGGCATTTTAATGCCCGCCCTGTCAAAGGTAAGGCAGATAGCCTTCCGAATGGTCTGCGGGACGAACCTGTCCGGTATCGGTAAGGCAATGCTCATCTACAGCAATGATTACGAAGAAGAGTTTCCGCGTGCCGGCGGCAGAAACAGTCAATGGACTCAGATGATACCTAACTGGATGGCTCCCGACCGATATACCGCTTACGGTGTAAGTATGGCCGACGGCAGCGGCGGAAACGTTACTATTAGCTCCAGTTTCTATCTTCTGGTCAAGTATGCCGATGTAACACCCAAGTCATTCATCTGCAAGGGTGATTCCGGGACAACGGAATTCAAACCGAGCCAATACCCCAATGCGGCCGGCTTTGAGCTAATCGATCTCTGGGACTTCGGCCCCGAGTCGGCGGAGCACTGCAGCTACTCCTACCATATGCCTTACGGCCTGTACGCTTTGACTTCATCGAGCGAGCCCGGTATGGCAGTGGCAGCGGACCG
>Ga0114922_10006029_pt1 | contig 11135 bp, 9 predicted proteins | sample AartaG_FD_100975 | JGI IMG/M metagenome (GOLD analysis project Ga0114922, IMG submission 100975) | Deep subsurface microbial communities from Aarhus Bay to uncover new lineages of life (NeLLi) - Aarhus_00045 metaG | ecosystem: Environmental > Aquatic > Marine > Oceanic > Sediment | place: Aarhus...
ATCAGGAAAGCCACCACGACCCTGCTGTTTCCAAAGCTGACCCCAAATGTCAAAGACATAGGTGCGATCGCTCGGGCCGCTGTATCCGCAGGCGCGGACGGCTTGAGCGCTATCAATACTGTAGGTCCGGAGGTATTCCGGGAACCCTCGAGGGGCACACCTATTCTATCCAATCCCAACGGAGGCAAAGGGGGTAAATCCGGCGAGTGGATCAAGGAGACGGCCAGAAAGAAAGTGGCGGAGATTCGTCGGGCCGTAGGCAGGAACGTCCCAATCATCGGGATCGGCGGTGTCTCCTCGGCAGGGGATATCCGAGACTTGAGAGAGGCGGGGGCCGATGCAATCGGCCTGGGAAGCGTATTCGCCCGTATTCCCCGCCAGGATCTCATCCCCCTGTATATCAGCGCCCTGGGCAGAGACTATCTGAAAAACGACGACAGTGCGGCCACGTTTCTGGCCACAGAGAGGCTCATGGAATACAAAACCTCCTGCATCCGGGAGATCCGTGAGTTCAGCGACACCCTGCGGATGCTTACCCTCGACCGAAGCCTGAGCGCCTCAGCCAGTCAGTATGTCTTTCTTTTCCTTCCCGGCAGTGGAGAAAAACCCTTCTCCATCGCCTGCACCGACCCAGCCGGTTTCCTTATCCGCAGCCGCGGTCCTCTCACGGACGCCCTGTTTCAACTGAAGCAGGGCGATCAGGTCCTTCTGCGCGGACCCTATGGAGCACAGATGCCCCGGAGTGAGAAATCAAACGCCTTTATCGTAGCCGGGGGTACCGGAATCGCTCTAGCCCCGCTGCTGGTACAAACTCTCATCGCCCAGGACAAAGCGGTCAATCTGTTCTTTGGAACCTCCCGAGAGGAGGATCTAGCCGTTCTGTCCGCACTCGATCTGCCCTGCAGGCAGATCGCCATCCCTGACGAAGGTCGACCGGCGCGAGTTTTAAATCTCCTGTCGGAACACCTCAACAGAGAAAACGTCGGGACGAGCTGCTTCTACAACGTCGGTCCCGAGGGATTCTTGGCGCGGGCCTGCCGCGAGGAGCTGGCCCTTGGAGCCGCCCCCGCCGAGATCTATCTGTCCATGGAAACACCTTCGCTGTGCGGTGTCGGTCTGTGCGGATCCTGCGAGTGTGGAGGCCGGCTGCTCTGCAAGGAGGGGACTTTCGTGAGTTTGCAGCACCTGGTCAAGCATGGTTTAAGTCCCGACAGCTTCCCAGGACGCCCCTCAGAAAAGGCCCGTATTCCCTCGGAACGCTGGAAAGTCGCCGTCTCGGGCGGCTAAGTGTCCGTTGGCTTTTTAGCCAGGGTCTCGGTAACCCGAAAGACCATAACCCAGGCACCGAGCAGGCCGAACAGGGCGACCACAATCGGGGCCGCGAACAGACCGAGCACCTGGGCGACCGCCCCTATCAAGAGAGGTCCCGACACGGCTCCTATATCACCCATCAAGTGCCACATTCCAAGAAACTCTCCGGTTGAGTTACTAGGGGATAGATCAGCTCCCAGAGTCAGAACGATCCCGCTTCCCAAACCGTTGCCGACACCGGCGACCAAGCTCACCATCAACAATCCAAGGAAACCGCCGGTGGTCGGGATCAAAGCCAAGCCGACGGAAAGAAGGAGTATGCAGGGAACAGTCGCCGATTTTCTTCCCCGACGATCCATAAGCACTCCGGCGGGATAGAACAGCACAAGCTCAATCGCCCTGGACAGGCCGAAAATCAGGCCGATGGCCGCAACATCCAAGCCAATATGCTCCCCCCAGAGCGGCAGAAGGGTCTGCCGTCCACTGCGAAGAAGCTGCAATGTGATCACTACCAGTCCCGCGAGCAGAAACGCCCGCCAGTTGCCCTGCACCGTACGCAGAAAAGGAACTCCCGGAGCCCGGAATGACTCGCCTTTCTGTTCCCTTGTCCGGGAACGGAAGTGGCTCGATCCAATCAACAGAATAATCAGGGCGGTGAAGCACAATATCGCCTGTCCGAAATAGACGGTCTGCAGACCGAAGAGCTTTCCTACATAGCCGCCGAGGATGGGCCCGAGGACCCAGCCGGCTCGTGTCGTCCCGCCTACCAGGGACATAGCCCGCCCTCGCCGGTGAGATGGAAGATTCTGCCGAATGTGTGTCTGAATTGATATCATCCACAGCACGTGTGCGGATCCCATCGCGACGGTTAGGAATGCCAAGGGAACGAGTCGCCTTATAAGCCCTGTTGCCGCCGCCGCGACCACCGCCGCAGCCGAAGCGAGTATTAGGGCGGGTAGTTTCCCCACTCGTGAGATGATCGCACCTGCAGGCAGATCGAACAGCAAAGAGCCTGCTCCGCGCATCGACACAATTACACCGGTGATGCCCAGCCCCGCACCGAGGGACCGGGCGAAGAGGGGGAGCACCGGTATGATCATCCCATACCCGAACATGAATAACAGAGTGGGGATGTAGACGGGCAGGATCAGAGATCGGATGTCGATCTCAACGGAATCTCTGTTGGTTTTCATTTAACAGGATAATCCTACGTTCAAGACAGTTCAAAATCAGATCAATCCCACTTTCCCGTTGAACTCCTCGATCAGGGAATCGATCTGGCCGACCTGCTTCTGGATGCTCAGCCAGTAATCGGGCCGATACCACTGGTCCACGATCTCTGCGTATGTCTTGCCCTGCTGTTCAACCCAGGTGAAGTACTTGAGATTGTGGACACGGCGTCTATCCTGATAGGTGAGCTCCTGCAGGGAGTCGGTAGTGACTCCCTCGAGATAGCGGGCGAAATCTGCCGCCGCATCCACCTCGCCGTAATTGCCGTGGCGGCTGTGCATCTCTTTCAGTCGGCTTCCGTACAGCTCCATCGAATCCGTGAGCACGGTAAGGACCACCTCGTTGGCTGTCAGCTCGTAATACTTGGCGTATTTGATCGAAGAAAGCAGATTTCCGATGCCGGAAAATCCCAGCAGATCGAGCTTTTCAACAAACTGTTTTGGAACTCCCCGCTGGGCCAGGTGTTTGCGTCCCGCCTTCTCGTTGAACAGACGGGCCAGATTCACGACGGCGCTGTCGTCGATAGCCATGATCATGTCTGAGTTCTTCACATTGTGGATCCACGGAACATGCTTGTCCCCGATTCCCTCGATCCTGTGGGCACCGAAGCCGTTTTCCAACAGGGTGGGGCACTGAAGGGCTTCGCTCGCCGCGATTCGACTTCCCGGATAGCGCTGTTTCAGATAATCGCCGCAGCCGATCGTCCCGGCGGAGCCGGTGGCAATAGCCATACCGTGGTAGCTCTGGGTCGGTTTCAACTCCCGCTGAAGCACCTCTTCCATGGCTCGGCCCGTTACTTCATAGTGCCAAAGATAGTTGCCGAATTCGTCAAATTGATTGAAGATGACCAGATCTTCCCCGGATTCTCTCAACTCCCAGCATTTGTCGAATATCTCTTTGACGTTGGATTCGCTTCCCGGTGTTGGGATGACCTCTCCGGCAACCTTTGACAACCATTCGAAGCGTTCCCGGCTCATCTCCTCGGGAAGGATGGCCACCGACTCGCAGGACAGCAGGGCTGAATCGTAGGCCCCGCCGCGGCAGTAGTTGCCTGTGGAAGGCCAGACAGCCTTCTGTACGGTCGGATCGAACTGGCCGGTGATCAACCGAGGCACCAGACACCCGAAGGCGGCTCCCACTTTGTGCGCCCCGGTCGGGAACCACTTACCCACCAGGCCGATGATTCGCGCCGGTACTCCGGTAAGAGATTCGGGAAACTCGAGATAGTTCACGAATCCAAACCCGCCGCCCGTGGGCACCGGTTCGTTCTTCCAGGTGATGCGAAAGAGATTACGGGGGTGGATATCCCACAGTCCGATCTCCTCCAGCTCCTCTTTTATCCTACCAGGAATGGTACCGGGATCCTTCATCTGCTGAAAAGTCGGGATGATGATGTTCCGCTCCCGAGCCCGGACCACGGTCCTCTCAAGTTTATCTTGAATCACCTCTAGATCGATCATCACAAGGGCCTCTCTTTCTAATAAGGAACCACGTTCCCGATATTGTTAAACCGAAATCCCCTTTTCCGCAAGCAGCCAACGCTTGTGAAAGTTTGGCGAGGTTTGTGGAATAAAAAACACTTCTGGTTTTGAAAAACCGGTTGTATTACGATAAATTTGAATAGGGAATGAAGAAATACAAGAGAATCCCGGTTGCCATCCTCGTCGGTGTCATTTGCCTATCTGCCCTGAATTTGATCGGATGTGACGTTGAACCTGTTCCGGGACGGTTCACCTACATCGTGAAATACGAGGTGACCTCCAATGCCCCAGCTACGGTCGATATAGATTATCTCGATGAACTCAGTATCTCTACCCCGGTTGGCGGGCAGCTAGTAGACGCCGCGAGCCCATGGATCTACGAGTTCCCGACCGCATTTACCTACGCCTATGACGCTCCTTTCTATGCCTATTTGAGGGTAGATGCCACATCGCTTCCGAATTTAGGGGATAAAGTCACGTTGAAGATAATCTGGAAGGACTACCGCGTCGATTTCCAGGAGGAAGTGCTGATATATGGAGAACTGGAAAATACCGGATCACCTCCGAGCGATCCGGTAGAACTCTACGCTCCGGAACTTCCCCGTCCGTAACGAAACCGATCAGGAAACAGTATAAGATCAATAGGGTTAGACACCCAAGAATTTCTCACCGTACGCTTGCGAAATTACCGAGAAGCGACAATAGTATTCTCTGGGCATGAACAAAACGGCGATCAGCAGCAAACGCGAAAAGAACCGCATTCTCGACAATATCATCGACGCATTTGTCACCCGGCAGGGATTCCTCCTGCTCGGTCACAAAACTCCCGACGAGGACTGTATCGCTTCCATGGTCGCCTTTGCCCTTCTGGCCGCGAAATTTTCAAAATATATCTGCATCTACCTGGGAAAACAGATCCACGAACATTTTCACTACCTGCTCAATATCTGCACCTACAACTCTATTCCCATACTTTACCAGACGGATTCGCTCTCCGGCCCGATCGATACCGTGGTTCTCTTCGATACGGCAAAACCGTCCATGATCGAAGCCAACGCTATGGTTAAACAGATCATCGCAGAGGAAAACACCTTGAAGATCGAAGTAGACCATCACATCGGATCGGACAGCGAATATTTCGGCCAAAAGGACTACTGTCTAGTCACCGAGGCTTCCTCCTCCGGTGAGCTTGTGGGTCATATTCTACTCAGACTCAGGGATAACAATAAGCTCTTGAGGAGTTTTCAAATCAACGATCTGGTCTCTAGGAACATCGTACTGGCCATCCTGACCGGAATCATCGGAGATTCCAAGATGGGCATGTATCTGAAAACCGAGCGAGAGAAGAAGTTCTACAAGATCTTCAGTGCTATGTTCAACGAAATGCTCGTTCAAAAAACGACCCGCCATACCAACTTCTCCGACATGCAACAGGTCTTTCGGGAGATTCAGAAGCTCTCAAGAGACGAGGAGAAATGCTTTCGTTACTTCATAGAGCGAAAACGATTTTCTGAAAAAATCGGCTACGTCGTGTTGAAGGAGCAGGATATCGATGGCTTGTGCAGCCAATTCGACAACGACACGATAGTCTCCGTAGCAAGAGCCCTGGCGGATGTTCTGGCCGAAGAGAGCAAATGGCTGGGAATGGTCTGCTATATTGATCCCCCGGAGGAATCCGATCTGATTCAGTTCCGCATCCGGCGCAGCCACATGTACAAACAACTCGACCTGCGTACGATTCTAAAAACGTTCTCGATCTCCAACGGCGGCGGTCACGAGGGAGCCATCGGCTTTCGCATTCCGAAATCCGAGGTCGATGACCTGGAGGAATACGTCGATACCCTGATTCGGGGTATTGAGGCTTCGATCAAGACCTGAGCGGGACCAAAGGCTAGGCGGTTCCCGGGAAGGGCTCGTCGTCCAAGTTTCGTTTTTTCTCCGCCAGCAGCTGCTCCAAACGTCCACTCTTCAAGAGTTTGCCCAGGGCTTCGACTATTTCAGGATCGAATTGCTTCCCGGCGTTTTTCTCTATTTCGTGAAACGCGCTGCGGTAATCCATCTTCTCGCGATAGGGCCGATTGCTGGTCATGGCATCAAAGGCATCGGCAACCGAGATGATCCTACCCGGAAGAGGTATTTTCTCCCCCGCGATTTTTTCCGGATAGCCCTGACCATCGAAGCGTTCGTGGTGGTGCAGGATGCAAGGCAGGGCCTGCTCAAGGTAAGGTATGTTGTCGAGGATATGCTTGCCCTTGGCCGGGTGTTCCTGGATCTGTAGTAGCTCCCCGACTTCGAGAGGTCCCGGTTTCCGCAAGACCGCATCGGGGACTCCGATCTTTCCCACATCGTGGAGAAGAGCTCCGATTTCAATCGTGAACAGATCGTCTTCATCCAGATCTTTCTTAACGGCAATGCTCGAGGCGATACTCTTGGCGATCCTTGTCACCCTCTCGGTGTGCCCATGGGTATAGGGATCCCGGGCTTCCAATGTGTTCACGACGGCGTTCACCGTATCCCGATAGGCCTGCTTCAGCTCACGGTTCTTCCGCTGCAGCTCGCTGATCAGGAGTGTACCCGTTCCACGCAGCCGGGTGCTCTGCTCCCGCATCATGGCATAGGCCAGCAGGGGAGCCTTCTTCAGCAGAATCGCGAAGTCTGCTCTGGAGATTTCCAGCAAAACCGTAGCTTCCAAAGCAACGGCACTGGCCGACCGCGGTCCTTTGTCGAGGAGGGCCATCTCCCCGAAAAAATCACCATCGTACTGTACGGCCAGGACTATCTCTTCCCCGTCTTCGAATTTCTTCGTAATCGCCACTTTTCCATTCTGGATAATGTAGAAGGTATCCGCTGTCGAACCTTCCCGAATGATGCTCTCGCCTTTGCGGTGGTGCTTGATCGTGGCAAAGCGAGTGACCATACGGAGATCCCTATTGGACATATCAGAGAAAAATTGAATGTATCGCAACTCGTCGAGCTTTGGTCTGCTCATGGGATTTTTCCAGCGTCTCCAAATACTATTCTCGGCTTCCCTACCCTTTCTCGCTACTCGGGATCTGGGCTTTGCCGTGGTAGAGAAGCATCGGCGGAATGAGGGTCCAGATAGCAAGTATCACAGAGCCGTACCAGGGTTCGTAGATCGGTGCCCCGAGAAACCGTACCGGGCCCTGGCCGAGAGCATAGATCCAAACGGCCATAGATAATGTCGAGACCACGAGTTGTCCGACTGCACGAACCCCCATGGCGGTGTAGAGATACAGAGGGGTAATCCCCACAAGGAGCAAACTGATCACCAGGTGTGGGACGAGGCGGTCCGGGAGAACACCCTGGAGAAAGATGAATACAGCGATGATCTCGCTTGGTATGAGTTTCAACAATGCTGTAATGAAAGAGTTATCCTCCCGTTTGATTGCTCTACCCATATTAGACCTCCTTGGTCAACGATTCCGAAGTACCGTCATTTGCCCCTCACAGCTTCAGCAGCCGCTTCACCGCCTGGACGGTAGGTTCGATCACCGGCGCCGGCGGCACGGCCTTTTGGACAGCGGTGATATCCTTTATACCATTTCCTGTGCACAATACCAGTGCGGGGTCCGCCGGTCCAATTTCACCGAGTGCGAGGGCGTGAAGGAATCCCGCATACGAGGCTGCGGCGGCGGGTTCGGCAAACACTCCGACCCGGCCGAGTTCAACAATCGCCTGCAGGATCTGCTCGTCTTTCACCAGGACATACGTTCCTCCGGTTTCTCTCACTGCACGCAATGCCCGCACCCCATCGGAGGGCATGTCCACGGAAATGCTGTCTGCAAGGGTCGCCGCTCGAACCGGTTGTATCTGTTCTACTCCGGCTTGGTACGCCCGGGCGATAGCCGCCGACCCCTCGGCTTGAACACCGAAGATGCGGGGTTGGAAGTTCAGCCAGCCGAGTGCGGCCAGATCCCGAAATCCCTTATAAAGGCCCGATATGATATTTCCATCTCCCACCGAGACAAATATGGACAGGGGAGCACCTTCAGGAAGCTCGATTTGATTTCTCAGGACCGATTCCCAAATTTCGAAGGCAACCGTTTTTTTCCCCTCCGCTGTGAAGGGATTGTACCCGGTGTTTCGGCAGTACCAGCCCCACTGCGCTACGGATTCCAGGCAGACGGCAGATGCCTGGTCATAATTACCTTCCACCAGAATCACCCGGGCTCCGAAGGCCAGCATCTGAGCCAGTTTTGCAGGCGGGGCACTGCTCGGAGCAAACACAACGGCTTGCAGCTGCAGGGCGGCGGCCATTCCAGCCAAAGCGGCTCCGGCGTTTCCCGTTGAAGCGGTAACCACGGTCTGAGCGCCGATCTGCCGAGCCCTGGCTACAACAACGGAGCTGGCCCGATCCTTGAGGGAGCCGGTGGGATTGCAGCCTTCATCCTTCAGCCAAAATGCCCGTAACTTTCGTTTGTTTCGCAGAGCCGGCAAGCTGTACACCTGGGTCCAGCCTACCCGGCGTAGAGGTGTGCCCTGTCCGCCGGGATCAGTCACGGGAAGTAGAGGGAGATAGCGCCAATGAGAGGGTTCGCGACCCTCATCAACCAGCTGTCCCGGACCTCCGGTCTTACGAATCGCCTCTATGTCCAGGAGCACATCGAGGCAGCCTCGATCCTTCGGGCAAAGGTAGAGCTCCTCGGACCGCCCGTACTCGCTTCCGCACACACTGCAGCGGTACCCCGCAAAGTTCATCGCCAAACTCCCCTACAACTGTTCGTCAAGCTAGGTTCTGTACTGCTCGGTTCCGAAGACAGCCTTGATTTCGCCTAGATAGAGACGATGGTAGTCTTTGGCCGGATAGTTTTCCTCAATAAAATCCGCAAGAAAATGATCAGGCTTGAAATCATCGAAGTACATCTTTGAGCATTCGATGATCAGATCGGCTTCCTCAAATGCCGGCGAGCCGACTTTGCTCGAAGCGATCGGTGTCAGTCCGCATTCTTCGATCTTGTTGACGTCTCTGCCCGAGTGACTGCCGCAGTATGCCAGGGCTTTGCTTTGACCCGAGGGAAAATGGCTGATCGTAAAATCCGGATATTCCTCCATGAACTGATAGGTGTAGCGATGAGGCCGCACAACAACCATGGCCATCGGCCGCTTCCACATACAGCCCAGGCTGCCCCAACCGATAGTCATCATGTTGAACTTGCCGGCGGAATGGTCACCGCAGGTCAGCAGAAACCCCTCCGCGCTCCAGCTGCTATACACGGGTACACGAAATTGTGAATACGAAATTTCCTGTCGATTCATTGTACAACTCCTTGTGATGCTTCGTTGCTCTCAAATTGGCAGTATATTATATCGCATCGCGATGTCCTTCGTAATATCGCAATCTCCAAGGCTGGGCGCCCCCTCGCAACCGACATACTTTGAAAACCGTATCAGCGCTTCCTTGACGCCCTCGATATTTCCAATCTATCGTTGAAAGGGATTCGTTTGTGAACAACACATCACTGTCTCGACTCTCCTCTATCCACGAGCTGTGCAATGTCTGGCTCTGCAGGCTGGACGGGGATTCTGTCAGACCGGAGTTCTGTGATCTGATCGTGACAGAGGGCAAAATCGGTGACATCCGCCCTGCCGATTATCGACGATACTTGAGCAGTGGTAGCGGTCGAGCGATCCCCTCTTCTTCAACACGGAGCTCCGGCGAAGTGATCGACGCGCAGGGCCGAGCGGCGACATCCCCCATGGTCAACTTCCACGAGCACTTCTACTCTCGCCTGGCAAAGGGCTTGGCTCTGCCGGGCCCGATGAACGATTTCCACAGTATTCTCAAGAGTTTCTGGTGGCGGTTCGATCAGGCACTGGATGCTGACATGGTCGAAGCCTGCGCTCGACTCGGTGTGGTGGAATCCATTCGAAACGGAGTGACCTATGTCTTCGATCACCACAGTTCTCCGAAGTTCATACACGGCAGTCTGGATACCCTAGCTCGGGCACTTTCGGAAGCCGGACTGCGGGGCGTGCTCTGCCTGGAAACCTCCGACAGGAACGGTAGAAGGGTTACCGAGGCCTCCTTCGAAGAACAGAGGGAGTTTATCAGCCAATCCGCGAACGGGAACATCCGAGGGTTGGTGGGATTGCACGCCCCCTTCACGCTCGCCGACCGGACCCTGCGCAAGGCCGCGTCTTTGTGCAGCGAGTTGAATACGGGAATTCACATCCATTTAGCCGAGGACCGCTACGAGCAGCAGTACAGTCGGGATACCTTCGGCTGTACGGCGGCTGTGCGGCTGCAGGGCTTCGGTCTGCTCGATCGACCCGGGATTCTCGCCCACGGGGTACACCTCGAGCCCGGGGACTGGCGGGTTCTTAGTAAAGGACAGTGTGCCCTGGTTGTCAACCCGGATTCCAATTTGAACAACGGCGTCGGACTGGGTCGATTCACGAAGATCCCCGGTTCTATCTCCGTTTTGGCTGGAACCGATGGAATGCACGCCAGTCCTGGTCGATCCATCAAGCAGCTGTTTCTGTTGCACCGTCATCAAGGCGGTGAAATCTCCAAGAGTTTCCAGTTCATCCGAAAGATCTACTTCGACCAGGTCCGCTTCGTCCGCAAATTCTTCCCCGATTATCCCGACCTCAAGATCGGGGATCCAGCCGACCTGGTGATCTGGGACTACCGACCACCCTCACCTTTTTCGGCCGATACATACTGGGGCCATTTGATATATGGTTTGTTGGAGAGCCCGGCTTGGACCGTTCTCATGCAGGGCAAACCATTGCTGGCGGATCACACGCTCCGTAGCGTTGACTCCGACTCGATCTCCCGTTCTGCCGCTGTCCAAGGAACCCGACTATTCAAAAAATTAGGAGTGTCCCATCATGGCTGATGTTAAAGTCACGATCTGCGGCATTGAGTTCCCCAATCCTGTCTGGACGGCTGCCGGGCCCGGCGGTGCCGATGCACAGATGCTGTTGAGGGGAGTTCGAGGCGGCGCAGGTGGATTGGTGGCCAAAACCATTAGCGTGGAGGGTGCCCGGGTTCCCTCTCCAAATATCATATCCCCCTTCTCCGGAAGCCTGCTCAACGCCGAGCTTTGGTCCGAGCACAGCTATCGGCACTTTATCGATCGGGAGCTG
>Ga0114922_10006030_pt1 | contig 11135 bp, 12 predicted proteins | sample AartaG_FD_100975 | JGI IMG/M metagenome (GOLD analysis project Ga0114922, IMG submission 100975) | Deep subsurface microbial communities from Aarhus Bay to uncover new lineages of life (NeLLi) - Aarhus_00045 metaG | ecosystem: Environmental > Aquatic > Marine > Oceanic > Sediment | place...
CGACTTTCCCGGGAAATCTGTTTTAAATTCAATCGTTGGGGGCAGACGAATCATTGATAAGATGGCCGGGGAAATGCTTCCGCGGATCTGTTAATTGCTTTGGAGAATAAATGTTTTTATATGCACGAGTTTTCAATTGCTCTGAATATTGTTGAAATTGCCACGGAAACTGCCAGGGCTAACCATGCTGAAACAGTTAATGAAGTAGAGGTAGATGTTGGGGATATGTCCGGAGTAATCTATGAAGCCCTGGAATTTGCCCTGCATTCAGCCATCAAAGGTACCATTCTTGAAAATTCACGTTTCAAGCTGAACAGAATTAAAGCCAGAGCTGTTTGTCTTGATTGCCAACATGATTTTGAACCCGAAGATTTTTTATCAGTGTGTGCAAATTGTGGATCATCCAAAATTGAAATAATCAGAGGCAAAGAAATGAAGGTGAAATCAATTAATGTAGATTAATTGTTTTATAGCAATAACTATTTTCTTAATTTTGCGGTTGTAATAATTCTCATTATGTGCGATACCTGCGGATGCAATGATAACAATAACGGTTTCACCATACTGAAAATTCAGAATGATGAACATCATCATGGTCCTAACCATGATCACAACCATGATCATGATCATAGCCATCATCATAATCATCCGCATCCCCACCCTCATCATCTGCATGAACATGAACATGTTCATCAGGATCAGGGTAGTCAGGGACGTCTCATTGAGATTGAAAAAGACGCTCTCCAAAAAAACAACCTGATGGCAGAGCGAAACAGGGGCTATTTTGAAGCAAGAAACATCATAGCCATCAATCTTGTTAGTTCGCCCGGATCCGGAAAAACAACATTGCTCGAAAAAACCATTCTTTCCCGAAATCTTAAAACAAAAATCCTGGTCATCGAAGGAGATCAGCAGACCACCAATGATGCAGACCGGATTCATACAACAGGTGTTCCGGTTGTTCAAATAAACACAGGAAATGGTTGTCACCTTGATGCCCTGATGATAAATTCAGCATACAGGGAACTTAATCCACCTGAGAATTCATTGCTGATGATTGAAAATGTTGGTAATCTGGTATGTCCGGCGATGTTTGACCTGGGTGAGAATTACAGGGTCGTTATCGTAAGTGTTACCGAAGGTGAGGATAAACCTCTGAAGTATCCGTATATGTTCCAGACCTCAAATGTTTGTATTGTCAATAAAACTGATCTTTTACCACACCTTGATTTCGAACTGGATCAGCTGAAAGCCAATGCCCTGAAAATAAACCATCACCTTGAATTCATAGAACTCTCTGCAAAAACTGGTGATGGCTTTGATAAATGGCTGGACTGGCTGGTATCCAAATCCAAATCACATTGAATCAACCCATTGTAACGTTGTCTTTTTTAGTTCCCGTATCTGTAAAATGCTTGGCATGCGCCTTCGTTTGACACCATACAGGCACCAACAGGATTGGAAGGAGTGCAAGCCCTGGCAAAAAGTTTACATTCAAGAGGAGACCTGATGCCTTTCAGTACCTCACCACAAATACAACCCTTCGGTTCAATGGCTTCTTCAACCTTAACTTCTATCTGTTTTTCAGCGTCATACTGAGCAAAAGCAGATTTTATACCTAATCCGCTATCCTTGAGAATGCCCAGACCTCTCCACCAGTCATCTCTTTGCTCAAAAACCTCACTGACAATTCTTTTAGCTGCCGGATTTCCTTTTGCTGTTACGGCGCGACGGTATTGCACCTCTACTTTTGGTTCATCTGATTCAACCTGTCTGACAAGCATGTAAATGGTCTGCATGATATCCACAGGTTCAAAACCAGAAACTACAATTGCAAGCCTGTATTTTTCGGCCAGCTCCTGATACATATCAGCTCCGGCAATAGCAGTAACATGACCCGGACCAATATACCCGTCAATCTTAATCCCTTCATCAATTAAGGCAGCCATGGCCGGTGGCATCAGTTTATGTGCGCTGAAAAGAAGAAAATTGTCAGTTCCGGATTTTTGCGCCTCTCTAATGGCAATTGCACTGGAAGGCGTGGTTGTCTCGAAGCCGATTCCAAGAAATATCAATGATTTTCCAGGATTTTGCCTGGCCATCTCAATGGCATCAAGAGTGGAGTATACAACTCTGATGTCAGCACCATTGCCTCTTTCTCCGGCAAGAGAACTGGTTGAACCCGGGACTCTTATCAAATCTCCATAGGTAGCAATGATGATATCTTTTCTGCGTGCATATGCCACTGCCTGATCGATGTATCTTCTGGATGTGACACATACAGGACAACCCGGACCTGAAAGAAGTTTAATATTGGAGGGTAAAAGTGAAGGAATCCCAAAACGTCTGATGGCCATGGTGTGACCTCCGCAAACTTCCATCAGCACAACAGGTTTTTTCGATATTTTTCTGATTTTTCCGGCTAACTCCAGAACAAGAGATTTATCCCTGAATTCATCAACAAATTTCATCTTAGTCCTTAAAATATCTGATTATCAGGATTCTGTAACTCTTTAATTAATTTCAGGGTCTCAAGGGCTTCTTCTTCACTTATTTTTTGCAGTGCAAAACCGGTATGAATTAAAATATAATCACCGATCTGAACATCATCCAGCATATGCAGTCCGGCTTTAACAATGGTGCCTCCGACTGAAGCTTTTGCCATGTTGCCGTCAATCTCTATCACCTTACCTGGTATACTTAAGCACATATTACCCCCTTTTATTTGCTGCAATGATCAATTGGCCAAGTGCAATTCCCCCGTCATTACAAGGAATTCTGCTTTGCGAAAATACTTTAAATTTATTTTTAATCAATAACGGCTCAATTCTTTCCATGATATATTTATTCTGAAATGTTCCGCCTGACAGCACGATTTTATTTAGCCCGGTCTCACGACGGATTTGCAAAGCAACTTTAAAAATAGTGTAAATGATTGTGTTGTGAAACTTTGTGGAGATAATTTCAGCCGGCTTCTTTTGATGGATGTCCTCCAAAATTTGCTGAAACATCTCTTTGAAAGAGATGATTTCCTGATGAGATATCTCATATCTCTCATAAATTGAATCGATGGTTAGTGACTCAAGCCGCATGGGAGCTTCCGCATGAAATTTCGACACAGGGCACACATGAATTAACGCAGCTACAGCATCAAACAATCTGCCTGCTCCGGAGCTAAGCGGACAATTAATCTTTTTTTCCAGTGCTTCCAGGATAAGATTCAGTTTTTTATCTTCCATCTGCTGAATGAATGGTATATCCAGGGATCTCACATGCTGGCCAAATGAGTTATATAAATATGATATAGCTGTTCTCCAGGGTTCTTCAGTAACTTTGTCACCTCCGGGTAACGCCACATATTCAAAATGTGAATATCTTTCAAATCCATGGAAATCGGCCAGGAGAAACTCACTGCCCCATATATTTCCATCAGTCCCGTAACCTGTCCCATCAAAGCTTACCCCAATGACCTGTTCGTCGATACCATGCTCTGCCATGCATGATGCAATATGGGCATGATGGTGCTGAACAGCCAGACCGGTGATATTCAGTTCTGATGCGTATCGTGTGGAAAGGTAGTCGGGATGCATATCATATGTTACAATTGCCGGATTAAACCGGAATAATCTCTTATACTTTTCTATTGTTTCCGTATAAAACCGGTAAGTCTCAAAATTCTTTAAATCCCCGATATACTGACTTAAAATTGCCTGATAGCCTTTCCCGATGCAAAAGCAGTTAACAAGCTCTGCTCCCGTTGCCAATATTCCTTCAACATTTTGCTGGGTTTTAACAGGTGCAGGGGCATAACCTCTTGAACGTCTGAAAACTCTTTCTTTTCCATTTATTATTTTTACCACCGAATCATCAGTGCGGTTGTGTATTTCACGGTTATAGCTAACAAAGGCATCAGCGATCGTTTCAAACACCTCCTTGGCCTCATCATCCCCGGTAATTATCGGTTCCTCTGAAAGATTGCCGCTGGTCAGAACCAGAGCCTGAATGGCGGTTTTTTCGAACAGCATATAATGTATTGGCATATATGGAAGAAAAGCTCCAATGGTATTCAATCCCAAAGTAACCGCAGGAGCCAGCTGTTTTTTCATGTTAAGCAGGACAATTGGTTTTCGCCATGAGGTGAGTATCTCTGCTTCCCGGGTATTCACTCCGGCAAATTCCCTGACAGCCTCCAGATCTCTGAACAAAACAGCAAAGGGCTTGCCTTCTCTTTTTTTTGATTTTCTCAGTCTGGTCACTGCATGTTCATCAAGCGCATTGCACATCAGATGATAACCTCCGGTCCCTTTAAATGCAATGATCCTGCCTTTTATAATACAATCAGACAAGGTATCGAGTATTTTTGTCAGTTCCACAATCACACTTTCTCTGTACGTCATTTTATATTTGGGTCCGCATACATTGCAGGCAACGGGTTGGGCATGGAAGCGCCGGTCGGAAATACTTTCATATTCAGCCCTGCAACTTTCACACATCTCAAAAGGCTGCATGGTGGTTTTATCCCGATCATAGGGTAAATCCTTGATAATGGTGAATCTTGGACCGCAGTTTGTACAATTGATTAGCGGGTAATTGATGCGATGAGTCTGTGATGTCATATCCTTAAGACAATCACTGCAGACCGAAATATCCGGACTTATCTCTGTGATGGCACCGGAAATGTCACTGCTTTCAGAAATAGTGAAATCATTTAAGTACTCAGGATTTGCTTCATCGACAATTATTTTCTCTAACTCAGATGCTACCGGTGCATCCTTTTTTATTTCATCCAGAAACCTTTTAAGCGATTTTTTTCCTCCTTCGGCCAGGATTTCAACCCCATCAGACAAATTCTGAACAGTTCCGTTTATTTGATATTTTTTAGCAAGTCTGTAAACAAAAGGTCTGAACCCCACTCCCTGCACCAATCCTTCAATTTTTATCTTTAAAGCAATGATCATATTTTTCAATCCCTGTCAGGTATTCATTCTTGATTTTTGAATAAATATAATCTATTTTTATTCTTTACTAATGAATTTTCATGATAAGTTATCCCGATAAATCGGGACAGGCTATGAGACCAATTGTATAAAACAAGTATATTCTCATGAACCTTCCGCCGCGTACAATTGAAAGACTGAGTAAATACAGGCGCCTTTTGATGGAACATATGCATGTTAAAGGGGCTCATATTTTTTCTCATAACCTTGCCCGGTTATTAAACATTACTCCTGAACAGGTAAGAAGAGACCTGATGCTTATCGGTCTGACCGGCAATCACCGGAAAGGTTATAATATTGAAGCACTGGTGGGTCTCATTGGTAAAACGATAGATAGTTATGATCCGCAAAATATAGCCATTATCGGTATTGGAAATCTCGGAAGGGCAGTAACGGCTTTTATCCGCAAGTCAGGAAGCAGACTGCGGATTGTTGCCTCCTTTGATATTGATCCGTTGAAAATCAATCATGAAATAGCAGGCGTTCATTGCTATCCGGTGAGCGACATAGAAAAAATGATTAAAAAACTTGACATCAGCATTGCCATCCTGACAGTCCCTCCTGATACTGCCAGAAGCATTGCCGGTATACTCACGGATTCAGGTATCAAGGGAATTCTGAATCTTACATCAGTTCACCTTGATTTACCTGAGCACATTTACCTGAAGGATTATGACATCATCACCTCCCTGGAGGAGATCGGATTTTTTATTAAGTCAAGAGGATGAAATCTTAAATAACCTCATCTATCGGATGATAAGGCAGATTGAATGCTTCTGCAACTGCAGGATAAACCAGTTTGCCTTGATAAAGATTGACACCAAGCTTGATGGCATTTGATTTCCGGCATGCAGCTTCCAGTCCGAGTTCAGCAATCATCAGTCCGTATGGCAGTGTTGCGCTGGTAAGCGCTTTGGTAGAACTTAAAGCAACTGCCCCCGGCATATTGGCAACACCATAGTGTACCACTCCGTCAACCACATAAACCGGATCATCATGTGTAGTGGGGTGTATGGTTTCTACACATCCTCCCTGATCCACTGCCACATCCACAATCACTGAACCTTTTTTCATTATTTTCAGGTGCTGTCTCTTAACCAATGTGGGAGCCTTGGCTCCGGCCATTAAAACTGCTCCGATAATCAGGTCACATTCCCTGAGGATCTTCTCCAGATTGGCATCAGTACTGTATAATGTTGTGATACGTGAACCAAAAATATCATCGAGATAGGCTAGCCTGCGTGCATTGACGTCGAGTATGGTTACTTCAGCACCCATGCCGGCGGCAATTTTACAGGCATTTGTCCCAACAACTCCGCCACCTATAATCCCAACTTTCCCGCGTTCCACGCCGGGAACTCCTCCCAAAAGTACACCACGTCCTCCAAAAGTTTTTTCAAGATATTTAGCTCCTTCCTGAATAGCCAGTCGTCCGGCAATTTCACTCATTGGTGTCAGACAGGGTAACTGTCCTTCGTCATCCTCAATGGTTTCATAAGCCACACCTCTGATATTCCTTTTCAGTAAAGCTTCAGTGAGTTTTCTGTCTGCTGCCAGGTGAAGATAGGTAAACAATATCTGGTTTTCATGAAAGAGATCAAATTCTTCAGGCAGGGGTTCCTTCACCTTTACAATCATCTCCGAATGATCAAATATCTGTTTGCGATCAGCAATGATCTTTGCCCCGGCTTTTTCGTAACTGTTATCTTCAAATCCTGCAGCTGCTCCGGCGTCTTTCTGTATCATGACCTCGTGACCACGAGCTATGTATGACTTTACATCTGAAGGAGCAAGACCAACACGGTATTCGTGTTGTTTGATCTCTTTGACACAACCTACTTTCATGGTTCAAGATTTTATCTTTTTGTAAACTAAGGTAAATTTTTAAAAATATGGTATGATTTTGGTCAGTGTAGATGATGTTCCATCAGGTATAAAAAAACAGACTTTCCAGTTCGCTGCGAAGGTTAACATTGTTTACAATAACATCATCGGGTACCCGCAGAATAATGGGAGAAAAGTTCATAATACCCTTAATACCAATTGAAACCAGTTTATCACATACCTCCTGTCCTGCTATTTCAGGCACTGCGATAATGGCAGTTTTCACATCATGCTGTTTGACTATTTCACCCATTTTATCATCCGGATAAACCGGGATTCCGTATTTCCTTGAGAATTTTGCCGGATCAAGATCGAAACCCGCAACGATAATGATACGGTTTTCCCTGAATCCGTCGTAATTTGCCAGAGCCTGACCTATGTTTCCCATTCCTACGAGAATAACTTTTCTTTCGCCGCTGCTCTTGAAAATACCATCGATAGCAGATAACAGATACTTAATATCATAACCACCTCTTTTGCTTCCTTTAATTCCGAATATGGAGAAGTCTTTCCTGACTTGTTCAGCAGTTACTCCTGCTTCTTTGCCCAGATTATATGAGAATGCCTTTTCAAATCCATGTCTTTGAAATTTTAGCAAAGCCATCCGGTATTGCAGAAATCTTTTTAAGACCCTGTAACTAGTCATCTGCTCTTAAATAATTAACAATTAGGTAGAACAATCAGAAACGCTTCTTTATAATAATTCAATATTAGAATAGTTAATAAATTTTTCTTAAAAAACACATTGACAAATATAATACTTTGTTTATATTTGATGAAATTTATTGTGAATTTTGGAACATTAAAAATGAACCCTTCTTTCCAAATACACAAAGATGAATGGTTTGCATTCCTGCACAAATCAGCTGATACATATAACGTATATGTACCGGTTAAATTCAATAATAATATAGAATACGAGCTTTTAAACGGCGAACAGGAAGATATGGCATTAAACATTGCCAGGCCGGTTACCCCTTTAAAAACATTTTTCCTTCCTGTCAAAGAAAATGTTGTTATTAATACTTCAATTCACAATAAAAACATTATCGTTGGTGTGCCCTCGTGTGATCTTCATGCACTGGATCTGCTTGATAAAATATATCTGGATGAAAGATTTATTGATAAGTCCTATAAAATCAACCGGGAAAATTCCATCCTGATCGGCACTGATTGTTTTGAGATTCATGAAAACTGCCATTGTGTTTCATACGATATCAATCCTTACCCTGAAAATAACCATGATATATCGCTGGTTTCAGTGAATGGAGAAATAATCATTTCAGTAAATACAGACAAAGGCAAAAAATTATTTGACGAGTTAAAGGCCAGCTTCACGGTTAAAGAAGCAGAAAAAGACCAGATCGATAAGATACTGGAAAAAAGAAAAGAAATCATCAGCCAACTTAAAAAGAATAATAAATCGCTTCCCGGCTATCAGGAAACAGGAAAGCTGATTCAAAAATCTGGAGATGAACCTTGGGAGAAGCATGCCCGTACATGTGTTTCATGTGGTGCATGTACGACAATATGTCCAACCTGCACCTGTTTTCTGCTGATTGACCGCCCCGATTTTGAAAAAGTCCGTCAGGTAGATGCCTGTCAGTATCCTGGTTTTGAAAGAATAGCTGCCGGAGAGGATCCCTTAAAGAAAAAGTATATACGTTTCAGAAACAGGTACCTGTGCAAATACATCTGGAAACCTGAACAATTTAGCTCTAAAGCCTGCACAGGTTGTGGCAGGTGCATTGACAGCTGCATCGGTAACATCAGCAAGAATGAGATATTTATAGAGATGGCCGAAAAAGGGTAATTCTGAAAGAGACCGGTCATCATCGAATGATGATCAACGAATTACCAAATACGAAATACGAATCAAGATTAAAAAAATAGATAAGTGCCCGGAAAAGATCACAACATATACAAACCCATCAAAGCGAAAGTAGAGCATGTCATTCAGGAGTCACCTATGATAAAATCATTTGTTCTGATTCCTGAGCATGAGTTTTCATTTAAAACCGGTGAATTCATTGAACTCACGCTGAACGGGTATGGTGAAGCGCCTTTTACACCTTCATCCTCACCTTTCGAAAAGAAAAAACTCGAAGTGACCGTTATGAAAGCGGGTTATGTCACCGAGAAAATTCATGCCCTGAAACCTGGAAATGTTGTTGGTATCAGGGGGCCCTTCGGAAGAGGATACCCTCTTGAAAAGTTTTACGGAAAAGAGGTTGTGATACTTGGCGGTGGTTGTGGTTTTGCACCTATCAGATCATTACTGTATAACCTGATGGCCGAAAAAGATAAATTCAAAAAGGTAACACTCTGTTATGGTGCCAAGACGCCTGATGAATGCATTTATAAGCCTTTTGTGGATGAACTGAGAAAGGTTGAAAAATTTGAAATATACCGGAGTGTTGATAAGGCTGATGACACATGGGAAGAGAAGGAGGGAGTTGTAACCGTGCTGCTTGATGACATCAAGGTAGATATCCCCAATTCTGTTGCCGTTGTCTGCGGACCACCGGTCATGATGAAATTCGGAACATATAAATTGCTGGAACTGGGTTATCCTGAAGACGACATTTATCTGTCGATGGAGAAAAACATGTCATGCGGACTTGGTAAATGTGGTCACTGCATGATGGGCAAATACTTCGTATGCAAAGACGGTCCGGTTTTTACCTATGCAGAGATCAAAAATCAGCCGGATATCTGGCTATAAAAAATGAATTATGAGTAAAAAACTGCTCATCGACTTATTAAAACTCCGGGAACTGAATGACATAAAAATGGACGGTGTCTTCAGAGAAGGAGAATCCTTCAAAGTCTTTAAGTCAATCAGGGAGCTGGCAACTTTTCAATATACCTGCCGGAAATGCGAAAATGCACCATGTATCAATGCCTGTCCGGCAGAAGCTCTGGAGAAAGATGATGATGGAATTGTAACAAGGGCAGTCAACCTGTGCATCAGATGTAAATCTTGCATCGTAATCTGTCCATTCGGAACCATGATGAATGATCTGTTTGAAGTCAAAACATCCGGTTACAGGTTTTTTGATCTGAATGATGAAAGGGAAATGACAGAATTTGCAAAAGCTTTTCCGGAAGATGTGGTCAAAATTGTAGAAATGGAAGAGAATCCGGACGAAAAGATATATCAATTGAATGATAAAATCCTTGTAAAGGAACTAATGTGGTTATAAATATGGAGAAGGAACTTTTCTATTATTTTATTTATCCCGGCTTTCTTTTTATGGCTGTATCCGGCGGTATCCTCTCGTGGTTTGACAGAAAGATTACTGCCTGGCTTCAATTCAGGAAAGGACCTCCCTTTTTACAGCCTTTTTATGATTTCCTGAAATTATTGCTTGTCAAAGAAACCATTCTGCCGGCCAAAGGCTCTAAGATAACTTTTTTACTGGCTCCGGTTCTTTCTGTAACGGGTGCTATGATTGCAGGCATCCTGATTATGCTTCCTGCAATGAACATCAGTACAGGCTTTACCGGTGATATTATTGTTATTTTTTACCTGCTAACCATCCCGTCCTTAACCTATATCATTGGTGCCCTGGCGTCTGGAAATCCACTTGCAGCGGTCGGGGCATCAAGAGAGATGAAATTAATCATCAGCTACGAGCTTACTTTTTTGCTCATTATTGCTGCAATCATATTAAAGGGAGGGTTGAGTATCAGTATGTCTGATATCGTTGCATTGCAGCAAAACGGAACCTTTATCGGCAGTATATCGGGTGTTTTATTATTTGTAGCTGCTATTCTGACGCTACAGGCTAAACTCGGATTGGTGCCTTTTGATATGGCTGAAGCAGAAACAGAAATCACCCATGGTTCATTTATAGAGTATTCCGGATCAGCTTATGCATTGATAAAGCTTACAAAATATATCATGCTCTTCATACTTCCGGTATTTATCTGTACTCTTTTGCTGGGAGGTTTCCGGCTGGAAGGGATGCAAATACTCTGGTCTGTGTTAAAAGTGCTTGGGATTGTATTGCTGTTGACCATTATCCGAAATACAAATCCCAGGGTTAAAATCGGACAGGCAATGCGGTTTTTCTTTGTATGGATGAACCTCATCGCAATTATTGCTATTGTATTGATATTATTTGGATTATAAAAAACTTTAAAATTGGGATTCAAAGAATTTTGTTTTAAAAAGTCTCTCTGGCTGTTCCATTTTGGCGGAGCCTCTTGCAACAACTGCGATATTGAAATTCTTGACTGCCTGACGCC
>Ga0114922_10006031_pt1 | contig 11134 bp, 8 predicted proteins | sample AartaG_FD_100975 | JGI IMG/M metagenome (GOLD analysis project Ga0114922, IMG submission 100975) | Deep subsurface microbial communities from Aarhus Bay to uncover new lineages of life (NeLLi) - Aarhus_00045 metaG | ecosystem: Environmental > Aquatic > Marine > Oceanic > Sediment | place: Aarhus...
AGGGAGGCCGACCTCTCATCGGGTTCCTCGCCATAATAGGAATGGTTGTGGGATTCTTTGCAACAGCGGGGGCTGCGGGTGTGGACTTCGGAATGGGCAACCGCAACAAAAAAGACATTCAGCTTGGTGGTCTTGTCGGTATCGCCCTGGCCATTATAATTGCCGGCGGTCTGCCGCTGATTGCCATCGCGGGTGCACACGCCGGCGATTCGCCACCTGAGAACTTCCTGTTTGACTCCGTTATAAAGGCGCAGGGCGGCTTCTTGGCCACGATAATGTTTGCCCTGTTCGCAATAGCGAGCTTTGCCCCGGCCTGCTTCTGCTCATTCATCGCCGGCAACAGTATCGGGACTATGTTCCCCAAGCTCAACAAGACAGTGATGATCATGATTGGGGCCATCATATCTATTTTCCTGGCCGTCAAGGGCTGGGCTTTCAACCTGGGCAGTGTGTTTGGGCTGATTGGCGCATCGTTCGGTCCGATTTGCGGCTCAATGGCGGCCGATTATCTGCTGAGCGGCTGCAAATGGTCGGGACCACGCAAAGGAATCAACTGGGCCGGATACATCGCCTGGGCTGCCGGGTTTGTCGTGGCGATACTTCCAAATGACCTGGTGGCTCCGGAGACGTTCGGGTTCATCACGCCGGCTCCGGTTATCGCCTTTGTGATTGGCTTTGTGCTCTATATTATTCTGGTCAAGGCAGGTCTCCAGCCGCCGGTTGTTGAAATGGCTGCCGCCCCGACCCAAAGCGCACCACAAGAGGCACCGGTAGAAGAGACAGCAGGCGAAGAAAAGAAGGATTAACTCCGAAAACTTTGTGAATTTGCTAAACTATCTTGACGAATCCATTAGTATAGCAGGGATTCAGAGATGTGGGATCCCTGCTTTATTTTTTTAGAAGTTTTAATTGAAGCTAAATATAGTACTAACAGGTCCTTAGGCGTGTTTTCACTGCTGACAATGTTCTTTATATTCTGCGAAGAAAAGAAAAAATATACTTTTAGGCGGCTTGACAACGTCCTACATACAGGATATTATAGCTTCTTTGGTTTTGATGGATATACGATAGTGTGCTGACAATTAACAGTTTCGTCAGTTACTTGGAATTGTGAATTTTGAGGTTAGAGAAATGACGAAGAAAGATTTTAGTTCAATTGTGAATGTTTGTATGCTGTTATTATTGGTGATGTTTTTGTGCTTTGTCCCATCCTGCAAAAAATCCTCTCCGGAGTCTCCCGATGAGAGTTCGTCTAATCAGTCTGACGGCACTAAGACATCTGTTACTGATAATTCATCCTCATCTAAGTTGGTCCCGATCGACATCGAACTGCCCAAGCCAATGTTCGTGGGTACACCGCAGGATACAAGGGTAGCTAATCTTGAGAAGCCTTCGGGCAAGCCGCGTCCGCCGTTTTTAGCCCCGGCCGGAACCACCAATGTCGCCCTCGGAAAGTCTGTTGCCAGCAGCGACGAAGAACCCATCATTGGCGAGATAGAAATGATTACCGATGGCGACAAAGAAGCCGCTGACGGCAGCTACGTTGAGTTAGGCCCGTTTGTGCAGCAAGTTACAATCGACCTCGAAGCCATGCATGAAATTTACGCCATTGTAATATGGCATTATCATAAGCAAGCCAGGGTTTATTTTGATGTGATAGTGCAGGTTGCCGATGACCCTGATTTTATCACGAACGTCAGGACACTGTTCAACAATGACATTGACAACTCTGCGGGTATTGGGGTCGGTGAAGATATGCACTATACAGAAACCAACGAGGGCAAGCTCATCGACGCTAAGGGCCTCAAGGCCCGTTATGTCCGCCTTTACAGCAACGGTTATACCGGTAGCAACGAATTGAACCACTATATTGAGGTGGAGGTTTACGGCAAGCCGGCAGAATAAGATGGGCAAAATTCTGGTAATTGGTTAATTGGTAATTGGTAATTGGCTAATTGATTACGGTAATTCCTCACACACAAGCTCACTACTCACTAATTAACCACTCCCTGCTCACCATATTCATTTTGGCCGCGACAATTGTTGCGCTTTCGCTGCGTCTGCCGCGGCTCGGGCAGCGTCCTATGCACGGCGACGAAGCCGTTCATGCCATCAAGTTCGGGGACTTGCTTGAAGATGGTATTTATGAGTACGACCCCAATGATTACCATGGCCCAACGCTTAACTACCTGACTTTAATTCCTGCCCGCCTGGCCTCCGCCGGAAAACTGACAGAGGTCATCGAGGTCACTTTGCGGATTGTGCCCGTCATTTTTGGCGTGCTGCTGGTGCTTTTGATTTTGCTGATGGGCAACGGCCTGAAGTCGGGCGCTGCGGTTTATGCCGCCGTATTGACCGCCATCTCACCGGCCATGGTCTTTTACAGCCGTTATTATATCCAGGAAATGCTCCTGGTCTGCTTCACCTTTGGCGCAATTGTTTTCGGCTACCGATATACCCGGAGCAAAAAAATTACCTGGGCCCTGCTGACGGGGATGTCACTTGGGCTTATGCACGCCAGCAAGGAAACATGCATTATCGCTTTTGGCTCAATGCTTTTGGCCCTGTTGCTTATGCTCTTAATGCGGCGTCCGAAAGGGGCTCTTATAAATGCCTTCAAAGCAGTAAAACCCTCACATCTTATTGCAGGTCTTGCAGCTGGCGCAGTTGTCTCTATTCTGTTTTATTCATCATTTCTTACCAATCCCGGCGGAATTCTGGATTCGATCCGGACTTATACAACCTATTTTGACCGCGCGGGAAATAATACCCTTCACATCCACCCGTGGTATTACTATATCAAGATGCTCATCTATTCCAGGTATGGTGACGGGCCGAGATGGACCGAAGCACTCATAGTCCTCCTGGCGGTGGTCGGCTTTATAGCCGCGGTGACAAAAAAAGGCTTGTCTTGTGCCAATGTTCATCTGCTTAGATTCATCGGCTTTTACACGCTTATTCTGACTGTGGTGTATTCTGTAATCCCATATAAAACCCCCTGGTGTATGTTGGGCTTCCTGCACGGTATGATTTTGTTGGCCGGAGTCGGGGCGGTGGTGTTAGTGAAGATGCTGCCGAATGTTTTGCCCCGCTTGATAATCCTCCTGTTTTTATTCGAGGGTTCCGTTCTCCTGACCTGGCAGTCCTACCTGAGCAATTACGAGTTTTATGCAGACAGTCGCAACCCTTATGTCTATGCTCATCCGACTAATGAGGTCTTTACGATTACTGAGAAAATAAAAGAGTATGCAAGTGTTCACGAAGATGGTTACGATATTCCCATCGATGTCATTTGCCGGGAAGATGACTATTGGCCTCTCCCCTGGTATCTGCGGTCTTTCAAAGGGGCACGCTGGTTGAATGAAGTTGACAATGACACAGCTTCTGCGCCTCTGATTATTGCCTCGCCCGATGTCGAAGCTGCGCTGACCAATAAGCTCTATTCGTTGACTCCTTTGGAAGAGCGTCAAATGTACCTGTATCTGTTTGACAAGCCCTACTATGTTTGGCTGCGTCCACAAGTTAAACTTCTCGGTTTCGTTAGAAAGGACTTGTGGGACATCTACAATAAAGGCCCGGACCTCGACGAGTTAATCAGGAAAGCCGCCGAAAAATGAACCAGCCGCAATCGGAAACCTGTTTTGTCCGGAGCGATTGTCAATCAATTCCCGGGATGAAGCGTTTTTGCCATGAAGCGATGGCGACGACTTTCGAGGTCATCGTTGTGTATGATGATGACCGCTATGCCCGGCAGGCCGCCGCTGCCGCCTTCGATGAGGTTGAGCGGCTCGAAGGCGAGCTTAGCCGATTCATCGAAAACAGTGACATCTCAAGGATTAATAATTTACCTGCTAATCAGCCTTTGCGGCTTGGTTTGGATGCATTCGAATGTTTGCAGCTTAGCTGCCGGATTTATGCCGAAACCAATGGGGCTTTTGATATTACTATCGGTTCTTTGCTTAACTGCTGGCGTAACGAAGATGGAACGCCTCGCACACCCTCGCAAGAGGAGCTGAATCTTGCACGTCAGCATACCGGCACGGGCCTGTTACAATTGGACGAAGCTGAGCATACGGTTCAACTGCTGGCCAGTCCGGTTCAAGTTGATCTCGGCGGCATCGGCAAGGGCTACGCCGTTGACCGGATGGCTGAATTGCTGCGTGAGTGGAGTGTTGATATTGCTCTGGTTTCCGGCGGCTACAGCTCGGTTTTGGCCCTTGATGAACCAGCCGGGACAGAAGGCTGGCCTCTGACTTTAAGCAATCCGGACAATCGCAAACAGATTTTAGCCCGTCCCTTTTTGCAGAGCCGGGCACTGAGCGGCTCAGGTCTGCAGAAGGGCCAGCATATCATCGACCCCCGGACGGCTCAGCCTGTTAAAGGCAGATGTGCCGCCTGGGCTTCGGCCTCTAATGCCGCAACCGCTGACGCACTTTCAACCGCCTTTATGGTTATGAGCCCGGATGAAATCAGGAAATATTGTTCTCGCCATCCGGATATGGCAGCTATGATTATGCTGGAAAGCCGGGACGAAGACGCGCCAAAAGATAAGATTTTGCACTTCGGCCCAAAATTAGAAAGTTACTAAAGTGAGCTACAGTTATCCCTTTTTTCACTTTTTAGCCATAATCCGTCTGATAGTTATCAGCTCGGAGAGGACACGCCAGGAACTACGGGTCGGCGAGAGCCGACTGTCGCGGTCGCAGGTCCAGTCGATAGGAAATTCTTTTATACGGTAACTTTCTTTTTGTGCCCGCATTATGATTTCTATATCGAATGTAAATCCTTCTGTGACACACTCACCGTACAGGTGCCTTGCGACATCGCCTCGGTATATTTTAAATCCGCACTGTGTATCGGTAAACTCGGCCGGGATTTTCATGTCTTGAATCACGAACCAGTGGAACATCTTAGAACAGATACGGCGGTATATGCTCTGTGCCTTTTCGATATGGCATCCCTGCATTTTTCTTGAGCCATGTGCTATATCACACACACCGCTTTTTATTAACTCCAGCCCGCGCAGAGTATCTTCGTATGGTACACAACAGCCGCTGTCGGCAAACATCACATATTCGCCGCTCGTTTGCTCAATGCCTCTACGGATAGCGTAACCTTTTCCCCGATGATGATTATAACGCTCGACCTTAAGCTCTACTCCAGGTGGCGAGCTGGTGATAGCGTTTTTTGCGACTTCGGCCGTATTGTCCGTGCTGCCGTCGTCCACCACGATAATTTGGCCGGTGAAATGGCTTTTCTCCAGGAACGCTGCCGCAGCTTCGATGTCCTGCGAGATCTTTTTGCTCTCTTCGTATGCCGGTATGACAATTGATAGTTCCATCAATTAATTATATCTCACAACGTCGCATCTTTCCAGTCATCTCTATAAATGTTCCTGTTAAATTTGAACGATATCTCTGTCACTTCCGGTTTTGAAGATGCGGTTCGTAGTGAGAATTTTCGTCTTTGCCAGGAGGCCGGGGGTATGTATCATGATAGCCGCTTCCATACTTCTTTTATTCTTCAGTGCGGCAAGTGCCTTCTCAAATATCTTCTGCTTGAGCGGACAGGATAAATCTGCGTCACTGACGATACTCAGGAACCGTTTTTTGTGCTTGTCGGTAAAGTCTTTTCCTTCTTTGAGCACAAAATAGACCTCGTACAACGCAATAAGATAAATCACGGCCAATTCCACCGCAAGCCGGTAGTATTTGATGTAATTCAAATCCTGTATGTACTCCTTATACATTCCGGAGGCTTTTTTATCACTATGATACTCCTTGTGCGCCTTTTTATAAGGTCCTACTTTCTTGCACGCCCGCAATATCAGCAGCAGATTATCGACCGAGTCCTCAATCTCTTCTTCCAAAGGACACGTGCTGTAAGTCTCTACAAATCCACGTTGCAAAAAGTAACGGAACCATTCCTCGGAGTTTCTGGTAGTAACACCCCTCACACAATCGGTCCATTTGTGAAAATTCTGCTTGAAAAAGTCGTATTTTGCCCCGCTCTTTTCCTCCAGGCGGTACACCTCCTCGTACAAAAAGTAGTCTTGAAAGACCTCACACTCGCGGTGTTTTTTCCGATTTTTTCCCTCGCGGTAATAAGGCCCGGCAATACTGTTTACTATCGGATGGATAATCTGGTCGGCGGCGATATGCGTCAGGTGCCCTGCAATATAAGCCAGCTTTCGAATATCATCATCATAAAGTTTGACACTATCTTTTTCTCTTATTACATCGCTGAAAATAATTTCGACCAGCTTCAAGGGAAACTCGTTCGGCTTATATGAATGTAAATGATACGACCACGGTGTTACCCCCTTGGCCTGAACGAAACCTTCTTTAAGCATGTCTTTAACGGAGCTTGACACTTTGGAATAATAATAAAGGTCCGGTCCCAGGCTCCCGAGATTCACGTATGCCTTGTAGTTTTTCCCCCTGGATGTATCATCGAGTACCCCTGCAAATTCCGCAAATTCATCAATCCCTTTTATTTTCATTTTTTGAAGTGCCTTATGGGCGATGAGCATATGTGTTACGTTCGCCGGCATAGCAATTCTCCTTTCTTCATACTAATTATGAGTTCTTCAGAGCTTACGAAAGGACTCGAAAAAACACAAGGTTTTTTCTGTTTGCCAGCTATCTGCGAAATTGTTTTGTGGGTGGCTGAATTTGCTTTGAGTTTAATGTTCTTGCAATTTCGGCTAATCGGGTGTATAGGTTATAGGTATTAGGCTCAGCGAGCGCAAAAAAAGATGTTTGTGGCTTTGCTGTTATGGAGAGGTGTCGGAGTGGCTTATCGAGCCGGTTTCGAAAACCGGTGTGCTCTTTTCGAGTACCGCGGGTTCGAATCCCGCCCTCTCCGTTAATTTTTTGAGGGGTTTTGTAAGCACCTATAGATGCGCAGGTTGAGGAAGTGCTTCTCGGAAATGTGCACCTGACTGTCCTAAAACTGTCCTAATTTTCAACCTTTCCGCTGTTGAAGCACAAGCTGTTTATCGATGCCTTCCATGGCTGTTCTCTATGAACAACCATAACCGAATTGGCAAAATAGGCGATGAAAGAACTAAAATCTCTTGCGATGAAAGATAAAAAAGTCCCCTGCGAAGCCGGGATAAGTTCAAATCGCTATTCAAAACCAGATGTTGTACTGTCGGGTATGATATTTCACTTTACAGCCAAAGAAAGCCGATAATGATTGACATGCCCGGCCGTATGTGATATGGTGAATATTTTGAAAACCGGAAACAGGGCCTTACCTTAGGAGAAATGATCATGTTTAGAACATCGCAACAAAGAGGTTTTCGTTCGGATTCGGCAGTTGAATATTCAAGCAGATCCTTATTCTTTTGTGCTCGTGCCGATGTTTTCCAGAATACTCCTGGCACATTGATCACAATAGTGCGCATACTGTTCTGTGCACTTGTTTGCTTGTTGGGTTCAACCTCTTCGGCCCAGGACAGAAACCCATCTGCAAAACCTGTCTCGCAGCCAGTGACAGAAGACCGGTTTGAAATCCGCAACGTGGAAGGCTGGACCGTTTACATCAATCGCGATTTGCCCGAGCAGCATCCCGAACAGTTAGCCAAAACGTTGGAGCATCTGCGGTGGGAACTCTACCAGATCAAACTGGCCGCTCCGGCTTTGGCGGTGAGCAACATGCAGGAAAACAACGCCATCTGGATCGAGTACAAGGAGCCGGTGGATCTGTCTTATCATCCCAGCCGGGGCTGGTTGCTCGGTCGCGGGTACACGATACCAAGAGACCCGCAATCCATCATGTCGCTGAGTGCCAAAACACACTTGGGAGACAGCTACCGCCATCCGTTTGTCGTGTTTCACGAGTTGTCGCACGGCTATGACTTTCATTTTATCGGCAAGGGCCGCACCTACGGTAACGATGAATGCCAGGCCAATTATCAGCGCATGATGAAAGAGGGAAAGTATGAGAAGGTGAAGATATGGAACGGTCGGGTTGGTTCCCATTATGCCCGCAGCAGTCGCATGGAATACTGGGCGGAAAGCACGGAAGCCTATTTTGCCGTCAACGATATTTATCCATTCGTACGGTCTGAGTTGCGAGAACATGATTCGAAGATGGCCCGGTTCGTTGAACGCTATTGGGGCGTGGACCCCGAGCAAGTGGTGCAGTTGGAAAAAGACCTTGCGGCCTACCAGCAGCAGGTGCGGCAGGGAACCGACCGCCCGGTGCAAGCCAGTGGTTCTGGGACCACAACGAAACATACCCCCACCGACCGATACGACAAGCGCAACATCAACGGCTGGACCGTTTATGTCAGCCCGCAATTAGTGAATCAGCCGGGGCTCAGCGAAACCATGGTGACGCTGCTGAGCTACAAGCTGCACATGATCGATCACTTCATTTCCGAGCAGGGTCAAAAGCAGTTGCACCAGGTGCCGATCTGGCTGGAGATCGGCGGGGCAGGGCCGTACATCCAGTATTGCGGCAGTCGCGAGCAATTGAGCAGCGAAGGATTGAATCCCGATAAGTTTCGGGCCGTGGAGATCCGCGATCCGCAGCGCATGATGAAATGGGCTCTGCTCCAACAATCCGACCTGTTGGGCAAACTGGCCCTGGCCTACTACGACCGTTACGCCGTGAAGAAGGATTCCGAGCTGGGCAATAAGATCCAGACCGCTTACGAACAGGCCAAGAAAAACGGCGAGTACAAATCGGTGCTTCGGTTCGACGGACAGCGTGTGCCGCATCCCGCCTTGGGCAGCGAGAAGGAATACTTTGCCGAGTTGATGGAGAGCTACTTCCTGGTCAACGATCACTACCCGTTTATTCGCTGCGAACTGAAGGACCAGGACGCTGCCGGGTCTGAGTTGATTGCCGACTTGTGGGAGGGGAACCCACGTCGGTGAGCCTTGAGGATAGGAGACATGCCGTAATTCTTCGCATTCTTCTGTCTATCAATTTGTTGGGCCCTACGAAGACAGTATCCAAGGCACCTGATAGAAAGGACTATTAAGATGTTAACAAACATTGCCAGACGTCACTTCATTAAGCAAATTGGTATTGGAGTGACCACGCTCTCGACCATGCCGTTTATAAATTTAGCTACTGCGACTGCAAATAAAGCCAAGCCGAACGTTCTGTTCATCATGTCGGACGATCACACCACTCAGGCCATCGGCGCCTACGGCAGCCGGCTGGCCAAACTGAATCCCACACCCACCATCGACCGGCTGGCACGCGAGGGTATGCGATTCGACCGCGTGTTCTGCACTAACTCTATCTGCACGCCCAGCCGCGCTAACATCATGACCGGACAGCACTGTCAACGGAACGGCGTACTCGACCTGTACAGCGTTTTGCCTCCTGAGAAACAGCACTTGGCTATAGAGATGAAAAAGTCCGGCTACAATACCGCTATGATAGGCAAGTGGCACCTCCAGCAAAGCCCGATCCATTTCGATTATTACTGTGTCCTGCCCGGCCAGGGGCAATACCACAACCCAATTATGTATACTAACGTAGGTGGTGAGCCAGAAAAGGTCAGGTTCGACAGCACCCACAGTCGCGTAGTAAATGTTCGAAAGTTCAAAGGGCATAGTTCCGATGTCATCACTGATGTTGCACTGGACTGGCTGAAAAAGAATAACTCAGGGGATCGGCCTTTCTTTATGATGCTACAATACAAAGCTCCCCATGACCTCTTTGAGCACGCTGAGCGATATGACGATTATCTAAAGGACGTGGAGATCCCTGAGCCGGACAATCTCTACGATCAGCCGGCAGAGGGCTTCGGCTCTGTGGCCACGCGAGGCGAAAACGACGAATTGATCCACAGGGTCGGCTCGTCCGTTTCCAAACGCAACACCGGCAGGAACATGGGCCGGCACATGCGCATCGACAGGGAACTCCCGGACCGTCAGTATACCCACGAAGCCTACCAGCGCTACCTCAAGAAATATCTGCGATGCGTAAAGGGCGTCGATGACAACCTCAAAAGAGTGTTCGATTATCTAAAGGAGCAGGGCCAGCTTGACAATACTATAATTATATACACCGGCGACCAGGGTATGTTTCTCGGCGAACACGATTATATCGATAAACGATGGATGTATGAAGAATCCATGCGGATGCCATTACTTGTCCGATACCCGAAGATGATCAAAGCCCGCAGCACCAACGGCTGGCTAATCAATAATACCGACTTCGCGCCGACGATGTTAGAGCTGGCCGGCGTCCCCGCGCCCGACTACATGCAGGGACGCAGCTTCGTCCGGGCGCTACGAGGTGAATCCAAGCCCACCAACTGGCGCACCGCCACCTATTACCGCTATTGGATGCATATGGCCCACGGGCATAGTAATCCGGGACACTTCGGCATCCGCACCGAACGTTACAAACTGATATTCTTCTACGGTTGCGACTTCACTAATGTACACAATGGTCGGGAAATCACTCGCCACGGAGGCAACCGCTTCGGCCCAAGCACTCCCGTCGCGTGGGAATTATACGATCTCGAAAACGACCCCTACGAAATGCAGAACGTTTACGGCGACCCGGCTTACGAGGACATCACCGCCCCGTTAAAGAAGCAGTTAGAACAAAAGCGAGAGCAGCTCGGAGAAACCGACGAAAAATACCCGCACATCCAGGCGATCATCGACAAGCACTGGAATGATTGATTCAGACGACGGCAAATAGCTACATCTGATCCGTAGCGTTCAGTTGGGCTTTATAACCCATGCGGTTTTTCGTGACGTTAGTTCGCTGGCTGCCGGAATGCAGCATCGGTCCTGTCCGGCAGTGCAGGAAGCCGCCCGCGATATCCAGTCCGGCAAGTATGGCAACGGTGCTCTGGGTGCACTGCGCCAGGCTGAATGCCAGAGGCTCGATCGGAAAGGTGACGAGTCCACAAATTGTGCCGGACGGCGTTGACTATAACCTCTGGGCGGGTCCGGCCCAGATGACGTTGGTGACGCGAAAAATGTTCCACTGCGAAAGACAGGCTGGCACTTTTTCTTGAAGAAATACTCAAACTTAGGGGTTTTTTGAAAAAGATTTTGGGGGATGATTCACTCAAGACGCACTCCTTGTGTATGACGATATAAGGGGTAGTTTCCAATTTAATGTAAGCCCTTATTTCACAAGGAGG
>Ga0114922_10006032_pt1 | contig 11133 bp, 8 predicted proteins | sample AartaG_FD_100975 | JGI IMG/M metagenome (GOLD analysis project Ga0114922, IMG submission 100975) | Deep subsurface microbial communities from Aarhus Bay to uncover new lineages of life (NeLLi) - Aarhus_00045 metaG | ecosystem: Environmental > Aquatic > Marine > Oceanic > Sediment | place: Aarhus...
CCAGGGCGAATACAATGCCCGGGTGCTGGACTCCGCCGCCGAGCAGGAGCCACTCGTCCACCGAGACGGGGCCAAGCATCCGCCGCGTGAAGTCCTCGCCACTCAGCGGTACGTAGGAAATGGTGGGGTTTTCCTCGTAAGCGACACCGGCCGAGAGCGGCACCAGGTTGCCGGCATAGTCGTCGCTGTCGCCGATGCCGATGTTGGTCGCGGCCTGCGCTCTGAATTGAAGATTCGCGGTGACGCTGGCCACCGACATCATGCCGAAAGTCTCGTCGTAACGCAGTCGCACGAGCATGTTCAGGGTCTGCTCGTCCGACGTACGGTTGATCGTTTCGGTATACACCCCGCGACCGGCCGAAATGGACTGCGGACCGACGACAGCGCAGCCGCACAAACCCAGCACACCCACGACGAGCAAGACACTTCGAGCGCGAACCAGGCAGAGGATGAACGCTTGGAAGGTCATCACCCGTGAACGCGGATGGACCTGGCCGGTAAGTTTACTCATCGGTGCTACCCCATCGATTGGTTTATTAAGACAGGCGCAACGGGTAAAGCCGTGAGCGACACCCCGCAGGGATCAACCTCCCCGAAACTTCCACGTCGATTGTATCTGGAAAGTATAGCCAGCCGGCAGCCGCGCTGTCTGCTTTTTATAAACTCAACCAGTTCTGATGTCTTGATGCCTTGGAAACATATGCTATGATGCCTTTATGCGTACCACCCTCACAATCGAAGACAGCTTGGCCAAGGAGCTGAAAGAAGCTGCCCATAAGTCGGGCAAGTCTTTCAAAGAGGTCGTCAACGAAGCCTTGCGTACCGGGCTGAGGGCCAGGAAGACGCCACCGAAAGCAAAACCTTATCGGCTCAAGAGCTGTTCAATGGGTGGACCGCATCCGGGGATCAACCTGGACAAGGTGCTGCGTCTGGCCGATGAAGTTGAGAACGAGGAAATCGCGCGCAAACTGACCATGAAGAAATGATCCTGGTGGATGCAAACCTGCTGATCTACGCGATCGATCGAGACGCCTCCCATCACAAAGTTGCCAAGCGCTGGTTAGAGAGCATCCTTTCGGGCACCGAGGAAGTGGGCTTTGCATGGATCGTATTACTGGCCTTCATTCGCATCACCACGCATGCACGGATTATGCAGAAACCGCTAGAACCGGTGACGGCACTCGAGTATGTTTCTTCCTGGCTTGATCAGCCGTATGCTGTTGTGGTCAATCCGACCGACAAACATTGGCCGGTGCTCAAGAATCTCCTGGAAACAACGGGCACAGCCGCGAATCTTACGTCCGATGCACATCTCGCGGCTTTAGCGATCGAACATGGTGCCTCCGTATACTCAGCGGATCACGACTTCAAGCGGTTCGCCGGTGTTAAGCACGTCGATCCGCTAGGACAAGCAAACGATGCTGGTACTAAATAGACACGCATCATCTTGGCACGGACCATGAAAACAGAATACGATTTTTCCAACGGCGAGCGCGTGTGTCTGGCGAATTGACACTCACTCAGCGATCGACAGTTGGAACAGCCCGCGACAATGGGGCTAAGACTGTCTAAGTTATGGTTTTCAGGTGACAATTACGAGTTCGCCAGGGACAGGCAAAATACAAAGGCAATGTGACACGGACAGCAGATGGTGACATGTTGATATCGCGATACGGATGAGTTTTTTGACCAGACGCGATATCCCTGTCAGCTGGAAAGGTCGATGATGCTGGCCAGCACGACCTGTTTGCCGTGATCCAGATAAGGATTCAAACCCACTTCCACCGGTATCCTGCGGCCATCGGCCGTAAGCGCCTCTAGTTTCCGGCCTACGCCCATCTTGCGGACTTCGGGATTGCGCAGGTCGTCTGGTCAAAAAACTCATCCGTATTGAGATATCAACAGTTTAACATATGATGACCTCGGTCACGGTATTTTGTGCGTTGCCTCGGATTAGGTCTACAATCTACCGATTGATTCTAATCAGTCGTGGGGATGATTATGGATTGGGCACGCATACTGGCCTATATCACCGGTACAGTGGACCAAGAACTCTTATTACGTAATGAGTATCTTCTCGCCGAAAACCGGATCCTCAAAGCTCAACTCAAGACGCCGTTGCGGCTCACTGACGCGGAGCGAATGACGCTGGCGGAAATCGCATATCGCCTGGGCCGTAAAGCGCTTGAGGATGTCGCTAATGCCGTGAAGCCCGACACCCTCCTGGGTTGGTACCGGCGGCTGATCGCACGTAAGTTCGACGGATCTCAGTCGCGTCGCTACCCGGGCCGCCCCAGAATTGATGATGAAATCGAGCAATTGGTAGTGCGTATGGCCAAAGAGAATTCGGATTGGGGCTATGACCGGATTGTGGGCGCAATGGCGAACCTCGGCTACACGCTATCCGATCAAACGGTTGGCAATATTCTGCAGCGCCATGGCATCCCGCCGGCACCGGAGCGCAAGCGTACGACAACTTGGACCGAATTCATCCGTGCACATATGTCTGTCCTGGCGGGTACCGACTTTTTCTCCGTGGAGGTACTGACGCTGCGCGGGCTGGTTACTTATTATGTGCTGTTCTTTATCCGTCTGGAGAGTCGTCGCGTTGAGGTCGCCGGGATCACGCCACATCCCAATGAAGCCTGGATGAAACAAATCGCCAGAAACGTCACTATGGATGAATGGGGCTTCCTTGAGGGATGCCGATACCTCATCCATGACCGCGATACGAAGTTCACGGACTCGTTTCGCGCGATCATCAAATCGAGTGATGTAGAGCCGCTCAAGCTTCCAGCCCGGAGTCCGAATTTGAATGCCTACGCCGAGCGTTGGGTAAGATCCGTGAAAGAGGAGGCGTTGTCAAAGCTGATCCTGTTGGGTGAGGCTTCATTGAGGCGTGTGCTCAGAGAATACCTCGTGCATTTTCATCAGGCGCGTAACCATCAAGGAAAAGGCAATGTGCTTCTGTTCCCGTCTAATTGTCAGTCAGCGCCCAGCCCCGAGCGATCGGTCCACTGTCGTGAACGATTGGGCGGACTGCTCAACTACTACCATCGCGAGGCCGCCTGAGGCGTGCCATCATGCGGGACGAAAGTGGCATCAGTTTCACAGGGCTGTATATTTGCGGCGTCATTTCCCTCGTCATGCTGGTTCTGAAACTCAGCGTCATGGAGTCCTGGTCGTGGTGGCGGGTCATACTACCGGTTGGCCTAGTTGTTGGTTTTAACGTGACCAACATGGTGGTCGCTTTCATCTATCTAACGTTTGCCCATATCCCGGAGAGACCTGATCGGGACGAAGCTGAAATTCTTGAACCGCACACAATCAACGTGCATTACGTCGCGGCCATGCTATTCTTTATTGTCTTCAGCGACAACGTGGTTCGTTGGATTGACGGTAGCGAGACATCTTACTGGTTCTGGCTTTTCTCGGGCGATGTCGAAGTGCTTGCCTTGTTCGGCGCTCTGAGCGTGCTTGCGCTGTTCTCGTACTGGTCAAATCTGGGACGCGTGTTGAAAGCCTCGGGTTAATACCTTAAGACTTCAGTCAGCCGGGCGAGTCAGATGCGTTTTTGTCGAGTAGACAGCTGCTTTTTCGGATGAAAATCGCCATAGCCCACCGTTGTTGCCGTAATAAAAGCGTAGTAGACACTGTCAGCCCACGACCAGCCTTCCCTGATTCCGATCAAGTGACCCAGGACAACGATCAACACTACAAGCAAACCGATAACCGGTGATGAATACCACAGCGTAATAAAAAACATCTGGAGAAATTCGAGTGTGAAGTCCACTGGCTGACCGTATCCTTCTGTATAGCTAATGGATTTATCAGGACGCTGGTTTAGCTGCAGTGTCCATGACCTTGACCTCCATGCCCGGGCGAACCTTTTGCAGGCCTTCGGCGATGACACGCTCCCCTGTTTTCAGACCTTTTTTAACGATCCATTGGTGTTCATGGGTTGCACCGGTCGTCACCATGCGTTTTACGACCTTATTGTCTTTACCGACGACAAACACGTGTGTCCCTTCCTGTGTCTGCAGCAAGGCTTTTTCAGGAATCAGCAATGCATCGGGTTGATGTCCGACAATCATTCGTAAGGGGATGTATTGTCCGGGTATCAGTGACCGCTGGTTGCCCTTTTTCGGATTCTGAAACTCATAGCGCACCTTCAGTGTATCGGTAGCAGGATCAATCAGGGCGCTGATGTAATTAAAGGTACCCTTGTATGCATAGATGCTGCCATCCGGCATCACCAGTTCAGCGCTGAATTCGTTCTCCGCTGTCGGGGCCAGGCCCTGTTTCTGCAGTTGCTGCACCCGATAAACCTGCTCGCGGCTGATATTGGAAATGACATAAATCGGGTCGATCTGCACGACCGTCGTTAACTCGGTTTCCTGTTTACGCACCAGGTCGCCAACATATGCAAGCGTGTCTTCAATCCGGCCGCTGAACGGCGCGGTAATTTTGGTGAAGCTCAGATCCAGCTCGGCGTTTTCAATATCGGCCTTGTCTGCATCGATTGATGCTTTCACCTCGGCTTTGCGGGCGATGTTTTTTTCCTTGTCTTCCACCGATCCGGCGCCTTGTTTAGCAAGCCGTGTGTAACGTGCGGCTTCACTGGTCCAGAATTTGAGACTCGCCTGGTGTTGCTCGAGTTGTGCCTTGAGTGAATCGAGTTTTGCCTGGTACGGACGCGGATCGATCAGGTACAGCGGATCGCCTTCGGTGACGTTGCTGCCTTCGGTGAAGTTGCGCTCGAAGATATAGCCCGACACGCGCGGCACAATCTGCACGGTCTTTACCGGCTGAACGGTACCGGCCACTTCCATTACGATGGGCACGGTTTCCTGTTTGACTTCGGACACCACCACGCCCGGTGGTGGCATCTCGGCTTTCTGTTTGGGTTTTTCGCAACCCGCCAGGCCAATCAGCAGACCGCACGCTGCAATTAGAACGGTTGCCTTCATAAAAACTCTGTTTTTCACCGTATGCATGGTAATAACCTGTTTAAGACTTAACTGTCCTGTGGTTCTGCGCTGGACGCACTTGCCGCACCACCCGTCTTGCGTTCGCGCATGCGTTCGATCACCACATAGAAGATCGGTACGAACACGATCAGAACAGTGGCCAGCGTCAGTCCGCCAACCACGGCAGTGCCCAGGGAACGGCGGGAATTGGCGCCCGCGCCGCTCGCCAGCACCAGTGGCATGAGGCCGAGGATGAACGCAAACGCGGTCATCAGGATCGGCCGCAAGCGGATGCGGGCCGCTTCCATCGCGGCTTCGATGATGCCTTTGCCCTGGTCGTGCAGATCCTTGGCGAACTGAACAATGAGGATCGAGTTCTTCGCCACCAGGCCAATCAGCATGACCAGGCCGATCTGGCCGTAGACATCCAGATCCATGCTGCGCAGCACCAGGAAACCGATCGCCCCCAGCAGCCCCAGCGGGATGGCCAGCAGAATCATGATGGGCATGGACCAGCTTTCGTACTGTGCGGCCAGCACCAGGAATACGAAGATCAGCGACATGGCGAACACCACCGGGGCCAGGTTGCCCGCCTCCTTCTGCTGATAGACCAGGTTGGTCCATTCGTAACCGAAACCCTCCGGCAGGACCTCGGCGGCGAGTTCCTCCATGGCCGCATTGGCCTGCCCGGAGCTGTAACCCGGTGCCGGGCCGCCGTTGACCTGTACAGAACCGTATTCGTTGTAATGCGGAATGTTGTAAGGCCCGACCATGGGCCGGATGCTGACGAATGCGCTCAGCGGAATCATTTTGCCTTCGTTGTTGCGCACCTTGAGGCGGGTGATGTCATCTTCCCGAAAACGCGCATCCTTCTCGGCCTGCAGATAGACACGATAGACACGCCCGTACTGGTTGTACTGGTTGACGTAGAGCGAACCCAGGTTGATCTGCAGGGTACTGAAGATATCGTCCAGCGAAACACCGCGGGTCTTGGCCTTCACCCGGTCGACCTCCAGGTAACGCTGCGGCGCCTCGGCATCGAAGGTCGAATAAACCCCGGCCAGTTCCGGCCGCTTGCGCGCCTCGGCGAGAAAATTTTGCAGAACCTTGGACAATTCTTCCACGCCCAGGCTGTTGAGGTCCTGGATCTCGAAGTTGAAGCCACCGGTTGAACCCAGGCCGGGAATCGGTGGCGCATTGGCCACCAGGATGACGGCTTCCGGGATTCCGGCCACCCGGGACTGGATGTGGCCGATGATGCCCTCGAGCCGCGCTTCAGGGGTCTTGCGCTCGTCATAGGGCTTGAACACTACGAAACTAAAGGCTGAGCTCATGTCCTGAACCGCATCGATGAGGTTGTAACCCGGTACGGAAATGACGTCGGCAACGCCAGGCGTGCTCATCGCGATCTCGTTGACCTGATTCACCACCTGCTCGGTGCGCTCTATGCTCGCCCCGGAAGGTAGCTTGGTTATTACCATCACGTAGCCCTGGTCCTCAGCCGGCACAAAAGCGCTGGGGGTCGATGCAAACAGCACCAGGGCCAGGGCGCACAAACCGGCAAAGACGAGTCCTACCAGCACCCAGGCTTTGGACAGGGTTTTCACCGAGTTGGCATAGCCATTGGAGAGCTTGTCAAAGGCCGTGTTGAAGGCGCGAAAGAAGCGGTTCTTCTCACCCGTCTCGGGGCGCAGCAGGACCGCCGCCAGCGCCGGGCTCAGCGTCAGGGAGTTGAAGCCGGACAGGCCAACGGCAATGGCAATCGTCAGGGCGAACTGGTTGTACAGCTGACCGGTCATGCCCGGGATGAACGCGACCGGCACGAATACCGCCATCAGCACGATGGTGGTGGCGATGACCGGTCCACGCACCTCCGCCATGGCCTGCTCGGTAATTTTCTTCATATCGGTGGCGCCGGCTTCCAGGTGCCGGTTGACGTTTTCCACCACCACGATGGCATCGTCGACCACCAGTGCCACGGCAACCACCAGGCCCAGCAGGCTGAGGGTATTGATGGAGAAGCCGAAGGCCAGCATGAAGATGAAGGTGCCGATCAGCGAAACCGGAATCGCAATCGTCGGAATCAGGGTACTGCGGAAGTTCTGCAGGAATACGAACACCACCAGCATGACCAGCAGGATGGCCTCCACCAGGGTGATAATGACTTCCCGGGTGGATTCCTGAATGAAGCGGGTGGTGTCATAGTGCACGCTCCATGCCAGATCGTCCGGGAAATGCTGGGCAAGGTCATCCATCGCCGCGCGCACCGCCTGGGCAATCTTGATGGAGTTGGCGTTGGCCAGCTGGTAGACCGCAATAGCGGCAGTAGGCTTGTTGTTGAGGTTGGTGGACCAGGAGTAGTCCTCTGCACCCAGCTCCACTCGACCCACATCCTTGATTCGGACCACCGTACCGTCCGGGTTGGCGCGGATAACGATATCCTCAAACTGCTGCACACTCTCCAGGCGCCCCAGGGTATTGAGCTGGAATACGAATGCCTGATTATCCGGCGTCGGCGGTGCGCCCAGTTTACCCGCCGCGACCTGGTTGTTCTGTTCCTTGACCGCGTTCTCCACATCGGTGGCCGTCATACCCATGTTGGCCAGTTTGTCCGGGTTCAGCCAGATACGCATAGCGTACTTGCGCAGGCCGAAATTATTGATCGATGCCACGCCGTCGATGCGCGCCAGACGGTCGGTAATGTGAATATCCGCGTAGTTCTGGAGAAACGCCTGGTCGAACGTGCCATTGGGAGAAGTCAGGTTCACGATCAGCACGATATTGCTGGAGTGCTTTTCGATCGTCAGCCCGACCTGGTTCACCTCGGGCGGCAGCTGCGACAGCGCCTGGTTGCTGCGGGTCAGCGCCTCCATCTGGGCGATGGACTGGTCGTAACCGACCTCGAAGGTCATGGTGATCAGTGAATCGCCGTTGTTGGTGCTGTTGGAGGACATATAGATCATGCCCTCCGCGCCGTTGAGCTGCTCCTCCAGCGGCGTGGTGACGGTATTGGCCACCACGTCCGAGCTGGCGCCGATGTACTGGGTGGAGACCTGGATCTGCGAGGGCACCAGTGGCGGATACTGCGCAATGGGCAACACGAACATGCTGATAAGCCCGGCCAGTATCATCATCAGGGCAATGGCAGCGGCAAATATGGGGCGGTTGATAAAGAAATTCATAGCATACGGGCCGTCAGTAACCGCAGGAAACAGGCCATTAACCTAACAGATTCTCCCCGGAGTGGAAACCAATCATATCAACCGCTGAACCGATTACTAATAGCGCTGTTAGGGTATCAGCCAAACAGCATATCCCTGGGGATGTCTGGAACGTACTGAAAGCGGTCGTTCCCGAGCGGGACTCTGATCGGCAGGAGACGACCCAAAGGCGACGTAAACAACTATTTGAAAATCAGGACACGCACAGGCCGCCTTCGGGTGGCCTTAGCACTTCTGGAGGTCAGGAATAGACGCAATATGGATAGACACGGCTATATAAATAACGAAAACTGGCAACAAGTAAGTAAGAATCTTCGGTGAAGGAAAGGACGGGAAACGACCCTTTAAGACTTAGGGATTATTCGTTGGTAGTTTATTCTCTGTGCCACAATCAACTTGTAGAGGCCAATAAAGCAATGAAAGCTGAAAAGGAGATCAATGCCCTAGGTGCTGCTGAGTACAAACCGGCTGTCGTGGCCACCCTCGACGATGCTGCGAAACCGGAAGAGGTGGCCGCAGGGGTCCCAGATACAGCACCCGAGACGGAGGAAAAGGTCAAAGAAGAAAAAGGCAAGAAAGGTAAGAAAGGTAAGAGTTGCAAAGGTGTCTGGGTAGTAGAAATGAAAGGCCCCTATGGATGGGAACACATAGCTATAGCTTTTATGAAAAATGGAGAATATCTTGGAGCTGGCCCCAACCATTATGCGCTAGGAACTTACAAGGTTAGCGGGAATACTTTGGATGTATCGATTACTGTGACTCAGTGTGGCAAGTTGCGCACCATGTTCGGAAAAAAATCCATGGAAGATTTGCAAATCACATCAAAATGCAAGATCGAGAATGATAAAATTGTTGGCACAAGCAAAGCGAAAGGTGTAAAGAATTTCGATGTCCTGATTCACCTTAACAAGATTGGCAGCCTTTAATAAACGACAATCAGGAACCGATGGAGCTAGAGAGCTTCACGCGGCTCTTTCTGTATTGTTTTACAAATGCCCGCTTCTGGCCGAAAGTGTGAGTACATATTACGTGGGCGGGAACGGTCACTTATGCTGCTTTTTCACCGTTCAAAATCCGCCGAGGAACGGTAATTCATGGCCGTTCTCAGTCCTACAGGTAATTCATATATAAGATTTTACTAAAAGGTTAAAATCGACACATTTCCGTCGCTCCTCCACTTTGACTCAAGGGCAAACTTGCAAACCATTTCGGTCATTCGCTATAGCTGCAGCGGGAAATACGGAAGTTATTTGAACAAAGCTACTGTTCGCTTTTTGCTTCGGTGTAGGCGGAACGAATCAGGGTGTAATCATCCCGCTGGAAGTCTTCGACAAGTTCCTGCACATCGGCTTCCGGTATGCCAATACCCTTGAGTAGCATACTCCCTCGTAGAAGCGTGCTCTCAATATATCCGGTGCCGGCATGTTTAATGCCCTTGGCCACAAGCTCATTCTGGTCCCTCAGGCTGCGCACCTGCACAAAGACATCAAGCAGAGGATAGAGGTGGTGCAGCCTGACTGCCACGGCCTTAGCCTGCCTCACATCCCAGAGAGTGACGTATGCAGCCTCGGCTCTGCCGAGTCCCGCAACCTGCTGCGTAACCGGGCTGTTTATGTCACCGAAGTGAACATTGCGACCCTTTTGCTTACCCTTCCGAACACAGCTGATATCTCTGTCGAATGCCACATAGGGGACGTTCGCCCTGGTCAGCATAAGACAGATAAGCTGCCCAACTTCTTCGTAGCCGATGACGACCACATGGCGATCCAGATCAGCAGCGGGCTCAGCTTCATCAACCACCGAAACAGCCCCAAGCCGAGCGGCCAGTTTACCGCCGAGCTTCATCATCAGTGGGGTCAGGATCATACTGAGCGCAACTGCAAGCATACCCAGGGTCAGTTGGTGAGTACTCAGTACACCAGCAACGGCTGCGGCCCCGAAAAGCACAAAAGCAAACTCGCCGAATTGCGACATAAGGAATCCTGAACGGACAGCGGCTTGACGACCGATGCCAAATGCGAGCATGAGTCCGATGAGTACCACGACCTTGAGGAACAATATCGCCGGAATATGGGCAACCAATGTTGGCCAATCACTTAACAGGGTGCCGATATCGATCGACATCCCCACGGCGATAAAAAACAGGCCCATCAGGGTGTCTTTGAAAGGCGCTACGGTCGCCTCGATCTGATACCGATAATCCGATCCGGAGACAACCATTCCCATGAGAAAGGCGCCGAGGGTCATGGAGATCCCGGCACGGTCCACTGCCCAGGCCGCGGTAATGACCGCGAGAAACAGAACAATTCCGAAGGCATTCATGCGGCGCTGGTTCGCGCAATAGCCCAGCACGGCGGGCAGCAGGTAGCGCCCGACGATGAAGATACCCGCGATCACTCCTACCACCAGCGAGATCTTCTCCCACAGGGGTACCGTGGCCGACTGCGCTGCCTTGTGGGCCAGGATTGGTACCGAAGCCATGACCGGAACGACCCAGAGATCCTGCGCCATAAGAATTGCAAACGAGGCCTGCCCATGTTCAGTGGTGAGCTCCCCTCGTTCGGCCAGAGTCGCCATTACGATGGCGGTGGAGGACATAGCGAAACCAAGCCCGAAAATGACTGCGCTTTGCCATGATGCGTCAGTAAGCAACACGCCGTAGGCGCCTAACACTGCTGCAGTTACCAGCATTTGTAACGACCCCAAACCAAAGAGCAGGCGACGCATGGACCACATCTTTTCAGGACGCATCTCCAGACCGATGGTGAACATAAACAGCACCACACCGAGTTCTGCGATATGCTGCAGGTCTTCCACATTCTCAGTAGCGACGGGTCCCGGGGTATGGGGCCCAATGATGATGCCGGCGACTATGAAACCCAGTATCGAACCAAAGCCAAGGCGCTCAAAGAGTATGACGCAGATTGCCGTCGTCAAGAGCA
>Ga0114922_10006034_pt1 | contig 11132 bp, 6 predicted proteins | sample AartaG_FD_100975 | JGI IMG/M metagenome (GOLD analysis project Ga0114922, IMG submission 100975) | Deep subsurface microbial communities from Aarhus Bay to uncover new lineages of life (NeLLi) - Aarhus_00045 metaG | ecosystem: Environmental > Aquatic > Marine > Oceanic > Sediment | place: Aarhus...
ACCATAGCCATCAATTCCCTATCTATGCAATCAACTGTTTCCATAATGCTCTTTATGCTTGAGAGATAACCATGAATCAATCGTGTAAATTTGTCAGAAATATGATTAAGTTTATCAGTGCTTGCCTTGATAATTTTTTCAATTGATGAGTCAATTTTTTCAATCTTACTAATACAATCCTGACGTTCGGAGATAAAGACCCCGGGATTGCCTGCTTCCTTATTCTTAAGGACTTCTTTCATTTTCTTTGTTATTGATAAATATCGATTAAAAAGGGTGAGTTTCTTTTCTAAAAAAGAACAAACTTCCTTTTCTGGATCTATATTTTCCATAGTTTAAGTGCCTAAAGTGAGCTAAAGTGCCTAAAGTCGTTTATTTGTTTAGTCGTTTACCAATCAACCACTCAACTAATTTACTTTACACACTGATATAACCTGAGGCCTGTCTCCTTTTTTCGGTAAATCCTGTTATTTCTGGTTCAATCTCCGTATCTTTATTGTAAAAGACCTCTTCCCATGCAGACTTAAGCTCATTCAGCATCCCGATTACCTCGTTAAGGGCGCTTAAATCCTTATTTACATCCGCATGAATGATACGTCGTGACATATAATTATACAGAGAATCCAGATTTTTTGCGATAGCGCCACCTTTTTCAAAATCAAGGGAGCATAAGAGTTCATTGATAATATCCTGGGCCTTTGTAATGGCCTTGCCCTTACCCTCATAGTCTTTTTCAATATACCTCTGTTTGCCAATTTTTAGATTCTCAATCGCCCCTTCATAGCACATTAAAACCAATCTCTTTGGATCTGCTGTTATCACATTTGTTCTTCGATAATCCTGGATTCCATTACTGTACATTTAAAAAAACCTCCTTTTCTTATAATGCCTGTTGATAGCTGTTAGTTATATGTTGTATTTATTTTGTTGTGATTTGCGATTCATAATCCCCCATCTAACAACCCGTGATCCTTTAATTCACAATTTTTAAATCGACAATCCGCAATCGAAAATCAAAAATTTTACCACCCTGCCCATCCACTAAATGAGGCGTTTATCTGCCCGGTAAGCCAATCGCTCTGGTTTTGTATCCTGCTCAGGGCAACCTCCATGGCCACAAATTTGTTGATCATCATCTCCATCTTCAGATTGAGCTGAGCCTCCATCTGCTCGATCCGGGTTTCATAACTATCAATGCTGTCCTGAAGGGAGTCTTGTTTAAATGACACATATCCATCTGTGGTATCCGTGATAAAACCAAGCTGCCTGTCCAATAACACGCCAATCCCGAGTGTCATGGTAAAGGTTGTTGTAGGGGTCCCTGTGCCTGAATAGCTGATGGACAACCCGTCTGCATCGTTACCGTCACTGTCCACGGTGAGGGTCTGGCCGCTGCCCGTAGCTTCTACGCCTTTAATAGATCCTGCAACATTTACGCCCCAGTCCGAATCAGCGTTATTCAGGCCCAAAGGATCTGTGGCGCTACTCTGGGACACGATAGCTACCTGTCCGGTACCATATGTGTTGTGGGTTAGAACAAGCTTACCCCCATCATTGGATGCGGTGATGGGCATGGTGTAACGGCCTTCGGTGGTGGTGCTGACCGTTCCGAAATCCAGGTTATCAACCATGTCAGTTTCAATGGCAAATGTGAGCTGGCTGTCCCTGGCCTGCTTGTCTGTAATGACGATTTTGCCGTTGGCATCCAGGGAGGCGGTAACCTCATCTTCAAACATATCTTCGATGGTCTCCAGGAGATCACCTGCGGTCTCTATACTTGCATCTTCAATTTTGTAGCTCCCGGTAACGTAGATACCGCTTCTCCTCGTTCCGGAAAATGTTATTTCATCGCCATCATCACCACCAGTGATATTACTGAATAACGTCGAGGAGGTGATATAATTTAAATCCTTATCCTTATTTTCCCCATCCCCAGTAAGTATTTCCGTGTATTCTTCGGCAAGCTCCGAATTAATGGCATTCACTATATCGTCTATGTCCAGATTATCTGCGGTCAATAACTCTACAGTTGCCACCCTGCCCGTTGCAAAATCTTCGATGGTCACCGTTACGTCTTCGCCAAGATTCCCAATAAGGGCCTCACTCCCTGTCACCGTGCCCCGGGTGGCTGCTTCCGTGATAACTACGTCATAGGTTCCTCCCAGGGTATCATCTGTGTGGCTGATGTACTCTATATTGGCGTCTGGAGAAGACCCAAAGGCAGCAAACAGCCTTCTTACGTCATCAAAATTCGTCTCAAGGGCATCGGTGAGCTTATCGTCATCAATGCTTAGGGTGAGATCCTGGTAATATCCCTCTTCAGTGTTAGTCAGCTCTAAGGTGATCCCGATAAGGGACAGCTTGTTGAAATCGCTTGACGCTCCGGTAATAGTTTCCGTCACTATATTGATGAGATCAGATTTGACTGAAGAGAGTGTCCCATCCCCAAAGAGAATCCCTCCAACCTCCTCAGTCTTATCGTTATAACTGAATTGGGTATTGATATATCCCAATACAGTATTAAAGGAATCTACCATGTCCTGGATCTTTGACTTGATCGCCGAAAGGTCCCGCTCCACCTTAAATGTCACTGTGGTAGCAGCCAGGTCTGCTCCCACAAGATTCAGGGTCACACCCTCAATGACATCGGTAATGGTGTTGGAGGGATCGGTTATGGTCACATCGTCCACGAAAATCTTAGCATCCGTTCCTTCGACCATCTCACGGTCTCTGATAGTAGTGGCGGCGGCTGCACTAAGGCCAAAATCGAGGGAGCCATTGGTTATTGTTTCGGTCAGAGTAACAACCATCTGAGAGCCTGCATCAGTCGTATTGTCCACTACCTGGATTTTACCATCGCCTGTGACGAGAGCGGTTACGTCTCCGTCATCAACTTCATATGCATTTTCTATGGCTGTCAGGAGATCCTGAACCGTACTGGTGCTTTCGATCGTGAAATCGGATGCTGTCACAGCTGTTCCATTCACTCTTTTCGTAACGTCAGTTTCAATAAAGCGTATTTTATCATTCCCAGGATCCAATCCGAGATATCCATCAATATCCACTAATTTGGTATTGACATCAATCACCTGACCATCGACCGTCATTTCTTCGGTTCCCGTCACCCCTAAAACATCACCGACCTTACCTTGAATCAAACCCAAGGTCTGAAAGATATTTTTTTCATCTGAGAACGGATCTGTGTCATCAATCCCGTCTATCTGTAATCTGTAATAAGTGTTACCGTCTACTATTTCAGAAACAACGGATGCGAATATGTTGGCAGCCCCCTTGTCAGCATTAATGGCCGTTACGATTTGATTCAAATTATCAGCGGATAGATCAATGTCTATGGGGTCTGAATCGCTTCCATTTTGGCCCTTTATTTTCAATAATGTAGTGCTCGATTGAGGAGTGTTTAGAACAAGGGCGTCCTCAATACTGTCATTAACACTAATAAACCGGTCACTTTGGGCGCCACCGGTAATGATGTTTTTGACGTCATAAGAAATACCCGATACCGTTTCAATTTCAGTAAAACCTAAACTACATAAAATATCACTTGAAGAAGCATTGAGCAGTGATATGCCATCTGCCCCGGTACTGTCATTGGTCAGGACCAGCCTGTAATCATTGGTACCATACTGAACAATGTTGGCCGTCACATTGGAAGGGCTTGAGCCGGTGTTCACGCCATTGATTTTGTCCTTGATATCCGCCAGGGTATCGGTTGCAGCTATGTTGACCACCCTCCCTCCTACCAGGATATCCCCCGCTGACAAACTAAGTGTCGTGTTCGTGGCCGAATAGCTCTTTGAAGAGAGCTTCTGCGATTTTGCCAGGTTATCGACCTTGATCTCATACATGCCCGGAGAGGCTGTGGAACTGGTCGTAACGGTCAAAAGATCGGATGCCGCCGTGCTTGTGTTGGAGGTGGTGCTGGAAGTATATACATTAAAGGCACTCTCGACACTCAAGTCATTTGCTGCTGTTTTGAGGGAGAGCAGCATAGTGTTAACGCTCTGCCACTCTGAAAGCTTCGATTCATATTCGCTCTTTCTTTCCTCAATTAAATCAACTCTCCTATGTTCAATCGCAATTAATTGGTCAATCATTGTGCGCCAGTCAAAACCGCTGACCAACCCACTAATGAGATTAGTGCTTAGCGCCATAGTCTTTCTCCTTTAAACCGTTTACCGAAACCTACTCGGCAAATATTGCCTGATCTTTATTTATAACTTTGGAACTATTCAGCCACCAAAGCACAAAGACCCAAAGACCTACGAGCAAGGTTAACGAAAGACCTGTCTGCGTGCAACGCACAGGCAGGAAGGTAACCCTTAACGGTTCACCCTGTTAAATAGGGTTCCCTTCGGGAAATTTAACAGGGTAACCCCTGAACCTGTGAACGCCTACGAATAATTCCATAATCTTGGTGTCTTGGTGCCTTTGTGGCAAGATACCTGAGTAATTACATATGTTTTATCTATCGGAAAAATTTGCCTAAAACTTGAGGATTTTTGTATCCAGTAATAGAGATAGCAAAATGTTTGCCATTTCAGATTTCCACAAAAGAAAAACCCCGTTCCTGAAAAGAAGCGGGGTTTTGGTTTAAGGTTAGTTGTATTTTCTTAGGTCTTATGCCTTGAGCCTTACGCCTCGTGCGTTTTTATCTTGACAGGATTTCAGGATTGCGTAATACTAAGTATGACTTTTAATGGATGAGGTCTTTTGTGCGAATATCAGATTTTGAATGGGATGAAGGAAATTGCTTACATCTCCAGTTTGGGCATGGTATAGAGCCTGGGGAAGCCGAAGAGATTATTGCTAATGAACCAATTTTCCGACGGACAAAAAAGGGGCATTATGCGGCTTTTGGTCCAACATTTGAGGGAAGATATTTGGTTATTATCTTCGAGCTAAAACCCAGAGGTCTTGCTCGACCCATAACAGGTTGGGATATGAAGCAAAAAGAGATTCGATATTACAAGAAATTCAAGAGGAAAAAATGACAAAGCAAGAAAAAGGTATAAGAGATTGGGCTGAGTACTATGATCATAAAAACGTTCTGGAAGAAATCATGGATAAGTCGGTTGAGCTCAGCCTGGATGAACATCTCCGTCAGGATATTCTTTCAGGAAAACGCAAAAGGAAACTTAAGAATATCACCCTCAAAATGGATCCTCTCCAGGTTAGAGCCATCAAAAAGATGGCTACCATGAAATCTATGCCCTATCAAACCTTAATAAGACACTGGCTTGCCGAAGAGATTAAGAAGGAACTGGAATTGGTGAGGAGATAACAAGCGATCACGGGGTCAGGGGGATGTCCGGAATATTTCTGCCATATCTGACCAGACTGTCGTTGTGGACACCGGCTCTACGGACAATACTGTAGATGTCTATATAACCCAAAATCTTAACATTTGTGTCAAGTTTTGCTATTACGTGAATAGACCTATGTCTCACCGCCCGTCCCGCTACAACGCAGGACTAGAGGCACAGAGATCGCAGAGGAAAGCGATTTTCCCTTTTCTGCTGAGAGGGCAGAAAAGGGAAAGACCTAACGCTTCGCGTAAGTTGTTTGCATTTATCAGCCTTTGCCCAAAGGGCATGACCATTTTTCTTTGTCCCGAAAAACATTCGGGACAAAGAAAAAAGATGGATCATCTCTGTGCCCTCTGCGGCTCTGCGGTGAAATATTTTCCGTTCGATTTTCATCGGTTTGAGGCGGAGCTTCGCTAGAAATAGCAAAAGATAACTTACACTCTCATGTGTCGAGCGATCCAGACAAGTCGGGAGAGCGGGCGGCTAAAATAATAAAAGACCCCGCTCCATTAAGAAGCGGGGTCTTTGGTTAAAGGTTAGTTTTGGCTATCAGCTATCAGCTAATTAGCCATAGGCTATTTTTTAGCCAAACAACGCCAAGACCTGCTGCGGTGCCATATTTGCCTGGGCAAGCATTGCAGTACCGGCCTGGAGCAGGATCTGGTTCTTGGTGAAGTCCGTCATCTCAGACGCCATATCCACGTCACGGATGACAGATTCCGCAGCCTGCACATTTTCGATGACTGTTGACAGGTTCGCGGAAGCATAAGCCAGCCTGTTCATGGAAGCGCCCACATCACCTCTAACTCCTGCCAGCGTGCTGATGGCGCTATCTATTGTGTCGAGAGCTGATTGAGCACCGGAGGTAGTAGAGAGATCTAAGGAGTCCAGGCTCATGTCTGTTGTTCTGGCTCCGCCAATGCTGATGGAAATCTGGTTATCTGAGTTATTTTGTGCACCAACCTGGAAGGTGTTGCCGGTCGCATCTGTGTTAGCGGAAACTGTAAGCTGCGTTAAATTTATTTCAGTAGTTGTATTGCTGAAACCGGTTCCAAGTTTAAATGAAATGTTATGGACACTAAAGTCCAGAGTCTCAGTAGCTGATTGGAACTGTAGAAGCTGACTTGCGGTACCGCTGCTATTTGCGATTCTAACCCAACCAGCCGCTGTCTGGGTTATATCATATGTCCCTGTAGCAGCATTCGCAACGTTAAGGGAGGTTAGGCCGGTGCGTTCGAATTTGACAACAGTAGTGCTTGCAACGCTAAAAGCATCATCAATGGTACCTGCGGTAACTGCAATAGTAATCCCCAAGTTGGAAAAACTAACGCTTGTCCCCGTTACCGAACCTGTAAAAGTCTCTGAAATAGTACCGCCCGAATTGACGATTGTAAATGCGCCAGCAGCTGTTTGCGTAATGGTAAAGTCGCCTTCCACAACACCGCTCCCTAACGCAGTGACCTGTGCCGCACCTGCACCGGTAAAAGTAAATTTGTATACAATGTTGTCATTAGCGTCATCAATTATACCATCACCAGCGGTCCCGGCTCCCAGCGCACCTGTTTGACTGGCCCCGAATGTGCCGGTAAGTAGCGCCGTGCTCCCGTATTTGGTCGAATTGGCAATCCGGTCGATTTCCGACGTCAATGCCGTCGCTTCAGAGTTGATCTTGGCTCGTTCAGTTTCTCCTACGTTTGCCGAAGCAGCCTGGGTGGCCAGTTCCTTCAAACGGGTAAGCATGTTCCCGATCTGGTCCATACCGCCTTCAGCCACCTGCAAAAGCGCTGCGGCCTCTGAGGTATTCCTGGAAGCCACTTTAAAACTGGCTATATCCGCCCTGAATGATTGAGAAATAGCCAGACCAGCGGCATCATCGGCTGCCTTATTGATCCGATAACCGGATGAGAGTCTTTCAAGAGATTTTTTCATCCCGGCATCTGCGACACTCAACCAACGCTGGGTGTTCATAGCTGCAATGTTATTTGCAATTCTTAAAGCCATAATTTTATCCTCCTTGATGTTTGGTTAAATTGTTGATTAGTTAAATGGTCAAATTGGTTTTTGCTGACCATTACGCACTAACCGACTTTTGCTTTAGGCTATCAGCTTTGCCTGCCCCGTTAAATTTTTACCCCGTTCAATGCTCTTTCTTTCTATTTAACTGGGGTCTTTTTCTTTTTATTTAACTGGGGAGCTTACAGCCTTCAGCTTCCTTTGGCATCCTTGCCAAATAGTTTAAGGTTATTGTTTCAGTCAACCATATCATGATTGCCCCTACTGTTTACCCCGTGAAATGCTTGCCCCGTGAAATGTATAATATTTCACTGGGGTGGAGCTATTTAACTGGGGCTTACTGCCTACTGCCTACTCCTAACTACTCTCCTCACCCCCTTTCTCTATAAATTTAATGCACTTAATTTATCTCTCTGAGTTGCTTTATCGGAAAAAGGAGGGAATTACTTTAGGATTTTTTTGAGGATGGTTGGAAGGAACGGAATTTAAGGGAAATAAAGGATTATCATCGTGAAATGAGTAATGGAGTGGGATTTATAAAGGCTGGGATTGTGGTGTAACATAAGAGGGTAAAGTCTGTTGTTTCTATCAAGATTCTATGGGGATTGTTCTTAGAATTTTTTTCTCTTTGATTTCACAAATTTTTCATAAAACACCCGTGTTGTTTTCCAATTCTGATCGCTAAGCATCTCAAAGGTCCTCTTGTTTTCACTATAGAGATAGATGTTTAAATCCCTCTCGGCATCGTCAAAATACACAAGGCTTTTTTTTAATTGTAACTCCATTTCTTTGCCAATATTGTACTTCTCGGATAGTTCAAGCGTCAGCCATTCAAAAGTATACGCGTTCGACTCAATCAAGATTTTGAGATCAATGAAATCTTTACAGGTTCCTCTCTGATTAATTGCGCCTAGCTTCATCAATGATAGATCAAGATGGGAAGCAACAGGGATCGGTATATTTTCCATCGTTACAGTCGCATCTAATAGAGGATATTTATAGGTAAACAGGCTAAACCCGGCCTCGTTAAGATTTACTGTAAGTGTATTTTCTGAAATTTTACGAACAATAACCAGAATGCCCCGACTTTTAGTCGGGGATGAATGGTCAAAATTCATAAGGCGATGTCTTTAGGCATCGCCAAGCAAGTTCGAACTCTTTAGATGTGAGAACTTGCGCGGTGAAGCTCCGACCTTTGGTCGGAGAAGTTCACTTTTTGTAATCTTGAAATCTGTTTTTAGTTTTTCCGAGATGACGGCAGATAATTCGAGACTCTTTAAAAGTCTTAACTCAAACTAATAATGTCTGATTGATTGTATTTTGGATAAATTAAGGAAGGGTAGGGAAGTCCGGGATACAAAGTGGGAAGATTAGGATAAAAGATGGGGTGAACAGAAATTGAACGATATAAAGATTACGATCAAGAAGGGGTGGTGTTTGAATGGATCTTGCCAGGCAACACCGGCAAGGTGGATGTCCATATTGCGGTGGTCCATTACATCAAGCCAATTACACGCGTAAACCACGGGGTGGATCTGATGGCATTCCTGAAGATTGCCTCGTCCGGTTTAGTCTTTGCTGCGGACGGGAAGGATGCCGACGTAGGAGTCTTCCTCCATCGATTCTTTTTATGGGGCGATGGGTTTATTATGGTTGCGTCATTTTATTGGTCATGACGCTTCGGCAGAACAGACCGGATGGGGTAAGCGCCAACAAGCTCAAGCGGTTATTGGGAGTTATACGAAAGACGCTTATTCGGTGGGCTGCATACTTCAGAGATGATTTTCCTTCCAGTGCCCAGTAGCAGCGTCTTCGCGGCAGAGTAAGCTCCTCGGTGCGGGACAGTGGGTTATCCTTATCTTATTGTGCATCTTTGGTGCAGTGTTATGCATGTTTGTCTCGCCTCAATGGAGCGCAGCTCCCGCTCCTCTAGCCTCAAGGGAATCCAGTCCCCGATCCCTCTTCCCCATCTCCTCTCCTAATCTCTTTTCGGTCTTTTCCAACAGATCCTTTGTCATCACCAAAAACTGTCCCACCACGGAAAACCAGTCTTTGATCTTCTTGACCCGGGCCATGGCAAGACACGTTTCATCGGTATATATATCCCGCAAGAAACCCAATTCGTTTGAAAAGCAGACATCATAGGCATTCAAGGTATGCGCCATGAGCGCCCAGTGATCTTCATCTCCTGCAAGCAACTCTGATAAGTCAAGAAATTGCTGCTCTATTGATGTAAGATAACCCTTATCGATCTCTTTTTTGCTGCCATCTAAAAAAGGTTGGATGATCTCCTTTTCTGCCTGATTGGCCATCTCAAGGGAATTATGAAATTCTTCCACCGAATCTTCTATCATTTTCAGGCTTTCGTTTGCTTTCTTTTTGATCTTTCTCAAGGTCTTCTCGAGGTCTACTTCTTCCTCAAACTTCGAATATGCCTCATCCAAAATCAAACAAGGTTTAAATTTTTCTGTACAGTACTGCTTGATAGCTTCTTTAAAGGGCATAACCTCAGCACCGTGAATCTTGGCACCACCCTCAGTTGCGTTGATACATGTACCGTTATATGCTGCAATATCCTCCTCATACGTATATTTCATGATCTCCCACAATTTTTCTGACTTGACAGGTTTTCCATCATTTCCTTCCAACTCGATAACAGGCTGACTTCTGATATGTTCGCTGCGGCTACCAAATATATCGCCTTTCACATGTGTATCTCCATCCTCTGCATAGGCTAAATCCTGGCCGATAAGGATTATAGGGTCGCACCCGAGTTCTATTAAAATTTTAAATGCCAGATTTGCTCCGGAAATTCCCACATTCAAAGAACCCTTTTCCTCTTCTAACCAGTTGAAATGAGAGTAACCTCTATAGCCAATAAACTTCCTGCCCTTAAAAGCGTCAATGACTTCCGGCATAAGTATCGGCAAAGCAACAAAATATATGCCGTTAAAATTATCTACACCTGAATAAAAAAGATCGACGCCGGGCGTCCTTTCTATAGAAGTAACGAGATGCGGTTGAATCCCTTTCTTCATAATAGGGATAAAACTTGCGTCACAACTGATAATGAGAGCTTTTTCCCGTAATCCTTCAAGAAGGTGCATATTCTTGTTGAGCGAAGGCCCGGCAGCCACAAGCACCCCCGGTCTTCCTGCAAATTTGCCATAAAGTGTATTAATGCCCGGGTTTGAATAAATATGTTTGATATTATGAAAAATGTTTTCCAGTCCGACAAAGGAATCAAGGGAGTCATTTCCGGTTAAGACCATTACCTGTCGGGCAGCGTTCTTCAAAGTGGCAAAAACGTTTTGATAATATTCCGTTTCAAGCATTACATTGACCGGTAAAGGTATTACTTTCAATGATTTAATCGCAATTGTAATATCCCTCTTGGAAAGGATTTCCGTTTTTAGTCTTACATATATTTCCTCCGGTGATTCTCCTACAAAAAAATGAATATTAGCTTGAGCGATAACCTGTGTAAAATCGCCCACACTCAGCGCAAGACGGAAAAGTTCAATATCTTTCTCAAAAACCACAATTTGTCTTGTACCCACCTTTTCACCGAGGAGTTTAAAGTATCGATCCAGGTGATATCCGAGACCCAGTCCCATAAAGACTACGATAGGGGCATACTTTAGATTCAACATTTCTAAATAGTCATCGCAATATTTCACCGGATCATCATTGTCATATAGCATCAAAAAATCAGACTCTTTTTTGATCAATACATTAGGGCTGCCATTTTTTGCCTGAATAAGTTTGTAATTTGGGTTATCCTTTGCCTCC
>Ga0114922_10006035_pt1 | contig 11130 bp, 11 predicted proteins | sample AartaG_FD_100975 | JGI IMG/M metagenome (GOLD analysis project Ga0114922, IMG submission 100975) | Deep subsurface microbial communities from Aarhus Bay to uncover new lineages of life (NeLLi) - Aarhus_00045 metaG | ecosystem: Environmental > Aquatic > Marine > Oceanic > Sediment | place...
GCCGCCGGATATATTCTTTTCCGCGGCAGTGCTCGCAGCAATCTTCGCATTTCCGACACCACTGAGCACTGGAGTAACCAGCGTTTGTGCCTCCGCCGCTGTGATGTAGTACAAGGTAAAGACCTCGTACACCATTCGGTCTGTGTCATCCCTAATCATTTTGTGTTCTTCAGCGGTGTACACCTTGATGAAATTGCCCTTCTGCTCATATTTGAAGCCATAGCCCAAAATTCCGTTTAACGCTTCATCAAATGTTACATCATAAAGATTGGTAACCGTAATCATCCCGTCCACTTTTGACGAAGGCACAATGTTTCTCTTGTACCGTGCCGCCAAAAACTGAAGCGCATCCTGGATTCTCATATCCTTCTTGAAGGTAATTGACTGGATTTTTGCCCCGACGGAATCCTCTTCTGCCGCCGGAAGACCGGACACAATGATGCCCCCGGTTTCTTCACTACCTTCTGCTTCGGCGACCATTGCCTGGGCATCCATTGCTTCGGCGCCGCCCACTTCGATATCCATTACTTCGGTGCCCGGATTAGTGTTGACTTGTGCCATGCTCCGCTCAATATCACCGGCGCCAATGGCCGTTATCAACACCAATACAAAGCAACTTATGAACAAATCCTTTCCGATTCTGATTTTGCTTTTTGAATTTCTTTCGTCATACATAATTCAGCTCCTTTTTCATCGATTATTGTTTATTGAGTATTTTTAATACTCGCTTCAATAATCAATCATCAATTGTTGATGCTTGTGTAAGCTTCAACGTTATTTGTACCTCCCCACATTTCACAAACACTCTGTTCTCTTCAATTTCAACTACTTCACATTCACAAGGAATCCCAATGTCACTAACGAGCAATTTATCTCCCACTGACAGCAGCTTACCGTTGATAAAAGCCTGGGGATTATCGCCCATTCCTATAGCTTCCAGCTTCAGCTTCTCTCCAATTCTGATGGCTAATGCTTCACTGACTTCTGAATCGAGGTTCATTTTTTCAATATCAACCAAGTTCTCCCCTTTTCCATCGATAAAACCCTGCCAGCCGCCAGAATCAAAAAAGTCTCTGGTGATTACATCATTGCGGCCCGAAACATCCGGCAGTTCTGTAAATAATATTTCCAATTTTGTATTTGTCTGGCCCTTCAATTGCTCTGTTGTAAACAACGCCTGAGCCGACTGCGGCTGGCTCTTGAAAAATACTTTGGCCCACATAAAAACCATCACCGCAATCAAACCCAATGCAATCATGCTCTTTTTCTTTTCTGAAGCCATTCGGCCGAGAAGCTTGCTTGCTCCGTTCGTACTGTCTTTCATGTTTTGTTTCATATCTTCTAATCTCCATTCTTAAATTCAGTTCTGTTTTTTCTTCGACTCATCTGTTTATTTATTCCTTTTATGTTTAACTTTCTTTCCGTTCTTATCCGGCTTTTGCCCCGTAATAAATGATTGCTTTTGTCTCCATATTTACTTCGCCGCTGAATCTCTCGTCGTTCTCAAGTTTCACCCGCTCAATGCGAATCAACCTGTCCAATCCCCGCAGCCCTTTGTAGAATGCGAATAACTGCGCCAACTGTCCCTTACATTGCATTTTCACCGGTATGCAGTGCAATTCATCGGCCTCTTTTTCCCCTTCGGGCGCAATGACCTGCTCGGTCAGGTCATACTCATTCATCAAATTGGTAATTCTCTGCAAAAATACGCCAAGGCTCCTTTGCGCAGGTATATTTGCTTCAAAGTTTCCAACCGTCTTCTGTAGATTCCGCACTTGCTCTTCGAAAATGGGCAGTTTTATGCTGTCTGCAGCGCCTTTGGTAATAGCCAATGTTTGTGCAGCTTTTATCTGCCTGACAGCCTTTATCTTCTTGTGTAATGGCAGATACCGAAACAGCACAAACCCGCCTATTATCGCTCCTGCTGCAATAAATATTGTTATTTGTTGTCTTTTTCGAAAAAACATATCTTTTTGTTACCTCTTAATCTTCACGATAATTCGCCAGATAGCAGCTTATTTCAAATTCACTCGCCCTGAGACCTCCCTGGGCTTGCCGAATACGTCCCTTTACGTCTCGAGGCTTTTCTGGTAAATCTCCTCTCGAGTTCAGTGAGGAGCCGCTTCCCATCGTTATTTCTGTGTTTCGAGAAAACGATGGTATCACCTGGCAAAAATACGGTGAATCTTCTAACTTGCATATCAACTTTGCTACATTGCTCGCATCTGCCGCCACACCGTTAATCACCACCTTAAATCGCACATTGCCAAGTGGAAGCGCCCGGTTTTCGTCCATCCTGGCCCGAACTACTCTTATCAGCGCCCCGCTCTTTGCCTTTCCTTCTTGCTTTTCTTCGAACTTTTCGGCACTGAATTCCACCTTGCTGAGCACAATCTTTTCATCAATCAAAAAGCTGATTTCGGCCAAAACTCTTGCGACATCGATTTTAGAATCAATTTTTTCCAGGGCTTCTGCCTTCTTCTTTAACGCCGCCATCTTGCCCTTGACCTTGTCCAATTTGACCGATGCGCTTTCCGCTTCCACCTGTTTTGGCGACATTTGAGCGAATGTCGCTCGAACTTTTGAAATCGAACGGGTGGCAGCGAAATTCCACACCGTCATCACAACAAATATGCCGACCAGTGCAATATATTGCGTGCGATAACCGGCTTCTCGCCGCTTGCCGCTTTTATACCATTGTGGAAGAAAATCAATTTCTTTCATAATTACACGCCTGCCTCTTGTCGCCGGGAGCTCCGCTCCAGCCTTTAAGACCAAGACCGACGGCTACCGACCACTCACAAAGCAAACCTCGTCTGTCACTGTCAAAATTTATATGCGCTCTTCCGCTCGACATATCGAAGCCTTTCAACGGCTGAGCCACCTCAATCTCAACCGTTAACTGCCGCTTCAAAACGTTAAGAAGAATATTCTCGTATGCTTCACCTCCGGTAAAAACCGCCCGTTCCACTCGCTTTCCCCTGAATGTCACCGTATAGTATCGAAAGCACAGCGATATCTCTCTTGCCAGCTCTTGGGCAACTGCACTTATAGCATCAGTCATCGTTTGTCGCGTCGATATATCGAGCCTTTGTTTGTCGCCGTCGGCCTGTTGTCCCATCGGCTCCGAATTCGATGCCGAAAGTCCTCTCTCCATGCGAAGCGCTCCCCGCAGGGTCTCGGCTTCGTTGATGTTGATGCCTAATTTCGCTGCGATTTCCTGATTAAATCTTTCTCCACCAATCGGTATTTGCTTGACGAAGCTGATATCTCCTCCGCGGCCAAACACCACGGTAGTAAACCGGCAGCCAACGTCCACAAAAACAACCGTTTGCTCTCTATCTTCCTGACGTCTCAGCGACCTCTCAAAACTTCTGAACAATGCAAATGGAATCGTATCTATCGCCACAGGGCTGAGCCCGGCTTCCTCGAGCATATCAATGTGGCTTTTTATTGTATCATCATCAATAGCAAACAATATCAGCTCATTCTTAATCTCATCGCCCTGCCGAACATTGCCGGCGAGAACATAGTTCATCGCATCCTTATCCGGGTCCAGTCCAAAACGCTGTACAACTTCTTTTCTCAAAGCCTGTTCGATTTCGTCGCTCTGGCTCTCAACCAATCGCAGAGACGTTATTTTCAATCTGTCACTCGGCAGACAAGAGACAACTTTTCTTCCGCTAAACTTGCCCTCCACAAGCATTTGCTTTATCGCCGAAATAACAACACCTCTTCTCTGCTCACCGTCGCCGTTTATACCTGGGTCAATGCGAACCTTATCTGCCGCGAGAACACTTATCTGTCCACCGGTTACCACCAGTTGAATCATCTTTACGGAGTTGTGACCTATGTCCAATCCTATCGGCCGCAGACTACGATTTTTCAAATTCAGACCTATCATTTATGTTTTTACCTCATCAGTTCGCAATAGAGATATACCCTGTAACAGGCTCGACATTTATCGTCGCGGCAAATCCGTCCGCCTGCACATCAATCCGGCCATCGTTAAGCGGACTCGTGATTCCGGTTCCGCTGTAAGGACTACCAAGATAGTCGAATGTAATCGTACTTTCGGAGTCGAAATCCACGTCGGTAATATCAACCTTGTTCAGTCGTTTGATGCTGCGAAAATCCACGGTGAAATAGAATCCCTTCTTCACAGGATGCGGTATCACCTCGCCCGCCTGGTTCTTTATGCTGTAACTCTTCTCTGTGTTCCGGTCGAATACCACCGAGAAATTCTGTCCTCTGCTGATAGACAAACTTTTCGCGTACTCCAGGTCCGCTGCAATTATATTTGCCGCGGACTTCACTTGAACACTGGCTGCAGAAGTTATCATTGGTATTGCCGACAGGGCCGCTATCGAAATTATCACAACAACTATCAGCAGCTCTATCAACGTAAAGCCCCTGCTTGTACCTCGTAAATCGTACATCACCCCTCGACCCGGATACAAACATCGCAGCTCGGCCGGTGGATATCTTAAGTCTGGCATGCTCACCGTCCTTCCATTTTTGTTCAGGTGTCTTATCTACCTAAGCTATCTGAGTCTTTTTTCGTCTTCTTCAAGGTGTATCTTTACCGGCTATTCAGCCACTACACAGGCGCTGCTGCACCCTCCGTATTCTCCTATCCATCCGGACCGGCACTACCGTCCGAATTTCTTCATCTCAATTACAGGCTTCGTATGCAGCCATAGGGTTATCAGTGTCGTCTTTCACACATCTCATAGTTAAGGCCAACAAAATTGGTATAATCGTCAAAACAATATGACAGGAACCATCGAACTATCTGGATGGCTTGTGAGGGCTATGATATGTAAATGTATTGTTAACGTATTTTGCTTTTTTCTTTCCGTCGTTTATAAAGGCCGATAAGCACATCTTCTCTCGGTCTTCTCACCACCCATACTGCGGTTGTTTCTATTCTCTTCTGATACTTTTGAAAAATGCCCCTGCGGCCTGTCCCCACCTTTCCTCCACGCCGCCTGAACTCCCAAGCACAATCGCTGTCTTGCAGGGCGCAGCAGTTACATTAACACTGCTACTGCCGCTATCATCGAGCCTCCAGTGCCCTATCAGGCCGGCCGGCCCGTCAGTCGGCGGATAAATATCGTTCGGGTCGAGTGCGCGATCGTAAATGCGCACATCGTCAATCATTCCATCCCAGTACTGCGCCTTGGTACCACGACCAAGCATCAGCTTTTGCACACCGCTGATGCTCCCGGATAAGGTGGTACTCAACTCGTAGGTAAGAGGATTTTTCGCACCATTGATATATAGCTTAAGACCGGAGCCGCTTTCCCAAACCAGCGCCAGATGCTGCCAGCTTGTCGTCTGTACGTTTGAAGTGCTCTCTATCTGGGTATAGCCTGAGGTCGTACGTATAGAAGCCTTAATTACCCTGATGCCTCCACCGTAAGTCCCTGTCCTGTCATACCGGATGCCGAAATCCGCATCTGCATCGGTGGGGTCACGTGAGAACATAATACCGCGGTCCTGGAAAGTAACGTCTGATTTGACCCAGAGTGAAAATGTGACGGCGGACAAGCCATTAATATAGCTTCCGGCTCCAGGCTCCTCCACTGTATCATCCACTCCGTCAAACTCAAGAGCGCCGCCTCCTGTTTGCCCGCCGGAGGGATGCCAGGACGGACCGTTATACAGTGTAGCAGTATTATCGTTGCCGGACGAGTCCTCCGTCGTCTCCACAATCCCGTCTTCTGTAAACAGCCCGCCGAGTATGCTGACGTCGGCATCGTCGGAACTAAGCTGCACCTGGCCCTCAACGACTGCAAGTCCGTTAATTTCCAACTCGCCGCCACCCTCTATCATCACGTCACCAGTTACCAGGAGCGCCGGCAGGTTTTTTCCCGCCCTGATAACATTTCCATTGCCCTGTATTGTTAAATTGCCTTCAACCACCAGCATACCCTCGATTTGTACAGCGCCGACCAGCTCCAGATCACCGTTGCTATAACAGACTTGCACAGGGTTATACGGCCCAAACGTTACGCCGGAAAGACTGGCGCCTACAGTTTGCACTGGATAATTCGAGGTAAAATCTTCAACCGTAACTCGAGGCCAGCCCAGCGATAAATCTCCAACCGCCTTCTGCTGCCCCGTTATGTTTCCACTCAAGCCGTTGGCAAACACATCGCCGTTGATTACGCCGCCGTTTGTTAACGTGCCGTTACAATAAACGTCTCCGTTTATCGTAACCTGCTGTGAAATCGTTGTATTTGTTCCAACCCAGTATGCTATGCACGGGTCAAGCCGCAATTGGGCGCTGATACTGCTGCGACCAATCTTTTCTCCGTTCTTCAGCCGGTAGGCATTACAGTCTATAATATAATTGCATCGGTCTGTCTCATCTCTAACAACTTCCACATCGTAGTAATCGTCACCGCCGACTATCTGCTGGCCCACACCACCTCTCCAGTATTCCGAAACAATATCAATATCATGTGGATTTAATATCAGTCCCTTCGCATGTTCCGCTCCGGATTGAGCCACATAGTCCATTTGCATTCGAAGGTTCATATTCCGACCGCAGGCCAATTCAACGTCACTTTGCGACAAGAAAGCCAATGACGTTATCGTTATGACCATAACGATAAGCAGAACAACCAGCAGCGCTCCACCTTTTCTCTTTGAATGCCGAACTGTTAATCTCGATTTAATAATTTTGAATTTCCTTTTTGTTTTAGCTTTTTTTTAGTCGTCGTCACTGCTGACAAGACCATCTCCGGTTTGGTTGAGCAGATTACCCGCCCAGCCTCGAAGACGAGCATTTATCTGATATTGTCGGGCCATGCCGTTTTCAACAAGCTCAAATGAAATGCTCACAAATCTGCTCTGTGTCGGCAGCGCAGGTGGCGGCGGCGGCGCATAAAGATCGAACTGCACGTTGCTGCATTGCGGCAGCATCACCGTATAATTTACCTCGCTGCTGTACGCCGACCACCAGTTGCTTGAAAATGCTCCTATTTCGCTTAGATTTACCACCGGGTCAGAACCGGAAAGAGGAAATTCACAAAGCCGCAACCGGTTTGAGCCCGAACCCTTCTCTATAAAAACAAGCTCACTGATATTGACCTGCCCATCCTCATTATCATCAGCCCGCCAGATAGCGAAATCCTCGTCCGTTGCACTGCATACCAGTTTACAGTGACGAATCAGCTCTGAAATCCTGAGAGTGGCATAACGGACCTGTGCCTGCTTTTGGCTTGTGTCGTCCGCCGCATCATGTGCCGTTCCCAAAGCGTAAGCTAAGGTAGCCACCGCAGCTAAAACCACACCGGTAACAACCAAAGCAACCATCAGCTCAACCAGCGTAAGACCTCTATTGTATCTCGTATTTCTCATCTCGTTATTGTCATACCTGCAAAAAATGATTTTATATTCAATGTCTCAGGCTTTTTTCCTGTCTGCTACTGATATTCACTTACAAGCTGACTTACAGCCGCTATTTGTCTGCCGGAATAATATACATTCACTGTAATGCGAATAAATTGCAGCGGCGCCGAGGCGCTTTGTTGCGGCACATAAAATTTTTCCCAACTCACATCTCTGCTGAACCTGGCGTAATTTGAGTCGGTAAACACTACTCCGTCGGCATCCTTTACCTGGCCCTGCGGTTCGGTATATCCATCATAACCGGCTACAATATCGGCTGCAATCTCGTCGAACGGCACAGACATAATCTCTTCTATCAAATCGCCCGCCAGCTTTGCGCCTAAAGTCCTGTGCATACCTTCAGCACGCACCGCCGCCCCGGTTGTAAATGGAAGCAACACCCCGACCGCGGCAACACCCAGAACAACAGTTGCCATCATCGCTTCTGCCAGGGTAAACCCACTCCGATTACTGCGATTATTTCCAACTTGATATTTCATTTTTGCCCTTTAACCATTCTAATGTCGCCACCTATTATTGTTCAAAAAGGCTGACCAACTCTTGGCTTTCGCCCGAAGCCGGTCAGCCTCATTGCTTTATTGTTTTGCTTAAACCGGAGTTGTCTCTTTATCACACCTCCGGAAAACACATCTCAAGCTCCTTACAAGGCTGAGTGTGCTGTACCCTCTGCAGTCGACAGATTATCATCGGCATGGAAAGTCCCTGTCGTTGTGTTAAATTGCCAGCCCTCTGTATTAGCCCCCGCAGCAGCTCCGTCATCACGAACTGTATTAAAATCGTTCCATGGATTCGTCGGAATCTGCTGAATGTATGGTCCATAAACACCGGCACCGGGTGCCTGCACAAGAGCAAGAGCACCGGCGACATCCGTGTACTGCGTCATAGCTTGTACAAAGGTAGCCGTACCCGCGCCGGGCAGGTCATCGTTGTGCTGAATCTTAAACAGCTCAATTTGCGAACGCATTGTTTGCAGGTCGCTAACCAGTCTCGATTCTTTGGCTTCCGTACTTGCCTCGGTGAACTGAGGAATCACGATAGCAGCCAGAATACCAAGAATCACTACCACAATCAGAATTTCGACTAATGTAAAACCACTTTTCGCTCTCATTTTTTGCCCCTTTTCAGAAAAAAATTTGTTTACTCAAAATCACGACATCCAACATAACAGTTTTTGTCACAATCAGCATATCGACCCAACCGATATACGACTTAACCACCCACATATTCTTCTGTAAGCTGTAAATCCTCCAACAATTAACAAATTTCAATGGTACCTCTAACAAATACTTCGATTTTTCCACTCGGACACTTAAAAGACAATTCAGCCTTATACTCCTACGTCCGAAAACACCTCAATCCCCTTTTCACAGGATTTTTGTAAGTGTCCAAAGAAAATATAAGAAATAAATTTTTCACTGCCAAATTTCAGAAATGATAATATTAGGGTGCGTACCCGATTATTCGGCTGCGCCCCCTGTTGCTTGCGGCGCAGCCGAAGCAAGCCCGAAATGGTCAATAACTTATGGTCGGCAGTCGATGTACCCGGGGATTTTTTCGATATGTATTTTCCTTTGGGTTTCCCCGGCGTGCTCGAGTTCTACGCGAATGTAATCTATGGCCTGCAGCGCCGATTCGATTCTGTCCGCCCATTCAATCAGGACTACCGACCGGCTGTAACAGTAATCGTCAAAGCCGAGCATCTCAAACTCGGCAATTGATTTCAGGCGAAAGGCATCTATATGGTAAATATCCAGCCTGCCTGCATACTCACGAATTATCACAAACGTGGGACTACTAACGGAATTGCTGTCCTTGGCCCCCGCGCCCGCTGCAATCCCTTTTATCAAGTGTGTTTTGCCGCTGCCCAACGGCCCGCAAATCGCAACCACCTCACCACCTCGTAATTGCGAGCCGATTTTTTGACCAAGCTCAATGGTTTCATCGGCCGAGTTGGTAACAACGTCAAAATCCATCTCTAATTCAATCCAGCATAACTCAATTACTTATCCCCAATTGAGCCGGATAGTAATAGCCCATCGTTTGAGCGGCCACACCCAGCCGGTATTGACGGTCCTGCATCAAACAAGGCCGTCTGTCCGAAGCGCCGATTGTGGTGGTGTATATACGAAGTTCTTCTTTCAAGCTGGTAATCACTTCCTCTCGATAGTCGCCCAGGCAATCGACAACCGCTACAACCCGGCCTTCAATAGACTGTATCGGCTTACCACCCCAGTCGCGAATCGCTCCGGATACAACCACTTCTTTTTGCCTGTCCTCATCCCACCAAAGCGCACGCGGAGTCAGCGAGCCACTTCCGAGATAGTCAATCAGCTTTCCCTTCGAGCTGTACAGCCAACGCTTGGCAAGATCTCTTTCTCCTGCATAGACCTCCATGCCCGGATACTCCGCGAGGATGTCACCTACCATCCCTTGCGAGTGAATATGCCGTGTGGGCTCTTTGAGAGCCCAGAGTTTGCGACCTGTCTTTGCGTCCACAACACAAATTCCATCGGTGTCCTGGCGCGTCTCGAACCCATAAAAGACCTCTAAGCCTGGATTGGCCGGGTCAATATCAGCAACATAACAGACATCCGGATGCCCCATCTCCAGAGTCCAGAGACCTTTGCCGTTATCATCCAGCACCGCTGCCCCTATCACCAGCTCATCCCTTCCGTCTCCGTCAACATCGGCGCTAATCAAACCGTGCGAGCCCTGTCCGCGATATTTTTTCTCTTCCTGCGGCGACTCCCAGTACCAGATCTTATTGAAATCTTTGTCCATCGCCTGTGTCTTGATAAGGTTATACGTGCCTCGCTGCATAATCAGCGATGGCTTCCTGCCGTCAAGATATGCCGCCGTAAGAAAATTGCGGCAGTAATAGTTGTACTTTGAAAAACCCTCCCTGCTCAACCACGCCGTCTTAGCCACGACTTTACCGCTTTGCCCGTCGATCTTTACCAGGTACTCGGGGCCGCTCTGGACGAGCCCCTTTTCATCCCGCGGGTCACCCTCGCCTGCCTTGCAATAGACCTCAGCCTTGCCGTCGCCATCGACATCATATACTAACCACGGCGAATACCATATCCCCGCCTCGATGGACCAGCCCATATCATAGCGCCACATCATTGTGCCGTCCAAGCGATATGCTTCGAGCTTATAGGTGGTGTTGCTGCGCCTCCAGTAGCCCGGATGCTGATATGGGTCGGTGTTGAAATTCGGCTGCTTGATGACATACTCATAACTTCCGTCACCATCAAGGTCGCCGATACCCACCTTCTGAAAATCATATTGACCCTGCAACGGGATAGTGAGATAAGGTTTGGAAACCACACTAACGAGGCCGAGCCTTTCCGTCATTTTTAAATCTCCGCCACGGTTGAATCTGTAAAGCGCGTAAATAGGAGCAAGCCCCCCCCTCTCCCTGGGATTGTCCTCGAAGCTGGTCTGCCGATAGGGTTTGCCTTCGGTCAGGTTTTTCCACTTATTCGGAACAGATAAACCGGAAGGTATAGCTACCACTTCGAACGCCATATTCGGAGCATCATCTGCCAGCAGGCGCCAGCTTAGGAAAACCGAGCCGTCTTCGCGCTCCAGCGCCACAAGTCCACGGTCCAGCTTCTCGGCGCCTGATATGGCTGCTGTAAAAGTAAAGAGCAATGAAAATCCAACGATCCAGTCACACAGTAATCGAAATCTCATGATTCAGAC
>Ga0114922_10006036_pt1 | contig 11130 bp, 7 predicted proteins | sample AartaG_FD_100975 | JGI IMG/M metagenome (GOLD analysis project Ga0114922, IMG submission 100975) | Deep subsurface microbial communities from Aarhus Bay to uncover new lineages of life (NeLLi) - Aarhus_00045 metaG | ecosystem: Environmental > Aquatic > Marine > Oceanic > Sediment | place: Aarhus...
CAAAATTATTTAACCGCGGAGAACACGGAGAGCGCAGAGGTTTCAGTCAGCTTTGTGTTCTCGGCAAATTTTGCTCCCAAAGCCAGCTTTGTCACAAATTTTTGCCTGCGTCCACAGTCGCATTTTGTTTAATGCAACTATTTTGAAGCTGACTGAAAGAATTTATTAACCACGGATACCTTGGGCACAAGTACCTTAGGCATAAATTTCGCAGGTCCATATAAAGTGATTAAGTAATTAAGTATGTGCGTACATACTTAACTCAACTACTATCAAATATCAAGTGGGAAATGAGACTCTTTTGTGGATTTGAGCAGCAAAGAACAAGGATTTTTTTGGGCCCTATTTTACTGGCCAGCCGTCGTGGGCGGTGATTGCTTCGTCATTCTACTTAAATATGTCCTTTCACAATATCTCTTTCTTCTTCGGATAGGTCGTAGAGTTTGTAGACCATCTGGTCAGTTTTTTTGTAATATTCGGCTTTTTCGCTTAGATATATAGGATACCCATTCAAGCACCACCGCAAACAAGGAAGTAAGTGAAGCAACAAAATAGCCGAAAGCTGCATTGCGGTTTGCTTCAAAATTTGACTTATTCTGCTGTTCAAGATAATTGTTGTTAAACTCATTTGCGAAATCTTGAAAAGGTTTTTCTATAGATACCCCGCCCTTTGTAATATCACTGCCACCACCTAAAAGCTTTTTAACTTCAAGTTTTGGTATCACCCGTTTTGATTGCTCCCAGTGTGAGCGTCCAAGCTTCACAAAGATAAAAGTAAAAACCAGCCATATAATCGATATGATTATAGTTGATTTCACATCAATTCTCCCAAACCGTTTGTTTCTTTATTCCCCAATTATCTCTTTTATTAAGTCACCAAACCAAATTATACTTAATGAGTGAGGGATCGTAATGGTTTCGTTCGTCTTCTTATTTTTTATTTCCCATAAAGGCTGACCAGAAAAAACTCCAAGTAAAATAATTTTAGACTGACCCATGTGCCGAGTTGATTTGTCCTTATCGACAGTTACATAATCAACGAGATGCATAAATACAGGACTACCGCTCATTCCTGGGTGTGTTTCCACATCTCCAAGCATAAAAGGGTATCCGTGAAAAGGCACTCCAAATGGGCTTGATAGATGGCCAATTCTTGTAATAGGGAGATTGTGCAGGGAATCATGCCAGCCGTATGGGTAACCCATCACGAATATTTTCTCAAAACCTATTTTTATATTGGAAGCATCTAAAAGACTTTCGTCCGCCAAAGCGAAAAGATACTTATTTCTGTCCAAGTCAAGAGGTATACATACTATGTCAATATCTTTCCTGGAGTGCTCCCTCCATAGCCTATTTTCCTTCTTAAACAGACCAATTGTTATTGTCTTGTTTTGTGATAGATCATTCCTGTTGACGTGAAGAGTTATATCTATTTTATCTATTTCCGGTACCGCCTCATCCTTATAAAAATTATCCCCGTAAATAACGTGTTTATTAGTCACAAGATATATGGAGCCCTGTTCGCTCTGAAAGAAAAAACCTGTTGCATTACCTTTGGATTCTTTATCAAGATATCTGCTAATAAGTGTGGTCGACAAATGTATTGGATCTATGGGTGGCATTGCTACTCCCTTCCATGCTCTGTGAATGATTTTATTTGTTGCCTGCTTTGGGCGGTAGCTGTTGTCGGCTTTTTCTGCCTCTTCTATAGAAGCACAACTAACCAAAAACAGAACAAAAATAAGATATAGCAGTCTCTTCATTTTTTCACTCCTTTGATTTCGGGCTTATTGTTTATCCTCACCTTCTACGATGGCGATTTCTTCGTCGGTCAGGCCGTAGAGTTTGTAGACCATCTGGTCAATTTGTCGCTGGAGGAGATTCTACAGGACCTTCGACATTGTGGCGGCAAGTTGTTTGTGCATCGTCAATATTGCTTTGGGAGAGTCCATTTAGGAAGAACTGCAATTTCTCTGATCGTATCTCGAAGTAGGGTAGTTGGTAGGATTTAAACACCCCTTTGCCATTGCAGCCATCACCCACACGACGGTTGAAACTGAATTTAAACGACAATCTGTTCCATAACTTTTTGAGCCGGTCCCATCGGCTGTAAATGGGGAATGAACAGGCCCAGAACGAATTATTGTATAGGTTGATGACGGGTCGCTGTTCCTTGATATCGCGAAGTATTAAAAGAAAATTGGAGGTCTTTTTGTCGGATGCAGACAGCAGGAAGCTTGCGGTCGTACCTCTGAGAAAAGTCGAGGATACGCCTTTGCTATATTCAGACGGTGGGATAGGTATAGAAACGTTGCCCGACCTCCCCTGACCATGAAACCACAGGGACATTAAGATATTTTGCAATTGAATTCCCCGGTTGACGATGCAGACTTCCAGTTTGTAGGATGCCCCTGCTCGATCCTGAGTAAACGATGAGCTAAACCTCTTTAGCTTCAGAATAACCGTATTGTTGCGGTGAGCTTCCCGCCATGAAACCCACCATGCACCCAAGGCGGCAATAGCCGCGATTAAAGCCAAGTTTTCCGTTAGGTTGGCGATCATTATTTTTTGCCCTCCACGATTGCTATTTCTTCTTTTGTTAGGTCATACAATTCATAAACGAGTTTGTCGATTGCAGAGTCGGTGGTGTTGATTTGGCGTTGGATTCGGGTTTTTTCGGCAGGGACTTTTGCGGCGGCCAATTTCTTGTTCAAATCCAACATTCGCTCCACCAGCTTTACCATTTTGTCATGTCTGGCTTTGTCTTGCGGACTGTCAAAATCAATTGTGCGAATAGGTGTACCATTAATGCTTTTTGCATTGAAGCGGGTGTAACCGCTTAGCTTGGAGGGGCAAATCGAGCGTAGGTGAAATGAAACGAGTTTTGAATTCATAATTCCCAATATGTATAATTCCAAATGACGTTGGTCCTTATCGAGGATTATAGCTGGACAGTTCGCGCCATTAAAGCAAGTCTGTTGATCCAGAAGACCTACAACCGTCCGTTTGTCAATTCCCTTGATGATCAGTTTTTTTGGCATGATATACTTGAATGAACCGGGCCGTAAGTGGCGATACCAGTGAGAACCGGTAGCATACAGGCGCCGGCTATCTTTTCGTTGGCACAATTTACTTTTCTGAGCGACGAGATATTTAAAAATGTACGGACAACGGCGCCGCAAGTCATTCTCTGGAATCAATACAGGGGAACCATCAGGGGCTTGAGTATAAGGGTAGATGACGACTGAACTGGGGGTTACTGTTTGGTAGCGAACAACCTCTTTGCCTTTATAGGCATATGGAAGTAGGATTTCATCTTCAAGGCCCAGTCGATTGGTGTCTGATTTTGGTAGAACGAAGGCAGCATCCATTCCAGTCAAGACACCTATGTAAGTATTGCCAAAAGCCTGCAGTGGTTCCCATACAACACCATGACTGTCGAGGGTTTGAGGAATATCCAGTTTGGCTAGATTCCATGGTTTTTCTGAGAGGTTTTCGAGATTGATTTGCCGGGGACATATCTGTTCGATTTTAGAAAGGTTAAGTTGGTTGGGTGACGTGATCTTTTTGATACGCAAAGATTTAGCCCGTGATGGGCTGAGAATAAAAATTGCGGGGTAGGTACTTGCCTTTTGGAAAACTGGGAGAGAACCGAAGTCAACAATCTCATGGAGTACTCCATTAGATAATACTCGGCGCATGTTCTTCCCATAATCGGTTGCTATCCATTGAGAAGTACAAATGAAACCAATGATGGCGGTTTTGTTTGCAAGGATTAGAGAGCGTTCAAGAAATAATTGTGAGAGATCGGTTTTACTAGCTGGAGTTTTATATTTGGCGAAGAGATAATCGGATTCTTCGTGGCCGATTCGTTGGATTCGGATATACGGTGGATTTCCGATAACGGCGTCGAATCCGAGGTTTTTGCCGGAGAAGATTTGGGGGAATTCAGCTTCCCAGTCGAAGGGGTTTATTTTTTGGTAGAGGTCGTTAGGAATTGTTGTTTCGTGTGAGCCCCCCGCCACAGGTGCGGGGGCTAAACGTTGGTAGTCATCGAAAAAGTCGTGGCCGATGAGAGAATTGCCGCATTTTATATTGTTGCCCAAATCGGGGAGGGCACGTTCGTGGAACATTCGATAGGTTTGGCCGATGGTTTCGCTGGTTTCGCCTTCGAGGACTTTTAATAATAAGGATAGTTTTGTTACTTCGACTGCCTGGGAGTCGATATCGACGCCGAAGATGTTGCTTAAGAGGATTCTTTTTTTCTCGGCGATGGTGAGGAACCACTGGGCGCCTTTGCCCTGATATATTTGTTTTGTATGCTTTTTGGGATTGTTCTGGACGTACCAATCCCGATGGTAGTTTAGCAGATATGTATAGGCACCTAACAGAAATGAGCCTGAGCCGCAGGCGGGGTCGAGGATTTTTAGTTTTGAGATTTGCTTGGGGTCTTTGCCTTCGCAGAGTTTGCCGACGGTGTTTTTTACGATGTAGTCAACTATATAACTTGGTGTGTAGTAAACGCCGCCGGCTTTTTTAACTTTGGGTTTTTCTTCGATTTTGGCTTGGTGGCCGGGAGTTATGCGGATAACCTTGCCTAAAAACTGTTCATAGACATTGCCGAGGATTTCTGCGGGAAGGACAGAGAATTCATAGGGGCAGCCCGGATAATAGAGACTGCGAAGAATCCATCCCAATTGGGTGTCATCAATAACGAGGGTTAGTGTAAGTTCGTCCGGGCCTTCGGCCCGACCCTTTTCGTGGCGAAAATGGAACAGGCCTGAGTTGTATTTTGCATCGGCCTGCCTGAAAAGCTGGCATAACCTGGGATAAATTTGTCGGCCGTTAGTTACGCCTAAAAGTTGCTGGTATCGCTCGATACCTCTGTCCTCGCACATCCTCAAAAACAGGATTCTGTCAATGGTTCGCTGGACGGCGAAGTTTATTTCATCCCTTGATAGTGATATGTTTTTGATAGTGATGGTTCTGGCCAACATTTCGCGCCATTTTTCGATTTCTGCGAGGAATTCTTTATCAACAGTGGCGGTGCCGCGTTTTCCTTTGGTTGCGGCCGCGAATTTATCGAATGAGCCTTTCTTAATTGCGTCCTTGCTGAAAATGGTCTCGATCTTGTCCCAGTTGTCGATGTAGTCCTTATAGGTGTAATACATAATTCGGGCAGTTCCAGACTTGTCGGTCTGTTTGGGACGGATTTGGCAGTCATAAACGGCAAATTCCTCAAAGTCGGTAAGGATTGAGAGTGGCAGCTTTGCACTCCAGGCGTAACGGCGCAACTGGTAAGCGGGGTGTGGGTCGCCTTTTATGTCGATGGAGGGTTTCTTAGCTTCGAGGAAGAACTTGCGCGTCTCGCCGATGCGAAAACAATAGTCCGGAGCTTTAGTGTAACCACCTATTTTTATGGCGTCTTCGTGTATGACGTCCTTATAGGCAGGAGCGTACCCTTTTTCATTTGCAACATCCCAGCCGAGAGCGTGAAAAAATGGGTCTATAAATTCGCGACAAAGCTGTGCCTCTTTGTATTGCTGATTTTTGTAGGCTTCAATGTTGCGGTCGAAGGTTTCGACAAGCTCTATGACTCTAATAGGTACGTTTGCCATTTCGCTGTTTTCCGATATCCTTTTTTATAGGCAGATTTAGGACAATAGTAGCATCAAGAGTGGGAAAAGGCAATAAGAATTTGTAGGAAGGCAAATTCGTCGCTCGTCGCTCGGGACAAGTATGGTCAGGACAGTTTGAGTTTGCAGAAGGCTACTAAACTCATTTTCAGGAGGAGCCAGCCGTGCTGCCAGCGATGGATTTTTATTTGGCCGTAGGTGCGTTCGCGGTAACGGATGGGCAAATCGATAATCTTGTGGTTGAGGCGGGATGCACCAAAGAGCAGGTCGAAATCACCGAAGGGGTCAAAATCGCCGAAGTATGACCTGTTTGCAGCGATTCTCTGATAGTCGCGGCGCCATAAGACCTTTGTTCCACAAAGGGTGTCCTTTATGCTCTGTTCGAGGAGCCAGGTGAAGAGGCGGGCAAAAAAGTAATTGCCAATCATGTTAAGAAAACGCATGGCCTTTTTTTCCATTGGGTAGACGAGCCGGCAGCCGTTGATAAACTCACCCTTTCCGGAGACAATGGCGTTGTAATACTTTGTCAGCTCCTCGGGGGGCATTGTAAGGTCGGAGTCGAGAACCATCAAGATGTCACCGTGACACTGGGCGAAGCCCTGTCGGACGGCCTGTCCCTTGCCGTGGGCGGTTTGGTGAAGCAGGAGGATGCGGTGCCATTGGCGGCCGTATTTTTCGGTGCACCTGTTGATTTCTTCAATGGTGCCGTCGTCGGAGTGCGCATCCACAAAAATAAGTTCCGTCCACTTGCCCATTTTTGGGGTGCGGGTGAAGGCTGGTTCGATATTGCCCTTTTCGTTGCGGGTTGGGATAACGATTGAGACTGTGGGCCCATCGGAATCTTTCTTCTCGGAGCTAACCTGGGGACGGGGACGGGCGACAATTCGCCAGGTCAGACACAATTTGTTAAGCAGGGGCATCTTGGCAAGGACGCGATTCATTATCCAGTCGAGGCCGGGCAGGCGTATTGGCAAGAGTGTGCGGCCGGAATGTGTGACGGCCTCGAAATCGGCCAGATGCAATAAGTTTTCTATGTCGTGTGTGGAAAGCCAATTGTAAGACGGGTCGGGCGAGCGATGTCTGAGGAGTGTGGCTATGGCAAGTACCGGCCGCCAAAGGTTGGAGTGATACGTGATAATCAGCCGGGTGTGCGGCATACAAACCGCGTGCAGGCGGGCCAGCGTTTTCTGAATGTCACGTAAGAGCGGCAGGACGTCGGAGATGATGATACAATCGAAAGGCTCGATGCCGGCGAAATCCATTTCCTCGACGTCACCAACGCGAAACTCTAATTCGCTGTGGTCGGCGTGAATCTTTTTGGCGGTTTCGATTTGCTGGGTGTCGATGTCGATTCCGAGGCCGTAGGACGGGCGAGTGGCGGCGAGGAGTCTTCCCGTGGCACAGCCGAGCTCGAGGACGCGAACGCCCTGGGGCACGACAGAGGTGTAACATCGGTCGACTTCACGGTAATAGCCGCGATTCTTCCGCCGCTTCCAGTCAACCTGAGCTAATGTCTCAGCATTGTTCATCATGCACTGTCTGTCTGCTCTTATAGATTTGGTTTTTCTGCCCTGATTAGGAGTGAACCGGCAATCTCGCGAATCGGCCAGATGTGTTCCAGCACCGCATTTAACGATTGGAACACGCGTATAGAAAATTTGGGAATCATAGGGTGGAGGAATTCATGCGGTCGTATGGACACATTAGTGAATCCTTCATCAAGAAGAAATTTCTTAAGACGCCAACGGTAAAAAGCTGTTTCATCAGGACTTGTCCCAGTAATTCGGCGGATAACAGGCACATTACGTTCTAACCATATCTGTGGATTCATCATGTTTGGTTCAGCGAAGACAAAACAGCCACCGGGCTTCATAAGCTGCAGCATTTTTGGAAGAAATAGTGTTAGGTCCAGATGATGCAGGACAGAACTGCCCCACACTACATCGTAACGACCGTGATGTTCAGGACCCAACTGCGCAGCGTCTTGGTTAAGAAATTCAACTTTCGAAGCATAAGATTTTTTGGTGGCAAGTTCCAGAAGTTCTTCGGATAGCTCGCAGGCGGTTATGGAAGCGCCGCTCTTGGTGACAAGTTCTGTAAAGACACCTGTGCCGCAACCAATTTCCAACGTTAAGCTGCCGGCATTTATTTTACCCGCCTCGATTATAAGTTTTGCCCGGCGTTGGGCACGTATCCGACCCGCAGGCGTTGCCCAACCCCAAATCCCTTCAGGGTCACGTAGAAGAACCTTTGCATGCTCTCTTTCGTGAGATAACCGCTCTTTGCCGGCAATATCATCGACCATCTGACCGTCACTCAAAAAATACAAGTATTTATGGTTGTTGGCACTTAACTACGACCATTTGGGAGCGTATTTTAAACTTCCTTCGCGTCGGACGCAATGGCAATTTCTCGTGTGCGGACTGCCCTGAGATAACCATGTCCGAAGGTACACAGAGACTACAGCTTCGTTTACATTTAGTATCGACAGAATTGCTGCAGAGATTTTGAGCCTAAGCGATGTTGGTTACAATTCTCCAGAGTGCATCAGGCCGGATATTTTACGGTATATGCCGGTTTTTGGATAGGCTCGTTGAAGATAAGAGGTCACGTAAAATTTTTTATAGAATAGTTTCTTTTACTTGAAAAAGAGGAAAAATGTTATAATTGTAGTGTAGGAGACGTAGTTACAGAGCTGATGTGGCAAAATCCGGCTCTATTGGGAGAGTTTCGCGAAGTTTTACAGAGAGGTACGAATGTGCTTACGCTAAGTCGACAGTTTCGAAAAAAAATCCCAAAAAGTGAAGTAAGTTTCGTAACGAAATTTGCTGGCTGATGTCTATTAGCTATGATGACTATGGCGGCATAATTTAATGTCATACATTTTCGAAAGGATAGAAGAATGGCAAGTAAAGCGAATTTCGGTGTGGTAATTGCATTGGTCTTGAGCCTTTTGGCCCTTTCTGGGCTTGTGTGGGCTGAGCCGAATCTTGTTAGCTGGTGGGAGTTTGACGAAGGCGCGGGAACAACCGCGTATGATTCGGTTGGTGGCAATCACGGGACGCTGATCAACGGTCCGCTCTGGACAAGTGGTCAGATTGGTGGGGCGTTGGGCTTTGATGGTGTGGATGACTATGTTGATTTGGGCAATGACAGCAGCTTGAAACCGCCTCTGCCAGTAACGCTCTCGGCATGGATTAATCTTTCGCGAAATAGTGTCGTTGTTATATGTCTGGATGAGAGTTCGTCAATATATTACGGAGTGACACTGCTGATCGACAACAGCGGTCATGCGACAATTAGTATTGGCGATGGCAACGGTTCGGGCCCAGCGTACAGAAGAAGCAAGACAGGAACAAGAGCACTTGATACGGATACATGGTATCACGTCGCTGGAGTGGTAAGAGGCGCGACAGATATGGACGTGTATGTTAACGGCGTGGATGATGGCGGAACATACAGTGGAAGCGGAGGAAGTTTGGCCTATTCGAGTGCTAATGCAAGTATCGGAACCAGCCATTACCAGGATATTTGTTTTGACGGGAAGATTGATGATGTGCGCGTCTATAACCGGGCTTTATCTGCCGAAGAAGTTTCGCAACTCTATCAGGAGGGCGCGGGCGGTCTGGTCGCTCACTGGGAGTTTGATGAAGGCAGTGGGATAACAGCGTTTGATTCGGCTGGCGACAACGATGGTATCCTGAACGGGGACCCGGAGTGGGTGGCTGGACAGGTTGGTGACTACGCACTTGATTTTGATGGTGACGGTGATTGCGTCGACTTTGGGGATATCGACGAATTCGAATTCGGCGACGCTAATTTCACCATTGCAGCGTGGTTCTACACCCAAGGGCCTCACTCGGCATACGGCGGCTACGGTGACGTCGTCAGCAAATACAACTATGGCGGCGATGGCCGGCAATGGGTCGTTTATCAGGACCCCAACGGAAGAATAGATTTCTATACAAATCCTACAGGACAATGGGCAACCGACGAGCATTTGTGGTCGAATGATGGTTATCAAGGCCGGTGGACCCATATCGTGGCTGTCAGGGACGGTTCAACAAAAATACTCTACATCGACGGAGCACCGGAGAACACAGGGGCAACAGCAGGTGTGGTTACGGGAAAATCGTCGAAAGTCTATGTTGGCTGCAGGGAGAACCCTTTAGGTAGAGGCTATTTCTTCAACGGCATGATCGATGATGTGCAGGTCTATAACCGGGCGTTGACTGCCGAAGAAATCGAGGTATTCTACCTGGAGGGAGTGGGGCCGATAGCCCACTGGGAGTTTGATGAGGGCGAGGGGGATATAGCATACGATTCGGTCGGCAATAACGACGGCATGCTGAACGGGGATCCGGAGTGGGTGGCTGGACAGATAGGTGACTACGCACTTGATTTTGACGGCAGTGGGGATTACGTGAGCATAGGAAATACGGTAATGCACAATCTGGCTAAAGGCACTTTTATGGCGTGGGCGTTTGCTGCCGACCTAAGTGAGACCTGTGGCGGCAGGAACTTTGCTTACATAATAGGAGCAAATAATTGGATTGGTGGAGAATTAGGATTGAGAGTACATGGAGACGGTGGCGGCTGGGCTTCGGTTCAAAATGACATGTACCTCGGTCATCTGACGTTTGCAGCAGGTACTTTCCGCGTTGGAAGCTGGCATCATGTTGCCATGACCTGGGATGGCTCTGATTGGAGACTGTATGTTAATAGTGTTGAAAAAGACAGCAAATTATTCTCGGAAGGGACTTCTAATGCATCTAATACAGCGCTGATAGGAAAGGCCTGGGATGGGTGTTCCTGGAACGGTAAAATCGATGACGTCCGCATCTATGACCGGGCTTTATCTGCTGAGGAGATTCGGAAACTCTATGAAAACGGGTCGAGTGGCCGTGGTTTGCCGGTAAGTCCAGGAACTGCCGTCGATAATATCGAACGTGCTATACGTGAGAAAGTTGAGGCGTGGAAAAAGATTGATGATATGCTGAAGAAAGAGCGGCAAGCGTACGAGGCATTAGAGCAGATGCTCAGGACGACGGATTATGGCAATTTGAGTTATAGCGATATTGTCACGGCGAGGTATGAGATATACACGGCGATAGAACAGGGTGAGCGGTCCAAAGAAGCTTTAGAGAAAAGCATTGAAAATCTGGAAGCTGCATTGGCTGCTTTAGGCTTTGAGCTTGTGCCGAAGGCGTCGACCTGGCTTGAGCAGGCGAAACTCGCGATACGGTAAGATGCCTATCCGCAACCTATTTCCGGCGGTAAGTTGCCGGCGTGTATTTGAGGGCATTTAGGGGTTTTTGGATGAGGCGGCCGACAATAAAAGATGGGGCCAAATTTTTTAAAAAATAGGTTTTTTTACCCGCCTTCGCAGAAAGCCATGGGTTTTACCCGTGGATGAATGCGAAAAAGGTATCCGCCGAAGCTTTAGCGTAGGCGGATGCTTCGGCGGGTTCCGCCGAAGATGGAGGTGCCACGG
>Ga0114922_10006037_pt1 | contig 11128 bp, 9 predicted proteins | sample AartaG_FD_100975 | JGI IMG/M metagenome (GOLD analysis project Ga0114922, IMG submission 100975) | Deep subsurface microbial communities from Aarhus Bay to uncover new lineages of life (NeLLi) - Aarhus_00045 metaG | ecosystem: Environmental > Aquatic > Marine > Oceanic > Sediment | place: Aarhus...
CCCCTCCATATCATCGTCGTGCACACATTTGCCTCTCCTTGACTCAACTTTCTCTTGCGCACAGCTTCTGCAGTTTGTACAGAACTCAATATGCTCGTCGAGCAGGTAAATCTTTTTCGTTTCGGCCCCTTTCGCTTTCGCCCCTTCGAGCACCGCCGATACTGCGCTGTCGATGGTTTTGCCTTTGCGATAACTTCCTACGATTCCAACAACTTTTATGCCCATCACTTATGCTCCTAATCCTTGAAATGAGGACTTTGATGTATATGCTATAGATATGAGCTTTCAATCTCAGCTTTTTCGTTTTCTTCTTCTATACTTTTTTTGGGGTTTGCTTTTACTTCGTTTCGTTGGCGCTGTAGCCAATGGCTCGATAGGGGTGACATTCAACTGACGGGCGGGGACATTCACTGATGTTATACGCACTTTTATGGCCTGGCCCAGGCGAATGTTGCATCCTGAACGTTCGCCTACGATGCACTGTGCCTTTGTCTCGTATTTCCAATAGTCCTGCCCTAAGTCACTCATCCGGATAAGGCCTTCAATACCGAACTTTCGCGACTGCACGAATACGCCAAAACTTGTTAAGCCGGTAACAACGCAGTCGAGCTCCTCGCCGATTTGCTTGCTCAGCATTTGCAGTATCAGCACCGCCGTCAGCTCTTTTTCAGCGTCCTCGGCCCGTTGCTCGGTAAAGGTGATGTGTTTGCCAATCTCTGTTAAATCCAGACCTGCCGAAACGTCCCTCGCCAAATCCGGACGTTTTTGAAGGTAGTATTCCAAAACGCGATGAACAGCTAAATCTGCGTATCGACGGATGGGACTGGTGAAGTGGCAATAGTGGGTAGAGGCCAGGGCGTAATGGCCGATGTGAAGCGGTGCGTATTGGGCCTTTTCAAAACTTCGCAGGACGGCTAAGTTCACCGCAAAGGAACAGTCGGCTCCTTTAACGGCGGCTAAAATATCCTGTATCGCCCTGCGGTTGGGATTTCGCGGCAGACTGAACCCAAAGGCCTTAAGGAGTTTGGCGAGGTTTTTCATGCTCATAACATCCGGCTCCGGATGAATCCGCCGGATAAAGGCCAGGTTCAGCCTGTCTAAAAGTGAAGCTACGGCTTCATTCGCCTCGACCATAAACATCTCGATTATCGTATGCGGATAGCTGGTATCGGCCGGGTTGGCACCAACAACTCGGCCGGATTTATCCATTTTCAATTGAATTTCCGGCAAATCCAGGTGTATCATTCCATTTTTCGTTCGTCGTTGCTCAATCAATCGGCTGAGCGCATCCATATTTTTCAGCAGGTCAATTACCTCAGGTTTGGCGTCTTTGGTATGGCCTTTTAAAATCCTGTCAGCTTGCTGATAGGTCAGACGCTGCGTCGAGCAAATAATAGAGTTGGTGAAATTGCGGGATACAACGTTACCCTTCTGGTCATAAGTTAGATACACGCTTTTAACAAAGCGTTTCTGCTCGGGCTGGAGACTGCAAATGCCGTTACTTAAAATCTCCGGCAGCATCGGAATTGTTTTACCGGGCAGATAGACACTGTTCCCACGGTCTTTTGCTTCGGTATCGAGCGGCGAATCCTGCGGCACAAAATTACTGACATCGGCGATGTGAACGCCCAGAACCCAGTTGCCATCGGAGTTTTTTTCAAGGCTTATTGCATCGTCAAAATCTTTTGCATCCGGCGGATCAATTGTAATAATGGTTTTAACTATAATATCATCCCTGTTGTCTATTTTTTCGGGGTTGAACTTAGCCGAGGCCTGACGCGCCTGTTTTATGCAATCTTCCTCGAACTCGCCCGGCAGGTGATACTGATGTATTATCGATTTTATCTCTGTGTCGTAACGTCCCGCCTTGCCTAATACCTCAATAATTACGCCGCGTGCTAAATATTTCTCTGTCGGATACGAAAGTATTTCCACCACGACCTTGTCTTTTTCCTTGGCCCCCTTTGCACCGACATCGTCAACGGAAATCGGCTCGAAAAAGCTTGAGCCGTCCGGCTGAACAATCCAGGCCTCCGGATGTTTCAGCAGGGTCCCGACGAATCTATTTTGTGCTCGTTCGAGGACCTCGATTACTTCGCCGCTGTACTGCATCTGCCCGCCGCGCTTGCCTTGTCTCTTGACCTTTACAATAACAATGTCACCCGTCATTGCATCGCCCGTAGCATTGGGCCGAATGAACAAATCACCGTGCGAATTAGGTTCACGGGGCGTTACGAAACCGAATCCTTTGGGATTTGCTCTGAATGTCCCAATGATTTGACCGGCAAGGCTGGGAAGACTGACCAGGTTCCTCGCACCTATCACCACGTGTCCGACCTGACGAAGCTGGTCGAAGGACTCTTTAAACTGTGGATAATCTTCCGAGCTTACCCCTAATGCTTTAGCTAATTGCCCGAGTTTCAAAGGTGCGTAATCGCTGTGCTTCAGCAGTTTGATTATGCGCTTTTTAAATATTTCCGCCATTTAAGTCTGTCTGTAATAGCAATCTCACATTTAGCCCCCCAATTTATTGGGGGATTTTATTTATGGAATTAGTATTACAGAGCAGTAGTATATAAAAGCAAGTAAAAAATATTTATCCCGTTAGATAATCCTTCACTATCTAATAGGGTCACCCCGTGAGATATTCCCTTACTATATTCTAAACCATAGAATTCAAAAGGTTTGGTCATTAGTGAATTTGAATTTCGATATTAGGATTTAGAATTTATCTGTATTCCGTCTTCCAACGGAACCAATTAACTACTCACAAATATCGAGTGGGCCGCACTCGTTACTCGTCGTCGTCCAGGATTAACACTGGAATCGGTGGCAGGTAATTGTCATGGAAAGCTGGATCGTCGCTTATTATTGTCAGCCACGGTGCCGCCATCATTTTACTCCGTGTGGCCGGGTGCTTCGGCATCCGGCACGGCAGTATTATTCCTGCTTGACATACGATTCGGACACTGCCCACAGCATCTTTCCTTTGGGTGTTTTGAAATCGCCATTTCGGTCCAGTTCCCAGGTGACGCTACCGGTTTTGCCGTCATCAGGGTCGTTAACAATCAGGAATAACCGGTCGCCGTCGATGGCATAGGCAGCCACAGTTACCCAATGGGAGCCCGTGTTGACACCGGGCCACTTGATAAGAAACTCGACGTCCTCCTTGGCGTCATATTCCGATTTAATAAAATCGAACGCCTTGCCTCCGCTGGCATTGGGATCATTCTGTCCGCCCTTGACTATTATGGGAAGACCTTTTTCCGTGGCATACTTTATTTTTCCATCCCGTAATTGATCATCTATTAATCCGCTGAATGGTCGGTCGTTACTATCGGTCATGGCCTTCATCAGATCCTTGATTAGATCATCATCCCTCTTCGGTAACTTGTCACCAAAATCATGCTCTTTCGCTAACCAGCGAAGGGAATTGGCTGCCGAAGTCGGACCGCATTCATTCGGTTCCTGGGCAATGTCAGGCATGCCAATCCTGGTGGTTGAGGCATAGGTGGTTTCATCGGATGTTGTCGCTGGCTCGGTTACAAACGGCGATTCCTCGTTCTCCTGGCCCCAGTTGTCATAAAGCCCCCAAATCGCATACCCGGCGGGCATAACACTATAATCCCATGAATCCAATTCATGCTGAGTAGGTTGGTCTTGTATCTTCGTATCAGAAACATAGGCCCACGTCTCATACAATCCACCCGGCCAGGGACTATGCTCGCCGGACCAATCTTGAGTATCAAAGCCTCTCGGATTAAACCACACACTATGCGGATAGGATGCCGAATACTCCCAAATGGGCACCGGAACATTATGAATAATCCATTCAAGACCGTCAGTCTCGAAGGAATAGGGATTCAGCTCCGCCACAACGTTCAGGTACGCCACTTCCTCGTTAACGTCCCTAACAGACTCAATAAAACAATCCCATGTCCCCTCGGCAACGGGCCACCCCGTGGTATCCATCCACATCCAATATTCCATCCTGAATAAACGTCCGTGCGATGTTTTAGCCACTTTTTCCGCTTGGACATTTAACGCAAGAAAAAGAACTATCACCAAAACATAGAACAAAAATCTTTTTCTAAACATTTTACTAACTCCTTCCTTTGCTAAAAATCCCCCATATACACTCTTTCACCACACACCTAAACATTTCTGTAGCTTATATTACCAAACTTATCCCGGAGCTTCAGGTGTTAAAGACATTTATAGTATGAACCGACATTTCCCATTTACGCTGCTCCCGAAGACTCCTGCACATTTCAAGTCCCATAATACTAAAATATCATTTGGATTTCAACAATTTTCCGGTGAGTTCAATGAGCTGTGTCACAAAAACAATGAAAAACCAAGGGATTTAAGCCAAGAACCAACTTTTTCCCACTTTTTCCTTTTCACTTCTCTCTTTTCCCTTCTATCTTCTGTCGGGATCCAAAATAGCGGATAACAGCTTCACGGTCACCTTTCGGCACCGGAAGCGACCGGCAGGTTTATCCCCTGTAATGAAAGCCATTCTCAACCTTGAAAAAAACCGAGTAAAAAAGCAGAGATTACTGCAACGAGCTGCTTGACGGCGCCACATACGCAGCGTCCGAGTGCAGCCGTTCTATTCTGCGTAACCTCGTGCGAAGCAGGACTGTTTCGGTTCATATTTCGTATCTCGCAATACACTTTACAATTTACGCGTCCTCTCCTTTGCGCATTCCCCATTAAGTATCGAGTATCCAAAATCGAGTATCCGCTTAAGCCGATGATATTATGGCCGGAATTGTCTTAAAAAAGCAAGAAAAAAGATTCACCCCATGAGATGTTTCGTTACTATCTCACGGGGCCAATTAACCACTCATCAATTAACTAATTCGCTAATCCGCTAATTAACCAATCAACTCTTTTTCGCCTTAAGGGCGTTAAGCTTCTTGGCGAGTCGTGATTTCTTTCGTGCGGCTGTTTTCTTGTGCATTGTGCTCATAGATGCGGTTTTGTCCAGTTTCTTGACAATGAGTTTATATTGTTCGCTTGCCGCTTCAACGTTACTTTCGCTCACAGCCGTCTCGAAATGTTTGATTTGTGTCTTTATCTGGCTTTTACGTGCGCGATTAGTCGTCCTTCTTTTGGTATTTTGTTTCGCCCTTTTTTTCGCCTGTAACGATTGTGCCACCGTAATCTCCTGAAAATTATCGTTATTCTATATTAAAAAACTCACTGAGAGGTTGGTTCTGTTTTTTGGCTTCTCAATTTATCTACTCGCTGGCTGACGTCTTTGTATCCGAAATCAAACTGGGCGATTTTGCGATAAATCTCCAATGCCTTTTCTTTATCGCCCTGCTCCTCATAAGCGCGGGCCAGATTATACCGCAATTCCTTCCCCGCTGCATCATCTTTTAGCTCGTGGGACTCTATCGCCTTTGTAAAAACGTCAATTGCATCAGACAGCCAGCCCTTCATAAAAAAGCAATAGCCTGTTTTATTCATCGATGCAATCTTTCGTCGCGGGTCTTTCTGTGATTCCTGGAACAAAGGTATCGCCTCGTTGTATTGTTCATTCCTGACCAAACGAAGAGCATATTCATATTTGACTGCCAGGTTGGTCGGATAGTTCTGCACGGAGAGCTTGTAATGTTCCAGCTCGGCATCGTTTAATTGCCCCGAGAGCTGTTCGAGCCCGGCCTTGATTTGAGCATCTTCCGGATTAGTCTCGAGAGCAGCTTTCGCCTCTCTTATTTTTCGTTTGAGCCCTCTTATTCTTATTTGCCCTGCCCGCTGTTTATAGCTGAAGTCTTGTTTGGCTTTATACGTATTTTCCAGCAGCGCTACGGCGTCGTTTTCCGCCTCGTCGGTGTCCATATCCGACAGGGCGTCGGCCAAACTAAATATATTGGCCGCAATGTTCGGGTTCTGCGCTATCTTTTTTCTGGCATCTTCGACCGCCTTAACGCGATAGTCCTCCGTCTTGACAACACTGTCCTGGCCGTGAAGTTTTTCCTGACTCTCCCGGTCCTTGATCGCTTTTCTGAAATCACCCTCTTTATCGTATTTACCTCTGGCCATAGTCAGTTCCGCCGAGAGGTTCTTAAATTCGTCTGCCAATGCTCCATCTTCCGGTCTAAGTCGGGAGGCATACTGGCAGGCCACAACGGCCTTGTCGAATTGCCCTAAGGCGGCATAGGAATTTTTTAACAGGATATATGTTTGCGCTGATGGTCTTTTGGAGGCATTATTTTTCTGAAAAACAAGGTTGGCAATCCAGCCGGCCGTTTTGTTATAGCCGCCCGCCACCGCGCCCTTGAGCATTGCCTCAGCAAATGGCAGATGTTCCGGGTCTTTTGTGAAAAGATATTCGGCGTTAAGCATCTGCTCAAGCGGCGTCTTGCCTCGCAGATGCTTCATTTTTTCCATCATCGAAGGTTTCTTACCGCCCCTTCCCTGACGCTGCAGGGCCAGTTCACAAAGCGGAAGGTGCCCCTCTTCCAGTGCATCCGGGCTATAGCGCAGACCCTGAAGGTACATATCGATAGCGTAATCGACATTGTTTGTCTCAGCTACTTTGCGGGCTTTTTCAAAAAAAGCCTTGGCCTTGGCCAACGACTGGGCATCTTCTTCCGGCATACGTTTTTACCAAATAGGTTCTCTAATACATTATTCAATCGGCTTATGGTAATCTTCGGCCAAAATTTGTCAACAAATAAAAAACTTGTAGAAAAAGTCAGACTCTGCTATAAAGGGGCCCAAACGTATTATTTTGCATGCTGCCTCGTCTTGCGCCTGCACTCATGTAGCCCCCGTGCTTTCTTGCGAAAGCAAAAGCGGGGGTGCGAGCGGCGTGTAACGAACCTGTGCCTTCGTTACTGACAGGTGCAGGCAACAGGTAAGCATTTGGATATCCCGAAGCAGTCGTAAAAAAAAATCTTTAGGGAGAAACTAAATATGATAGATGCTCTTGAGAAGTATGACCCGCAGATTTATGAGTTGATCCGGCAGGAGGCGGCACGCCAGAGCGGCTCAATTCGCCTAATCCCATCGGAGAACTATGTATCCAAGGCCGTGATGTTGGCTGGCGGAAGCTGCCTTACAAACAAATACGCCGAAGGTTACCCCGGCGGACGATACTATGAGGGACAGCAGGTCACAGACCTTATCGAAAGGATGGCTCGGGAGCGGGTCAAAAAAATATTCAAGGCCGACCACGCAAACGTTCAGCCCTACTCCGGCTCAATCGCCAATTGGGCCGCATATCTGGCCCTCATCGAACCGGGCGATACCATTATGGGCCTGTCTCTTCCGCACGGTGGACACCTCACACACGGTTGGAAGGTCAGCGTTACAAGCAGGATATTTAACTCCGTCCAATACACAGTCAATCATGATACCGGCAGATTAGACTATAACCGGATTGAAGAGCTTGCCAAAAAACACAGACCAAAAATCATCATCTCCGGCGCCACCGCATATCCCCGAGAGATTGACTTTGAGATATTCGGCCAAATAGCCAAAGATGTAGGTGCATACCACATCAGCGATATAGCTCACGTTGCGGGTCTGGTTGTGGCCGGCATACACAAAAGTCCCGTACCCTATGCCGACATAGTCTCAACCACCTCACATAAGACGCTGCGGGGACCTCGTGGCGGAATGCTGCTGTCTAAGGCCGAACACGCCGAAAAGGTTGATAAGGCGGTTTTCCCCGGCCTCCAGGGCGGCCCGCATATGCACACACTGACCGCTATAGCCGTCGCAATGGCTGAGGCCGACACGCCGGAGTTCGTCGCTTATGCAAAGCAGATAGTCAAAAACGCAAAGGCCTTGGCTGAAAAGCTGCTCGAATACGGTTTCAACCTCATGTCCGGCGGGACCGACAACCACTTAATACTAATCGATTTGCAAAATAAAAATATACCCGGCAAAAAGCTCGCAAAGGCCCTGGACCGGGCCAGAATTGTTACTAATTATAATACGACACCTTTAGACCCGGCTCATCCGTCCGACCCCACCGGCCTGCGTATTGGCACACCGGCAATTACCACCCGTGGAATGAAGGAAGAGCAAGCCCGGCAAATCGCTACCTTCATAAATAAAGTGGCTGAGAACATTGATAATGAGACGGCAATCGAAGAGGTTGGAAAAGAAGTTTTGCTTTTATGCTCGCAATTTACCGTCCCGGAGCACTTTATTATTCCAAATAATAAGAACAGTGTGAGTGGTAAATGGTGAGTTGTGAGTAGACTAAGTCGAACTAACCAATTACCATTTAACGAGCATCCAGCATGTTCTGTCTTCCATCTACAACTTTAGCTTACTTTTGTCACTTTAGTTCACTTCTCACCATTCACTATTTCTCTTCCTGAAGCTTCACGAAGTGCCTTGAGAAAGTCCTGGTGGACTTTTTGCCCTAAGTCCTCTGCCTTATTGATATCCTCCCACGCTTTGTCATATTCACCTTTAGCGGCATAGCTGGCCCCTCGATTGTAGTATGCCTTACCATCCCCTGGCTTTATTTCAATGACCTTGTTGAAGTCTAAGATGGCCAGGTCATATTCCCATTTAACTCCATAAGCACGTCCCCGATTGTAGTAGGCTTTGGAGAGCCCCGGGTTTATCTCAATGGCCTTGGTATAATCTGAGATGGCCCGGTCGTGCTCGCCTTTCTTCCCATAAGCAGTCCCGCGATTGTAGTAGGCTTCGCCATCCCCTGGTTTTATCTCAAGGGCCTTGCTATAATCTGAGATGCTTTGGTCATATTCACCTTTAACTCCATAGGCACGCCCCCGATTGGCATAGGCTTCGGCGTACCTTGGGTTTATCTCAATGGCCTTGCCAAAGTCTGAGATGGCCGAATCATATTCGCCTTTAGCGCCGTAGGCGGCACCACGATTGTTGTAGGCCTCGGCAAATTCTGGGTTTATCTCAGTGGCTTTCGTATAATCTAAGATGGCCAGGTCATATTGCCCTTTCCTGCCATAGGCGCCGCCTCGATTGTAGTAGGCTTGAACAAGCCATGGGTTCAGTTCAATAGCCTTGCTATAATCTGAGATAGCCCGGTCATATTCGCCTTTCTTTCCATAGGCAGTCCCACGATTGTAGTAATCAAATAATGAGGCTTCACATCCTGTCAGAAACAAACAAAAAATCATCCATAAAGTTGGCGGTATGCTCTTAAATGTTTCTTTGTTCTGAACACGCATCATAACAAACCTCTCTTTCCTTCCAATCCCCGCCGACGGGCAGATTAGCCGGCAAACTTGCATCGCTGTATCTTTCACCCATCGCGGTCTCCGAATTTGTCATAACGAAAGCCATGTTTAATGGCCTGCGTAAAATCCATATTACCAAAATTTCCGACTTTTTGCACGACTTTTACCCCGTTAGACAGGACGACAGACGATTGACAACAGAAGGCAGGCGTTTATTTAATTTCGAATATCGAACAAGGAACATCGAATAGAGAATATGGGATTGGATCCCCACCTAAGGCTTGTGGGGTCAAGAAATGAGACGGGCTCCGGTTTTAGCGGAGCCCGTTGGTTTTTCCGGCTTGTTGCCTTGGATTAACCGGGGATTACGTTTGTCGCACACGGGCCTTTTTTGCCCTGTCCGACCTCGAATTCTACCCTCTGGCCTTCATCAAGACTGGCGTAGCCGGTCGTCTTGATTTCCGAGTGATGAACGAACAAATCCTCACTGGAGTCATCGGGCGTGATAAACCCAAAGCCTTTTTTCCCATTAAACCATTTTACTGTACCTGTACTCACTACTGTACTCCTTTGGCCTGCTATCGGCCGTAAATTGTGTCTCTCGGTTTTTGTTAAGAGAATATTCTTGAGAGACGTGAGAATATGCCCAACTAAACTAATATAATACTCAGTTATAAGAACAAAATTATACAAGCAGGTTTAACCGGGTGTCAATAAAAATAAATAAAAAAAATTTCATAATCGGTGACATTGGTCATAGAAAAACGGGAAAAAGAGGACGGAATGCAAACACCGAGCTACGCTTGTCTGCCATAGCTTCAGCGAAGGCGGAAGCATCGAGTATCCAGCATCCTTCTTCTTTTATCGTAGTTTCCTTGTTGATTAGCTTTTTCTCTTTGCTCTCTTGGCCTTTTTATCGTCTTTTTCTTTAGCTTTAATTACAGCTTTGGATAAGTTTTCCTCTGCTTTGGCTACTAACATAACCATTTCCGCAGGGGAGACACCTTGCTTGTTGCTTTTAGTGTCTTTATCGATGTCCTTGCCGCCGGTGGCCTTATGTTTACGTGCGTCCCTGCCGTCTTTGCTCTCTATATTATTATCCATATCTGTATCTTCACTATCTCTGTTCGGCTTACCTGTCGTGCCTCCGCTACTTTTATTAATCAATTCTATGCAATCTTTTACTTCTTTTGCACAGGAACGGAATTTCTCTTCTTCTTCTGCCTCGTCTTCCACCTTCACCTTCTTAGCCTTAGCTTCGAGCCTTTGTTGTTTTTTGCTTTCGTCCTTCATGCTTGCTTCAGCCTTTTCTCTGGCTTTAGTTTCTGCCTTCAGCCTTTTCTCCGCTTCGGCCCTTGCCTGAGATTCGGCCTTGAGCTTTTCTTTTAATTTGGCAGTTGACTTGGAATGAACTGTTTTTTTAGCTTTGTTCTTCGCTTTTTCCCTAACTTTAACGGGGGCTTTTTTCGTGAGTATAGACTTGACCTCTATTGGCTTGTTAAACCAGCCAATTAACACATCCTTGAGTGATGTACTTCTCTTTTTTTGTGTTTTTTTCATAGGTCCTGTCTTTGATGGTATAGTCGAACCCTGAAAGATAATGCGCACGAGGTTATTTCGTCCATAAATTACTGCGACTTTAGTCAAATAGCCTATTCTTGATGACCATTCAAACAATTTCAAATTCTTAATTCTCAATTCACCAATTACCATTTAACCAATTAACTACTCACATGTTTAGATTTAAAAATGAGACGGGCCCCGACTTGAAGCGGGGCCCGTTGGTTTTTACGGTTTTATGCTTCTGATTATGAAGGTGTTACGTTGGTCGCACACGGGCCTTTTTGACCCTCTCCGACCTCGAATTCCACCGTCTGGCCTTCATTGAGACTGGCGTAGCCGGTCGTCTTGACTTCCGAGTGATGAACGAA
>Ga0114922_10006039_pt1 | contig 11126 bp, 5 predicted proteins | sample AartaG_FD_100975 | JGI IMG/M metagenome (GOLD analysis project Ga0114922, IMG submission 100975) | Deep subsurface microbial communities from Aarhus Bay to uncover new lineages of life (NeLLi) - Aarhus_00045 metaG | ecosystem: Environmental > Aquatic > Marine > Oceanic > Sediment | place: Aarhus...
AAGGCGGGCGAGGCGAAGACACTGACGCTGAAGGCGACGAAGCCGAGCATCCGCCGCCCCGAGGAGGGAATCACGATCACAAAGAAGCCCTCCTGGGTACTCGTTCAGACGGGCCGAATGGGAGTCGTCGTCTACAAAAACAAGCCGTTCACTCTGACGGCGAACACCACGGCCGACGTGGCCGGCTTCGGCCGCAATCTCGTCACGGGCGCCGAGGTCAGCTACGTCGACGGCTTCGACGGCAAACGCTACGTCGCCGACAGACCCTCGAGCATCGAGGTCGAATACGCCGGCCCGATGCGGGCCACGGTCTGCGTCAAGGGTCCGTTCATCGGCGATGACAAGAACAAGTTCCAGTACATCGCCCGCATCACGTTGTGGGCTGGAAAGACGTGGATCCGCGTCAAGTATTCGATCGCCAACAGCAACCCGGACCACTACTGCTACCGGACGCTGCAGGAGTCGTCGATCCGGCTCAACCTCAACGGCACCGTCAAGAGCACGCAGCTCGGCGCGAGCAAACCGATCGCCGCGACGGCCAACGTCGCCCTTGAACAACACCTGCGCACTCGGGCCGCCGGCAACGCGAAAGCAATCAGCGGCGGCGAGGTCGTCTGGCAGTCGGCCGGCGTGAAGGATATTGCGCAGGGTTGGATCGCCGCGAACACGCCCCAGGGCAACGTCTTCGCCTGCGACCTGTACTTCGCGGACGATCCGGCGCGGCGCCTGGCCGTCAAGGACGGCTTGCTGGTCCTGAGCGGCGTAATGGAGCGCGAACGTGCGAAGAAGGACGCCCGCGGCCGCGAGCCGGGCCGGCCCTACTACGACACCAAGCGCGTCCTCTACGACTGCTCGCACCTCAGCTCGCAGTACCTCATCGACTTGAATGCGCCGAGCGATCCCGCGAAGCTGTCCGCCATGGCCAAGGGCGCCCGCGAGCGCGCGTGGATCATGGCCCCGCCCGAGTGGTACCTGCACGATGACCACTTCGGGTTCGGCAAGTTCGGCACGCAGAAGGACGAGATGAAGTGCTACGACACCTGGGGCTGGAAGTACAATCCGAAGCGAGCGCCCAAAGCGCCCCGGGCCCGCTACGGCCGCTACTTCGCCGGCATCGACAGCCACTACGAACCCGAGGAGGACGTCGTCAGCCACCTCGTCATTATGTATCTGCGGACCGGCAGCCGGGCGTACTTCAACAGCGCCCGCACCTGGGCGAACTACTGGACCGACCTCTACGCCTGGCGCACCGACGGCTGGCGCTGGAAAGACGGCGGCGTGTGGTGGGACAGCGGCCCCAAGGGCAACCGCCCCCAGCGCGCCAAGGACCCCGTGACCGGCCGGCGTGAGCGCATCCCGTCCGGCAGCGGCCGGTCGGCCAAGCCGCCGATGACGCCCGACATGGCCCGCGACCAGTATTTCGTGTCCGACTCGAAATGCTGCTACTGTCACAACTGGACCGCCGGCCTGTTCGAGTGGTACCTCATTACCGGCGACCGCGATGCACTCGAGGCCGGAGTCGACCGCGTCGAGCAGGACTACGACCGGTGCTTCCGCGCCCACCAGATGACCCCCGGCAAGGCGAACCACTTCCTGCGCGGCTTCACACGGAGCGCCTACGGCGCGCACGCCGCGCGGATGGTGCTCCCGAAGGACGAGTGGATCCGCAAGGTCAGCGACTACTTCTTCCAGGCGTATCGGCGGCGGCCGACGCCCGAGCCGCGCGGCTTCGTCAACCCCTGGCGTCGACCCCGCGACCTGCGGCTCCGGCTCCCCCGCGACACCAAGCCCGAAGACCGAGCCGCCGCCGAGAAGAAGCTGCTCGAGAAGTTCGTGCTGCGCTACACTGGCAAGCAGGGCCTCGCCGAGATGAAGCGGCTCGGCATCGTCTACGACTTCAAGAAGGAAGTACTCCGCGATCCGAAGACCGGGCGCGAGTGGCGCTTCCTGTTCGCGCCGCACACGTGGATGTTCCCGCCGCTGTCCCGAGCGACGGAACTGTACTACCGGCTGACCGGCAACGAGGACGCGATGGACTGGACGGTCGCGTTCGGGCAGGCGTCGGCGCGGCTGCTCTCGCAGGAGCACACGTGGCTGGCATACGGCCGGATGCTCGTCGACTTTCCCGTGCGCGGCGTGTCGAAGGACCACATCAGTTGGACCAAGACGAACAAGTACGGCGAGGGCATCAAGGGCAGCGGCTTCCTCGCCCGGTTTCAGCCCGACGTCTGCGCCCGCGCGTACTCGCTGACCGGCGAGTCGCTCTTCAAGCAGAAGGCGTACGATTGGTGGCTGGGCGGCAGCCACCGCCACTACGGCAGCACGGCGATGAAGCCGTTCGACCAGGTCGCGTGGTGGGTCAACTACGTCGGCGACCACGACGGGCAGGTCGACTTCGTGCTCAGGAACTTCTACATCCACGCCCATCCGCGCCGCGACGCCGCGCCGCCCGAGCCAGTCAAGGACCTGAAGGTCACCGTTAACGGCGACAAGGCGACCGTCACGTTCACGGCGCCGGCCGACCAGGGCGGCGGAAAGGTCGTCCGCTACCAGGTGAAGTGCTCTGACAAGCCGATTGTCAACTACGCCGACTTCCTCGCCATCTACAACCGCTTCGAGGAGGACAGGTACGCCAACTGGTGGATGGCGACGAACCTCAACCGCGAGCCCACGCCCAAGGCGCCCGGCACGAAAGAGAGCTTCGTCGTCGCCGGCGTGCCGGCGGATGCGAAGTACTTCGCCGTGCGCAGCTTCGACGATTCAAGCAACCGCAGCGCGATGAGCAACGTGGCCGGGACCGGCGGATGAAAGCGCGGGACACTAAGCGCCGCAAGGGCGCCCCTCGGCGCCCGCCCGCGCTTGCGGCCGTTCGCTGCGGGCGCGTATAATTGACCGGGCGGGAAGAGGCTGGCACCGACTTAGGACCTCTTGGACGACGGGGGGCAAATGGCGGCGAGAACGCTTCGAAATGTCCTGGTACCCGTGTTCTTCATCGCCGCGCTGATCGTCTTCGTGTGCGTCCTATGGAGCCGAAGCCGCCCGGAACAAGGGCCGCCCCCCCCAAGTCAGATCGATCGGCTCGTCGCAAGGACCCGTAGCGGCGAGGTCCGGGCGCAGTGCCAAGCGATCGCGGCGCTGGGCCAAGCGCGCTCGCCCCGAGCCCTGCCGGTCCTGCTCCACAAGCTCAAGCACCCGAGAGCGAACGTCCGCGAGGCCGCCGCCCGCGCTCTCGGCCACTACGGCGACCCCAAGGCCGTCAAGCCGCTCGTCGGCGCACTGGATGACAAGAGAGCGCGCGTCCGCTTCAGCGCTGTCCGCGCCCTGGGCAGGCTGGCCGATCCCGGCGCGTTGCCTGCACTGAAGCAACGCGTCGACTCGGGAGACACACTGGCCGCCGACGCGGCGCTCGCGATCGGAAAACTGAAGACCCCCAAGGCGGAGAGTGTTCTCCTGAAGGCGCTGTTCTCGCCCAGGATGAACGTCCGCCTCGGCGCAATCGACGGCTTGGCCCTCTGCGGCACGCGGGAGGCCATCGCCCCGCTTGAAAAGCTGCTCCGGAATCCCCTCGCCGGACTCGATCCCGCGTTCCTTGCGCGAGCGGATGCGGTGGGAGAAACGATCGAACCGATCCAGGTCGCCGGGCCGTGCAAACGAACCCTGGCCGCCGTCCGGGCGCGCGCAGAAAGGGGAAAACCGCAGTGAACACACAGCGCTGCCGCGCCGGATTCTCACTCTCCGAGCTGATCATCGTCATCACCATAATCCTCCTCCTCGCGTCGATGTTGATCGTCGTCATCGACAAGCTCTACGTCGAAGCGGCGCGGCTCAGGTGCCAGCACCACCTCGAACAAATCTACCAGGCCTGCGTCCTCTTCCGGAACAGAAACAAGAAGGCGCTTCCGAAAGCGTTCAGCAACGAGATTCAGCTGGCGGGCGGCCTCGTCCTCAAGGTGCGCTGGTACCAGGCCCTCGACGAGTTCCTCAGCGACTCGGCAGTGCTCGGCTGCCCCAGCGCCGAAACGGACTACGCGCGCGTCAGCGGGCCGGCCCTGCCGATCCAGGGGTTCCTCCTGCCGCAGGGCCGCAATCCAGACTTGTGGGACGAGATCCGCTGGGACGGCGACCTGTTCAAGTTCCGAAACTGGATGGACGACCAGATGCCCGGAGGCTTCAGCTACGAAACGGGCGAGGTGGACGTCACGGAGGAACTGCTGGAAGGAAAGGCTCAGTTCTGGAACTGCGTTCACTTCGGCGGATCGCAGTTCAAGCCCGAAGAGATTCAGCACCTCGCCGCGTTCAACCGCCAGGGGCACGGCGTTCACCTGTTCTCCGAGTACTTCGCGGGCGTCGGTGGAGAAGAAGTCAACGAGCTGGGCGCCGCCCTCGGCTATGGCATCCACGCCGGAGACGGCGGCTACGTCTACACCTGGATCACCTACGACCCGAACGCCCATCCCGTGATGAAGGGCGTTCTAAAAATGGCCACCGCCTACACCCCGGCCGGATTCGTCAAGTCGTCCGGCCCCGACGACCACACCGTCCAAACGGTCGGCAAGATGCACCACCGCGAAATCAACAGCAGCACCAGCCCGACCCGGGACTACTGGCACGTCGCCACCTGGGACGACGGCGTCGGACGGGTCGTCGTGCAGGGCGGCTGGAACGCCATCGGCAAACACTTCGAACGAGTGCCCCCGAGCGGGACGAACGACGTCAAAGCCTACTGCACCAACGTCGCCAACTGGCTCGGCTACGTGACCGAGGGCAACTGCACCTACGGGTACAACAACCGGATCGGCCGGACCGCCCGCCGGCCCGCCGCAACCACCATCCTGGTCATGGACTACTGCGACTGGGAGATCGACCACGACGGCGTCGAAAGCGACCACGACGACGGCTTCGTCGCCCTACGTCACGGCGGCCGGGCCAACGCGCTGTTCGCCGACGGCACCGTCAAACCCCTGCGCATCGATGAGATCACCGATGGCATGTGGACCGTCGAGCCCGCCGATTGACCCCCGCCGCCCCGCCCACATTCTTCACAAGATTGACTTTTCCGTTCGGCGCGTCTAGAATCGGTTCGCGATGAGCAGGCCGGCCGTATCCCCACCCGCGAGTAAGGAGAGGATTTAGTGAAAGTTACGTATCACGTCTTCAAGGACTACCGGCTCGACGTCGGCGGCGCATCGGACGAGGAAATCTTCGCGAACAAGAAGTACGCCAAACGGCTGGCCAAGCTCCGCTATTCGTTCGTCTCGATGCGCTATCACGCGAAGCGGAAGAGACTGTTCGTCGGGTGCACGAACTCGGGCGGGGATCTGCTGGTCGAGTTCAATCCGGCGACCCGCAAGTTCCGTTCCTGCGGCTACGGCCGCAGCGGCATCTGGGAACCCACCGAGGCCAAGGTCCACAAGGGAATCTGGCTGGACGAGAAGGAAGACGCCCTCTACTTCGGGACCAGCACGCTCAAGGGGATTCGGGACACGGTCAATTCCAACGGCGGCAAGCTCGTCCGGTATCGGATCAAAGACCGGAAGTTCACTCTCATTGCCGCTCCCACACCGGGCGATTTCTTCCAGGCCACCGGCTACGACCCGACGCGCAAGAAAATGTACATGTACACCATGCCCGGCTCCTGCTTCGCGGTGTATGACCTGAAGAAGAAGAAACTGCTCCGGCACGATCCCATGGAGTCGATTCCCCACATCGGCTGCATCGACGACGAGGGCGGCGTGTGGGGGACCTACAGCCACCGCCACGGGTTTTTCCGCTACCTGCCCGACGAGGATCGCTACGAGTTCCCGCCCGGCTGCGCGTTCCCCGAAGCGCACAAGGCCGCCAACGTCATGTACACGGGCGCCGGCCCCATCGACTCGTTCATCAACGGCGGCGACGGGTATCTGTACACCGCCTCTGCGCTCGGCGAGGTCGTCCGGATCGATCCGGTCTCGAAAGAGATCAAGTACCTGGGCAAGCCGTTCGCCGGAATTCGCCTGCCCGCGATGTACCTGGCCGACGACGGCCTGATCTACCTGAGCGGCGGGACCGACCGCGCACCGATGCTGGCCCGCTACGACCGGGACGCCGGGAAGTTCGAGTATCTCGGGCGCGTCGTCGCCAGAGACGGCGAGACCTGCTTCCGCTGCCACGAGATCGTCGTGATCGACGGCGTGGCGTACATCGGCGAGACCGACACCCGGGATCGCAGCGGCTACCTCTGGGCCTGCGAGATATAGGCTCGGCAGCCGTGCAAACGGCGCACGCCGGCCACGGGAGGAAGAGCTGATGACTGTCGAGTTGCTGGGAGTCAAAGCGGTTCGGCGAGAGATCGTCCACGGTTCGTTCCAGGTCGACGGCGTGCACATCCCACTGGTGCTGGCCGCCGGGAAAGAAGAAGGGCCGCTCCTGGCCGTCCACTGCGCCCAGCACGCCACCGAGTACAGCGGCTCGGCGATGATCGGACCGCTGCTCCGCGGGCTGGACCTCGCCGCGGTGCGGGGCACGCTCGCCATCGTGCCGCTCTGCAATATCCCGTTCATCGTGCGGACGCGGCTGGCCGACGCGTATCCCGCGCAGGCCGCGTCACTCAAGCCTGCCGAGGGCACCCCAAGAACCAATATCAACCGGTGCTGGCCCGGCGTCGAGGGCGGCACATGGAACGAGCAACTGACATACAGGCTGAGCCACGGGCTGTTCGCCGAGGCCGACGCGGTCCTCGACTACCATAGCTGCCGCACATGCGATCCGAACTTCACCGCCTACGTGGCGTCGAGCGGGCCGAGCCGGGAAATCGCCCTGGCGTTCGGTGTCGGGGCGATCGACGAGGCGCCCGTCGAGGGCCACTTCCCCGGCCAGCTCCACCGCCGCGTTCCCATCGAGTTGGGCACCCCGGCCATCCTGATCGAGATGTCGCCGACCAGCAGGAAGGTGCAATGGCACCGCGTCCAGGAAGCGAAATGCGGGGCGCTCAACGTGATGAGGCACTTGGGCATGCTCGACGGCGAGCCGGTCCTGCCGCCGCTCCAGGTCGTCTTTCACCGCGGGAGCGAGCAGATCATCCTGACCGCCGGGCAGTTGGGATTCGCCTGTTTGCACCAACCGGAGGTGAACGCCGTGAAAGAGGGCGACCTGATCGCCGAGGTGCGCAGTCTCAAGGATTTCTCCGTGCTCGAATCGCACACCGCGCCGTGCGACGGCGGCCTCGCCTCGTGCGGCGTCGCCGAGAGCCAACTCGTCTTGCCCGGCGAAGAGTTGGCCACGCTCCAACCCGGCGCGGAGATCATCTACAACAAGTGAGGCAAATCCGGAGGGGGTATGTTTTGTGTACCATATGGGACACGAAATGTACCCTGCCGGCCCTGCCGGCCCCCGCCCTTCTGAACGGGGCTCGGGTGCGCTATAATGCAGGTTAAGCAGAGGCCGGTTCAGGACCGTGCAAGGATAATGACCTTACGTACAGCTATTCTCGCCGCAGCATTCTGCGCGCTCACCGCCTCAACGGCGCCGGGAAGCGACCTCGATGAGTTCAGGGTCAAGCGTCAGCAGGTGTTCGAATTCGCGGAGAAGCCGACCGTCACGCGCCAGGGCGACCGCACCACGGTCCGATTCACCACCAAGAGCGACTGCGACGTGACGGTCGCCATCGAGGACGCAGAAGGCCGGATTGTCCGGCACTTGGCCTGCGGTGTCTTGGGCAAGAACGCGCCGGTGCCGTTCCAGAGGAACTCGCTGGCGCAGGCCGTGGTGTGGGACGGGAAGGACGACCGCGGCATTTACCTGGACGACAAAGACGTCCTGGCCGTCCGCGTGTCGCTGGGGCTCCGGCCGCGCTACGAGCGGAGCCTGTTCTGGAGCCCGAAGAAGCGGATCGCCAGCTACGCCCCGACGATGTGCGCGACCCCGGAGGTCATCTACGTCGTCGAGGGGCTCGGCGTCGACCACATCCGCCTCTTCGACCACGACGGGAACTACGTGCGGACCATTTACCCTTTCCCGCGACACCAGTTGAAGAACGTGAAGGGGATGGAGTGGCACACGTACCCGCAGGACGGGCAGCGGCTGCCGGTCAAGCACGGGTTTGTGCAGGGCTCGCTGCTCCAGTCCGGCTCGAGCTATATGGACAGTGAGGAGAAGCACCGCGGCGGCAAGGCGGCGACGACGATGGCAGTCTGGTCGCCCGGGCGGGGGAGGCTGGGGCGCATTGCGCTCGCCTACCACTACTTGAACCGGATCTCGACGGACGGTTCGACCGGCGGCCTGCCGCTCAAGGGCCCGAAGGTCGGCATCGAGAAGCGGCTCCACCGCTCGGGGAGCTGGGGCGGGCTGCGCACCGTCGGCCCCTCGAGCGCGGCGTTCAGCCCCGACGGCAAGTACGTCTACCTCACCGGCCACACCTACGCCCAGGTCTACCCGCGCAACGCCGGCTGCTACCACGGCGTCTACCGCATCGACTACGAGAAGGGCGAGAAGGCCGAGGTGTTTCTCGGCCACATGACCGAAAAGGACTACGGTTCCGACAACGACCACTTCATGGTCCCGACCTCGGTGGACACCGACCGCCGCGGCCGCATCTATGTCTCCGACTTCATGAACGACCGCGTCAAGGTCTTCTCGTCCGCGGGCAAGTATCTCAAGACGCTCGCCACGGACAAGCCGGCCAAGGTGCTGGTGCACCAGCGGAACGGCGAGGTCTACGTGTTCTCCTGGCCGGCCACGGGCGTCTCCAACGAGGTCCACCGGGCGGCCAAGCGGCCCGTGAACTGGCGGAAGTTCCCGACCAAGCTGACCCGTTACTCGTCCTTCGAGAAGGGGATGAAGCGCATCGCGGCGTACCCGCTGCCGACCGGGCGCGTCGACCGCGGCGGGATGGTCTCGTTCGGCACGCTGATGCACGTGTCGCTCGACTCGTGGACCGAGGTGCCGCGCCTGTGGGTGATCGGGCACCGGCACGCCGTTACCGCCGCCGAGGTGAACTACTGGGGCCAGGGGACCAGCGTGCGCGAGGCGGCCGACGAGTGGGCCGGCACCGGCGTCCAGATCTTCGAGTTGACGGGCGACCGGTGGCGGCGGTTCCGCGACTTCGCCAGCGACGTCAAGCGCAAGATCGTGCGCGTCAAGCCGGCCGCCTTCTCCCGCCAGCGCCTCTACTTCAATCCGAAGGACGAGATGCTCTACGTCGGCGAGGACTCCGGGTTCGGCAAGTCGTTCAACCAGATGGTCCGGATCGACCCGGACACGGGCAAGATCAAGCTGGTGGACCTGCCGTTCGACGCCGAGGACATGTGCTTCGACGTCAACGGGCTCGCCTACCTTCGGACGGACACGCTGGTGGTGCGGTACGACGCCACGACGTGGCGGGAGGTGCCGTGGGACTACGGCGAGGAACGGCAGAAGGTCTACTTCAGCTCGATTGGCGGCGGAAAGACCGCCTCCGTCATTTCCGGCCTGCCGACGCCGGGTCGCCGGCCGGTCTGCTGGCACCAGGGCGGGATGGGTATTTCGCCCAAGGGCCTGCTCGCGGTCTCCTGCTGCAGCCGGGCCAAGCCGCGCGACCGCGAGACCGGCGTCAAGTTTCGCGTCACCGTCGGCGCCGGCAAGCCGTACACGCCGACCATCTACCCGGGCCGCGCCCGCTGGCAGGAGATTCACGTGTGGGACAAGCACGGGGTGCTCGTCCACGACGACGCGGTCCAGGGCCTGACCCTGCTGTGCGGGACGGAGATCGACAACCACGGCGGCATCTACGTGATGGCCGACTCGACGCGGGCGTTCGGCGGCAAGAAGTACTGGAACGAGATGACCGGGACGGTGATGAAGTTCAGGCCGAACAAGGGCAAGGTGCTGAGCGCAGGGCGGGCAGTCGTCCGACTGTCGAAAGAAAAGTATCCGAAGCGCCCGCCGGAGGTGCGCGGCGGGTTCACCGGCACGGCCTGGGTGGACGGCGTCGAGTGGCTGTACGGCGCGGCGGGGTGGTTCGGGTTCAACACCGCCCGCGCTGGCGGCGGGTGCGACTGCTGGCACTCGCGGTTCTGCCTTGACTACTTCGCGCGGTCGTTCGTGCCCGAGGTCGAGCGCTACACCGTCGCCGTGCTTGACACGAACGGCAACCTGATTCTCCGCGTCGGGCGCTATGGAAACGTGGATGACGGCGTTCCGCTCATTCCGCATTCCGCAATCCGCAATCCCCATTCTGTTGGGGGTGATGAGGTCGCATTGTTCCACGCCGCGTACGTCGGCACGCACACCGACCGCCGTCTGTTCATCCACGATGCGGGCAACGGCCGCATTGTGAGCGTCAAGCTCGGCTACCACGCGACGGAGAAGGTCGAACTGAGGGACGTGGAGGAGAAGAAGTGACCAGTAACCAGTCATCAGTGATCAGTGGCCTGCTGGCGGCACTCGTGTTGTCCGGCGTGGCGTCGGCCGCGACGAGGCAGAAGCCGAAGCTGACCAAGGCGCCGGGTGCGAGTCTGCGCCAGCCGATCATCTGGGGCGCCGAGTGCATCAACCCCGATGGATTCGGCCTGCGGTTCGGCGGCCACGAGCAGAGCGCCGGCGACGGCCGCCCGCACACGCGCATCAAGAAGGACGGGAAGTGGGAGGTCGTGGCCGGCGTGCTGAGGATCGGTCCGCGTCGCGACACGGTCTGGACCGCGCGGAATCAGGTCAAGAACGCCGCCGCGACAGTGCGATACGTCTTCTTCCAGGGTGCACCGGTCGACAAACAGGCGAAGGGGCTGGCGGAGAAGGTGGTTCCCGGCCTGAAGAAAACCGGCGGCGACCTGACGGGAGAGACCACGGTACTGAAGCAGGTTCTCAATATGGCCAGGATGGGACGCCACGCTCACATGCGCCTGGGAAGAGCCGCCTTGCATATCGAGCCGGCCGCCAAGCAGGTCACAGGCATCGCCGCCAAGCTCGAGACGGGCGCGTCGCCCGCGACCATCGAAACGCTGTGGAAGGTGCAGGTCGCGCTCGAAAAGGCGGCAGAGCTGCTCGACGCCGAGCCGGGCGCGCGGGCATTGTCGCCCATCGTGTGGGAGCCGAAGCACAAGGTGTTCGTGCTCTTCGGCGGCGATCACTTGGATTTCCTTCGCAATGACGTGTGGCTCTTTGATCCCGTGAAG
>Ga0114922_10006040_pt1 | contig 11126 bp, 11 predicted proteins | sample AartaG_FD_100975 | JGI IMG/M metagenome (GOLD analysis project Ga0114922, IMG submission 100975) | Deep subsurface microbial communities from Aarhus Bay to uncover new lineages of life (NeLLi) - Aarhus_00045 metaG | ecosystem: Environmental > Aquatic > Marine > Oceanic > Sediment | place...
CGTCTGGCAGCTTTCCGAAATGTGTGGTGGTCATTCGCGAACGAGTATGATTTCCTCAAGTGGCCCATGGAAGACTGGGACGAATACATCAAACTGGTGCAGGAGATCGACCCCTACGATCATCTGCAGGGAATTCATAACGGCCGCGATTGGTACGATCACACCAAACCCTGGATAACCCACGCAAGTATACAAAACAGTGATTTCAAGCGCGCGAAGGAATATCGGGAGAGATACAACAAACCTGCCGTCTATGACGAATGCCGATATGAAGGAAATATCCCTCAAGGCTGGGGTAATATCTCGGCTCAGCAGATGACGCGCAACTTCTGGATGGGTTCGCTGGCGGGCTGTTACGTGGGGCATGGCGAAACCTACAAGCACCCGGAAGACTTGCTGTGGTGGGCCAAGGGCGGGGTGCTTCATGGCCAGAGCCCGGCAAGAATCCAGTACATGAAGGACATCATTGAGTCGCTGCCCTACCAGGAGATGCAGCCTGACTTCAGCAACTATCCGGATGTGTGTATACTGGCGAAGGAAGGTGAATGCTACCTGATGTATTTCGCCAGCAGGAAGCCGGTGACGATTGATCTGCCAGGAGACGGTGCATACAAGCTGGACGGCATTGATACGTGGGAGATGAAGACCCTTCCGCTGGGATCAGCCAGTGTGGGTAGATTCACCTTTGCGCCGCCCAGGCAGGACTACGCGATCCGTCTGACAAAATATGCGCCAGGTGAGAAGATGCGTCCCGAGGCGAGGGCTTCTGCAGATAAGACGGAAGGTGTCGCTCCATTTACGGTCAAATTCTCGACTCCGTGGGAGCTGGAATGTCACTGGGATTTTGGTGATTCCGGGAGTTCCAGCGAGAGAGCGCCGGTTCATACTTTTGATAAGCCGGGAATTTACACAGTCACCCTGAAGATTACAGACAATGATGGAGTGTCTGGTTACGCAACTTTGCCTGTCATGGTCGATCGTAGATCAGATGATCCTGTGGTGAGGTTCGGCTTTCCCGATGGTGATTATCCTGAGGTAACGCTTCATGGTGGTGAGATCACCAGGTCGGAAGATGGAACTTACGACCTGGGTTCAGGTGAGCCCTTTACGTGGATCAAGGTGGGCGATGGCCCCATAAGAGAACTGGAGGGTGCCAGGTCTTTCACCATCGCTGGCTGGCTCAAGGCTTCCAGCATGGAGCAGGGATCCGGTGGCAACAGGATACTCTTCAGCCTTCAGCACAATCGCTCTGGAATCGATCTGGTACATCATGCAGATGGCAGGACGCGCCTGGCCGTTAACGAATGGCCGGACAGTATCCGGAATGACAGTACCGAAGGCAAGGTTCAGGTAGGTAAGTGGTGCTTTTTTGCGGTCACCTACGATGCATCAAGGCACGAGGACAGTGTGCACTGGTACTTCGGCGGCGCGAATGAACCAGTGACTCTTGATCAGAAGACCAGTTATAACAACGGCCCGGCCGATGAGGGCACTGGTGATCTTGTGATAGGGAACTTCAACAAGACCCTTCAGGGCGCGGGTCTGGACAGGCAGTTCCGAGGCCAGATTCGCAGGCTGCGGATCTATGCCAGCCGATTGAGTGGTCGCGGCGCGCTTTCTCTGGATGATATAACGGGTATATGGAAGCAGGACACACAGGTCATACCCAAAGCAGACAACTGAGAGAACTGCTGAATCACTGGGAATTGCATTGGGCGGGTTTCTTGAGCGGATCGGACATCTTGAGAGGAAATGACCGTTATTTCTGTTACCAAAGGCATTGAGCTTGGTAAACGAAACCCGCCCCTACAAATAACAACATAAATGTCAGTTTTCTGAGAATTAGTATCAGATTTCTGAGGAGACAAGGCACTGGCAATGCCGCTTCAATATTCAGGCGGAACCGTTCCATGCTACCGCATGAAGCTATAGAGATTTCAGGAAAGATTCGCGGTCTTGACGGAGATTGCTTCGTCGCTGCGCTCCTCGCAATGACATATTCGCTACTTGTCATTGCGAGGAGCGCAGCGACGAAGCAATCTCGAAACCTCAACTCTTTATCAAAAATTCTATAGATCAACTGCATACTCCGCCTTCTGGAACATTTCTTGCTCCAAGAACTCATAACCGAGGACTTCAGCAAATTCTAAATAAGGAGTATACCATGTTAAGAAAACTTTTGAGAGCAAACTCTGGAAAGAGTCTTTCTATTACCACCCAGGCGCTGGTTCTAATGACAGCGATCTGGCTGGTTGGCTGTTTAAATCCCATCGTTGACGATACTAATGATTACCGGGAAGATGACGTGGGGAAAATCCTCATGCATCAGACTGGTGGCTTCGCCGGCGTTTCACGAATTACCAGCATCGGGGAAAAGGATGGAAAGGTTATCCTGGCTCACATAGACGCACAGGCTGATAAGAGCGAAGAGGTCACTGTTTCACCAGAAGATGTAGCTCAACTATGGAAAACGCTGGAGGAGAATGATGCATTCTCGCTTCCCTCAAACCAGGAGTTGCTGGAAAATGTGAGGGATGCCTTCTTTATTGAGCTAACCGTTGAGCGGGGAGGAAAATACAATCAGTTCTCCGTTTACGCGCCAGATTTACTTGTTGGCACAGGAGAAGCCCGATATGGTAAGATCGTGCAGGCGATTCAGCAATTCGCCGATTCACAGTTCAAGGCCAATGAGGGTTTTATCATCGCCGACATGCCGATCACCGACATTTCGGTGCAGATCCTGGAAAGCTTTCCCTATCAGATTCATATAGTGGTCAAAGGCTATCTGAGCGATGCCTGTACTGAACTGAATGAGATCACTCAGCGCCGCGAGGATAACACGGTTTACGTCCACATTACCACAAAACGCCCTAAAGACGCGATGTGCGCCCAGGTAATTACGGATGTCACCGAGCGTATTCCCCTCGAAGGCGGATTCCTGCCGGGGAGCTACAAGGTCATTGTCAACGGAGTCGAAAAAGAGTTCGAGCTTCAGGGTGAAGTGGACATGAATCAAGCAGAAGGGATTATGAGGGGAAAGGTCACTATAGGTCCATTATGCCCTGTTGAGCCCTGCGATCTAACGCCTGAACAGGTAGCCAGTATTTACGAAGCGAGAAAAGTATTTGTATATGAGAAGGCTACAGAGGCAAAAGTCACTGAAGCCAACCTCAGAGGCAACGGAGAATTCTCTTTCTCTTTAAGATCGGGAACCTATATTGTGGATATTTCCGACGCTGAAGGAAATGCATTGCCTCTGGATTCCCTCATGAGATCTATCGGGAATGCACTTCCCCAGGAAGTTGAAGTCAAGCCTTATGAAGAAGTGATGGTGAATTTCGATATTGATACAGGGATCAGATCAGTGGATAATGCGCCCGGCCTTTGATGTTCCGCCGTGCCATAGGTCGTATTTGGGATCCGCGTATCGGTCGAAGAATTCACCCAACTGATCCCGAAGCTCCTCTATTACCGGAGCGCATTCTGGATTGTCCGCTAGATTATTGCGTTCGCAAGTGTCTTCCTGCATATCGTATAGTTCATCCGGCCCTTCAGGATGGCGCCAGGTGTATTTCCACCTGTCATTGCGAATCATACGCGTATTCTCAAATTCATGGAAGATGACATCGCCCCAGGCGATGTCATCACCCAGCAGGACTTGCGCGTAGCTTTTTCCCGGAATTTCCGGTGCATCAGGGAGCTTCTCAGCTATTCCCAGATAATCCAACATGGAGGGGAAGAAATCGTAATTGCACGTCCGCCCCTCAAAGACCTTTCCTACAGGGATAACGTCAGTATGGCGAAAAATGAGCGGGATGTGAATCGCCTCTTCAAAGGTATGCAAAGGCACAGAATGATCACCCATACCCCACATCCCATGATGGCCGCCGCATAAACCCTGATCGGCCGTGAAGATGACCAGAGTATCCCTGTCAATCCCGTATTTTGCTAATGCGTCGAGGATCTCTCCCACTCCGTCGTCAACTCCACTTACAGCCGCCGCATATCCACGGATACTGACTGGATTGTTGATAATCTCCCGGTTCCCCCTCAGCCAGGGATGAACAGGCTCGCGTGGAAAAGAGGGCAGATATTTGTCAGCGTAATACGCTGTGTGCTGGTTCTGATGAGTTTCTGTCATGTGTTTACCGAGTCCATAAGGGCCGTTATACGCAACGTACAGAAAGAAAGGCTTTTCGTGGTTCTGATGCAGAAAATCCAGCGCATGCCCGGTAATGGCATCTGTAGAATAGCGCGGTTCCCTGTAGACCTTTCCCTCCCATATCGCTTCGGCATTATAGAACGTGCTGGTATGTCCTTTGGGTTTTGTGAACCAGTAACTAAAGCCTTCCTGTGGGCGTATGCTGTCACCCAGGTGCCATTTTCCACTGAGCCCGCAAATGTAACCTGCGTCAGCCATTATCCTGGGGAGATTAGCGAACTCTCGTATAGTGCAATACGCCTCCGGGCCGATCTGGGCATCAGGCTTCTCAGTCCCAAGCCAGCAATGAACACCATGTTGGGATGGGATCAGTCCAGTGAGAAATGTAGCTCTGCTGGGCGAGCACACTGAATTTACAGCATAAGCATTGCTGAAGCGTATACCGTCATCAGCCAGACGATCTACATTTGGCGTGCGAATGTCCCGATTTCCATAACAGCCTAGCGTCCATGCGCCTTGATTATCGGTCATTATAAAAACTACGTTTGTCATCATCTATACCCTCGATAGTAGTGTCATCCCCCATACCCCTATACCCCCGATAGACGGGACATTCCTGATACTGCTGGCGAATCATGGATTCCCCCTTAAGAAAGGGGGCCAGGGGGTTGTTTTCCCATGAATCGTTGGCTACACTATTGAAGCTTTGCAGGCTGTTCATAGATTCTATACAACCCCCTGGCCCCCTTTCTTAAGGGGGAATACTATGCATCATCACCCAGGACCGAATTCGCCAACAGTATCACTCCTGTCCCGTAGGATAGCACGAAATATACCAGGATGCTATAAAACTGGATTTCCGGACGAAAAGCCTATGCTTGGATCATTCCGTTCAGCGTTGCAGATCAGAATCATATATGTTATAATACATAAAATCCAGAGCAGAAGTAAAGGCAGAAAATCGGTGGAGTATGTGCCGATTGCCATTCTGAAGGTGACATAGTTCCACCTGGGTAAAAGTTCCAGTATAGGTAGCCGATATAAGGCAGCAAATGCGTTATCATCTGGCGAACTTTATGGAAGGAGGAGAGTATGCCGGCTAAGAAATGGGAAGAAGAGGAGGAAGAGTTCCTCAGACAAAATTACATGAACATGTCGAACGCTGAGCTGGCGGAGAAGTTTGACATCACAAAGAATGCTGTGCAAAAGAAGCTGGCGAGGATGGAGTTAAAAAGGTCTGAGGCTGCCAAACAGGAGCCAACGGACGAGACGTCTGAAGCCGAGGTGAAAGAGGAGAAAAAAGCCGAACTGGTCAGCACCGAATCTCATTTCTCCATAGCTAATAGGTTCTTTTATGAGGATCGGGATTACAAGCAGGCCCTTGAGAAGTATAAGCAGGCGGCAGAGGAGGAATCGGATGAGTTGCTCAGGTTGAGGGCGCGCTATTGGATGGCCGAATGTTACGTGAAAATGCAGAAGATAGAAGAGGCAATGGACATATTCAAAGCGCTGGCAGAGAAGTATGGAGATCACTACCTGGGAGATAGTGCTGGAAGAAGAATTGATGAGTTGAAAAATATAGCTCCTGTTGCATAATACGCTTCCCGGAGGGTTTTATGAGTAAGTTTGTGGACCTGCGCAGCGATACAGTGACAAAGCCAACACAGAAGATGCGCGAAGCGATGATGAATGCTGTAGTGGGAGATGACTGCTATGGTGAAGACCCTACAGTTAATGCTCTCGAAAAATTTGCAGCAGAGAAGGTAGGCAAAGAAGCTGCCATGTATGTTCCCACCGGGACAATGGGCAATACGTCAGCATTAATGACTCATGCCCGATCCGGTGATATAGTCATTATGGAGCCGGAGTGCCATATTTACTACTACGAGATGGGTAATGTTTCATCTCTAATAGGCGCTCTGCCAGTGCTGGCTCACGGTGAGGGAGGATGCCCGGATCCTGGCATGATAGAGGAAATATTGCAGAATACACGCCATCGACCGCGAACAGCGCTGATATGCCTGGAAAATACCCACAATAGGGCAGGCGGCCGCGTGATCCCTATTGGAAAGATGAAAGATATTTACGAACTCTCGCGCAAGTTTAGTGTACCCATACATCTGGATGGCGCGCGCATCTTCAATGCAGCTACCGCGTTGAACGTTGACGCCAGGGAGATAGCCAGATATGCAGACTCGGTCATGTTCTGCCTGTCAAAAGGCCTCAGTGCCCCTGTGGGGTCGATCCTTGCTGGCACAGGTGATTTTATCCAGGAAGCCCGTCTAGCGCGCATCCGTCTTGGAGGCGCTATGCGGCAGGCCGGGATCATTGCTGCGGCGGGATTGGTAGCTTTACAGGATATGATCGGCCGTTTGAGGGAAGACCATGAAAACGCGCGCATACTGGCAGAAGGTCTCTCCAAGATAGAAGGGGTAAACATAGCTCTGGAAAATGTTGAAACGAACATGGTTATTCTCGACACCAGGCCTCTGGGCATGAGGGCGGAGGAAGTTGCGCGCGAGTTGAGCAAACGTAACGTTAAGGTGTCCATATACGGTTTGAACACAATACGTCTTGTGGCTAATAAGGATGTGGACCGCGCATCTATAGTGATCGCAATAGATGCCTTTGAAGATATGGTTGCCAGTTCGCGTCAGCCAGGACAGTAAGTGCGAGGCTATCTCTATACTTTATCGTCCTTGATATATTTCCTGATATTAACCTTTCGAGACATATCCAGATTTCCAGATAGAGTGGGCGCAGAACCTGAAACGGGGTGAGAACGGCGTCCTCTCCCCACCGCGCGCTGCGGTAATCTCCAGGACGCTCCATTGTAAGTTAGGAGTAACAACTATGAAAGAATCACAACCGTCCATTAGCGATTGGAGAAGCCTCTACGAAGCTGCAGCGAAATTCAAAGCAACTGAGTGCTGGGACTGGATGCTGGATTCCGATATGTTTGGGGTTCAGAACCCGGCGGATGGCGAAATAGGGTACTGCTGTATTATGGGCCATTTGGGCGAGCATTTTGCCCTGGCAGTATACATGGGGACAGAAGGGCTGGGGACATATATGAAAATCCGGAACGGGGAGATCACCGCCGGTGATTTCGATGCCCTGACAAGCCAGAAGTGCCTTATGGCTTCCTTTGAGGACAGGGAAATGCTGTCAAAGGAGGACAGGGACATTATAAAGAAGCTGAACCTCAAGTTCAGGGGACGGAATCAGTGGCCCATGTTCAGAAGCTACCAGCCAGGCTACTATCCCTGGTATGTAACCAAAGCAGAAGCAGAATTCCTGGCCCTGGTGCTACAGCAAACAGCACAAGTGTCACTTCGATTCAAGGAAGATCCTGATATGCTGGCTTCCCCCAAAAGAGGTCAATATCTGGTCAGATCACCCAAGGAAACAAAACGTGGATTGCAGTGGACGGATGATTGGATGAAGCCATTGCCTATGGAAAAATCGAAGACCGTGGTTCCACCGATAAATGAGATCCGCCTTCAGAAGCTCAAGAAGACAATAACTCGCAGAGGCGGAACCTGGGAGATCGACTTCTTCTTCACCCCAACCCCCGTAAGAGAGGGGAAGGAGAAGCCCTATTATCCTTATGCCGCCCTCTTTGTGGATGAACGTTCAGGGCTTATTCTGCACGTGGATATGCTGAAACCAGAAGAGTATATGACCGGGTTTCCCAATAGTCTTATGGAGCTGATTGAGAATACCCAGATGAAACCAGGTGAGATTTTGGTCAGAAGGGAGGAAGCGTCTGAACTGCTGAAGCCTATCGCCTCCAAGCTGAGCATCAGGCTAAGGCTGGTGAGAAGGCTGGAAGTTTTGGAGTACGTTCAGGCTTCCATGTTTCAGTTCTTCTGTTAGTTCAGACTCCCATAGTGTGATCCGAACTTTGCTCAGTCAACTGAAGGGATGTATTTCATGAAAAATTCACTATTTTCCGTTTTGATATTGTGTCTTTTCGCTCTGAATTCCAGTTATTCCCTCGGTGCTGAACCTTATGTGATCCTGTCGGCGCAGATAGTCATTGATGGCAAACCAGACGCCGATCTGGAGCAGAAAGCGACGGTTTTCCAACTGACTCAGGGCAGGATCGGCGCAGGGATCGGCCCCTATACTGTATATCTCTGCTATGACGCGGAAAATCTATACTTCGCCTGCGACGGCGCGGATGATGATATTTCCTGTAAGGATGGCGCTTCCAGAGACTTCATGGACTCGGACTATATCCGCTTCTACATCAGTGTGGATGACGATTTCAGAGACAGGCTAACTCTAAACGGGACCACTGACTGGGCTATAATCTTCGCTCCTCAGGAAACTGATGGCACCTGGAAGCCTATGGTGAGAGAATCCCCCTACAATGGCCCCGGACATGGTGCCATAGAGGGTGACGACATAACACCCAATCGGGCCAGCGGCCCCACAGACGAAGGCTGGTATCTTGAAGCCGCCATACCGTTGTCGCTCTTTGACATAACTTACGATGAGTTGAGCAAGATCACCTTCGGAGTGTATTTCGTGGCAGGCGATACGGACGGAGGCGGAGCCCGTACAGGCGAGATGTCACTGGCGGGGGACGGCTTTGGCAACTACTGGGAATCGCCGGGCTTCTGTCAGGAATCGGTGCTGGGTGAGTTGTTGTCGGTGGATTTCAGGGGCAAGTTGAGTTCTGCGTGGGGTAAGATTAAGTCTTAAATATAAATGATGATGGAGAAAGTTATGAAGTTTGGATTCAGGACAGGTGGGTTCACAGGCTGGAAGATCGAGGCAATACTGGAGGCGTTATCCCAGATAGGGTTCGACGGCGTTGAACTCTGTCTGGAAAGCGTAGATATGCGGCCGGAAAACTTTACACAGGCAAAAGCTGATGACCTCAAGCGCTTCATGGGCGGAATCGGGCTGGAGATAGCTTCGGTGAGCTATCACGGCGATGTTGAACCAGTAGATCAGCGTCGCTCAAACACGATCAAGGCGCTGGAAGTGACGAAATGGCTGGGCGCAGATGTGCTCATCATCAACGCGGAGCGGGCTAGAGACGGCGAAGAAAAAGAGCAATGGCGGGGCCTTACGGACAGGTTAAAAGATCTGACGGCCCTTGCTGAAGACAGAGGCGTCAACGTGGCTGTTGAGCCTGAGCCATTGCTGGTTGTGGGCGATATTGATGATATGATCCGCCTGATGGATGACGTGAACTCGCCGCGTTTGAAGGTAAATCTGGACATCGGACATGCATATATAACCGACCCGAGCCTGCCGGATACTATAAAGCAGTTGGGAGATGCTATTGTCCATACACATATCGAGGATATAAAGGATAAAGTGCATAACCATCTGGAACTGGGCCAGGGAGATATAGACTTTGCAGCTATGCAAGCGGCTCTGAAGGAAATCGGCTACAATGGCTATTACGTGGTGGATCTCTTCAGACTTGGCGATGATCCCTCTGGCGTGGCTACCCGAACCCTGGCAGCTTTGCGGGAGAGATTCTCGTAGTAGTTATAGTGAAAATGTGCTGTGAATTGCAGGCAGGGATGCCTGCGCTCCCGGGTGTATTCTCATAGCTGGTTATGAAAGGGCGTGGCTACCTGAACCCTGGCAGCTTTGCGGGAGAGATTTTCGTAGCAGTTATAGTGAAAATGCGTTATGAATTGCAGGCAGGGATGCCTGCGCTCCCGGGTGTATTCTCATAGCTGGTTATGAAAGGCGGCATGTTTAAGAATTCTCTTGACTGGCAGATGGTATAGTGTTAATATTGTGGTCGGATTTTCCAGCTTCTATTTTCCCCGAAGCTGGGTGGTTGTATTTTCACACATCATAAGACCTTGGAGGTCAGGGAGGTAGGCTGATGGTAAAAGGTAAGAGCGTATTGTTTTTTGCCTCGGTGTTAGTGTTCAGCCTGATCAGTTATGCCCTAGTCACAGGTGCTCCGCCAGAAGGGCTGGTCTTTCTCATGACTTTTGACGAGGGGCAAGGGGATGCGGTCGGGGATTCTTCAGGTTTCGGGAACAATGGAACTGTCGAGGGAAACGCGGACTGGATACAGGGCAAGTTCAGAGGCGGCTTCCAATTCGATGGGGCAACACATATAACTGTCCCGAACGCCGATCCTCTGGATAAGCTGACTCACCCCATGTCTGTAGGCGCATGGGTCAACCCGGACATTCTAGGAGGGTGGCGTAATATCATGGAGATGGACGCTGAAGGTTCAGGCGGCTGGAAGATGGGTTTTCACGACTCCCGCGCCATCGCCTGGACTACGTATCGCGTACAGGACTTCATCAGCCAAACGCCTATAGAGATCGAAATGTGGACACACGTTGCTGCTACATGGGATGGGAGCGAGGCGATTGTTTACGTCAACGGTGAGCCGGATTCCCCTATGGCTGGTGGCGGCATAGTAGACACCACGATCTTGCCAAGCCTCGATCTCGGCTATCGCCGAACGACTAGCGCCTCGTTTTTCGAGGGCGGTATGGACGAAGTGTTTATATTTGACAGAGTTCTAGAGCAGAGCGAGGTCAAAGATATCATGAATGGGTTGGGCGATATGCTTGCAGTGGAGCCGAAAGCAAAACTCGCCACAACCTGGGGGGCTTTGAAAGGCACGATGTGAATTCTATATGTGTTAGAAAGGAGGATGAACGAATATCTGGGCAAATATTAGGTTAGTTTTTACGTTACACCTGGAAAGGAGCATAAAATGTGGAAGAGCAGGATGCTTTGTCTGGTTGTTGCGTTTTTTGTAGTTAGTCTGGCTGGATCAACTATAGCCGGGGCACAGTTATCCGGTGGGCTTATATTCGTCATGACCTTTGACGAGGGAAGCGGGAATAAGGTCAATGATCTATCTGGCAACGGTAACCACGGCAGCGTTGAGGGGAATTCTGACTGGGGAGGAGGCCAATATGGCGACGGATTTCATTTTGACGGTTCGACATACATAACC
>Ga0114922_10006041_pt1 | contig 11125 bp, 9 predicted proteins | sample AartaG_FD_100975 | JGI IMG/M metagenome (GOLD analysis project Ga0114922, IMG submission 100975) | Deep subsurface microbial communities from Aarhus Bay to uncover new lineages of life (NeLLi) - Aarhus_00045 metaG | ecosystem: Environmental > Aquatic > Marine > Oceanic > Sediment | place: Aarhus...
GAACTGGCTGGCGTCCATGAAGCGGAAGGGCACGCCCACCCGGTAGGCCAGGATGATGCCGTCAGCGGTGGCACCGTAGTGGTTGGTAGTGGGGAAGCCCTGGATGTGCAGGCGCCCGAAGCCCCCGGTGGCGATGATCGTGGCCCCGGCGCGGATCAGCTGGTACTGCCCGGTTTCCAGGTTCAGGACGACCCCCCCGGCACAGGAGCCCTTGTCATCCAGCAGGAGCTCGACCACCGGGGAAAACTCCATGACCCGGATGCCTTGAGGCCGGTTGCGCACCTCGTCCCGCAGCACCCGCATGATCGCCGCCCCGGTCATATCCCCGGCCGAATGCATGCGCCGACGGCTCGTGCCGCCTCCGTGCAGAACCTTCATGACGCCCTCAGGCTCTTTGTCGAACATCACCCCAAGGGTTTCCAGCCAGCTCAGGGATTTGGGAGCACCGGCAGTCAGCACCTCGAGAAGCTCGGGGTCGTTGCTGAAGTGCCCGCCCCCCATGGTGTCCAGATAGTGGCGGGGCGGAGAGTCGTGGGGTTTGTCCGCCGCCTGGATCCCCCCTTCGGCCATCATGGTATTGGCGTCCCCGATGCGCAGCTTGGTCGCCATCAGCACGCCTAGTCCCTGCTCTTGGGCGATCAGGGCGGCGGCTGAAGCGGCCCCGCCCCCGCCGACGATCAGTACGTCGGCCTGATAGTGAACCTGCTCCAGGTCGATCTGATCCGGATCCACCAGACAGCGGGCCTCGAGAATGTCCGCCACTTCGTTGGGCACGATATCTCCCTTGTTCGGTCCGACGGCTACGGATCGTTTGGTTCCCTCCATATAATCCGGGTGATACCGGCGCAGGAACGCATCCACCTTGTCCACGGGTATGCGGGCCTGATGCTTGCCGGCCTGGAAATCCTCCAGGCGCCGCTGCCTGGAAGCCTCCACCTTCTTGATCAGAGTCTTCATATACTCCTGATAGGCCATTTCAGCGCTCCTTCAGTCGGAAATCAGCCGACGGTCTCCATGTCCCGCTCCGAGTAGAGCTTCATCAGCTCCTGCTCGGAAGCCTTCTTCAGGCTCTCGAACTCCTCGGCGAACTTGCCCTGCTCGATCTCCTCCACCCGGGCTTTCAGGTCCTCCGCCTGCTTGGCGACGTGCCGGGAGTACAGGCGCCGGCAGAGGATGCCTATGTAGTACTGCACGATCTCCGCCGGACAGCGGGAGGCGCAAAGACCGCACATGATGCACTCGAAGGAAAGCTCCGCCGCCTTCTTGATGTCCCCCCGGATGGCGGCGTTGACATAGTCCATGACCTTGATGTCCTGGGGACAGATCTTGCCGCAGCTGTTGCAGCTGACGCAGCGGGTCATCTCGGGATAGAGCTTCATCAGGGTGTTGACCGTGGGCTCCAGCTCTTCCAGGCAGTACTCCGCCTTATTGGCCGGATAGAAGGGGATCTGGGTCAAGTACATCCCCTCCTCCACCACGGTCTGGCAGGCCAGCCCCACCTTGATGCGGTAGTCCCCGGCGGTGCGGTACACCGTGGCGCAGGCTCCGCAGATGCCGCCGCGGCAGCCGCAGCCCCGGATGAAGCGGTAGCCGGAGTACTCGAAGGCCTTGAGGATGGTCACGGTTTCGGGGACCATGTACTCCTTGCCCATGATGTAAATGGGGATCAGCTTGCGTACCCCCTCTTCGTCCGGCTCGGCGGTCGCGGATTGTGCCGCTTCGGTCGCCGGATCTTTCAGTTCGGTTTTTGTCTGTTTTGCCATCGTCTTCCTCGATTCGGATGATCTGCTCCCTAAATGATCTGCTCCACGAATTCGCGGATCTGGGCGTAGGTGAACACCGGACCGTCCTTGCAGACATAGAGGGGTCCCACGTTGCAGCGCCCGCAGTGTCCCAGGCCGCACTTCATCTTCATCTCCAGGGTGGTGATCACCGCCTCCGGATCGAAGCCCATCCTGTCCAGGGCCGCCAGGACGTAGCGGATCATGATCGGCGGCCCGCAGGTGATCACCGTGCTGTTCTTACGCCCGGGGTTGAGATGCTCCAGCACCGCCGGGACGAATCCGACCTCTCCCTTCCACTCGGCACTCTCGCCCCCCGGATCCACGGTCAGCACGGTTTTCAGATCCTTGTGGCTCCCCCACTGCTCCAGCTCCTCCCGGTAGACCAGATCCGCCACACTGCGGGCGCCGTAAAGGATCAAAATCGAGCCGTACTTTTGGGGCTCGGCCAGTATCACCTTGATCAGGGAGCGCAGAGCCGCAAGCCCTATACCCCCGGCCACGAACACCAGATCCCGCCCCTCCATCTGTCCGAGGGGAAAGCTGTTGCCGTAGGGACCGCGCAGCCCCACCAGGGCATTGGGATCCAACCTGTGGATGGCCTCGGTGACCAGGCCAACCCGCTTGACGCTGCACTCCACGAAGCCCTTCTCTTCGGGAGAGGATGCCAGGCAGAAGGTGGCCTCTCCCTCCCCCGCTACCGACAGCTCCACGAACTGCCCGGGCTGAAAGGTGAACTGTTCACCGACCTTCTCGTCCTGGAATACGAGGCGGAGTGTCTTGACGTCCCTTGTCTCAACCCGCAGCTCTTGGACCCGGGCAGCAAATGGCGTGTAGATCCGAGCCGGCGTCATCCCTTGCCCCCGCTGCGCCTGCGTTTGGCTCCCGTGCCTGTTGCAGGACGGCCGGCGGCTTCTGGGCGGCCGGCCATTGCCGGGCGGCCGACTGCAGCCGCCTCACCGATCCCATTGACGATCTCCACGATGTCGATCTTCACCGGACAGTGCCGGGTGCAGCGGCCGCAGCCCACACAGGAGTGGGTATCGAAGTTTTCATTGAAGTAGCTGAACTTGTGATAGATCCGCTGGCGATAGCGGCTGCGCTTCTGTTTGCGGTGATCCTCCCCCGCTGCTGTGCGGGTGAAGGTATCGGAGCTGCAGGTGTCCCAGCAGCGCAGGCGCAGGTAGCCCTCGTCCACGATATCGAAGCAGTGGCAGGTCGGGCAGAGGTAACTGCAGATGCCGCAGGTGAGGCAGGCGCGGGACACCTCCCCCCAGTACGGGGAATCGAAGTGCTTGGCCATGGTTTGAGGATCCGGCACCTGAATGCTTCGCTTGATCGCCGCTTCCGCGACCTTTCGGAGCTTCTCCGTGATTTCCCGCTCCGCCTCCCCCGCCTGTTTTCCGGCCAGCGAGGCGAGCAGAGCTTCTCCCTTCTCAGTGACTGCTTGCGCCAGGAAGCGTTCACCTCCCAGGGGAGCCAGGGCCAGATCCATGCCTTCGGTCTCAAAGGGTCCGCCGCCCAGGGAGGTGCAGAAGCAGTGCCGATCCGGCTGCAGGCAGTGCAGCCCCACCACCGTGGTACCTTGCCGGGCGCGCCTGTAGGACTCATCCTGCACCTCACCCAGGAAGACCCGGTCCAGAATGGTCAGTCCCCTGGCGTCGCAGGGGCGAGCAAAGATAAGCAGCGTTTTTTTCTCCGCCGCGACAGGCCGGGGGATGATGCCTTCCGGTGTCTGCTCGTACAGCTCCTGCCGTCGGGGAAAGAAGAACTCCTTGATCGAGTTCACAGTCAGCGGATCGACAGCCGGGGTAACGTTCGGGGAGTCGCTGCTTTCTGACCCGGCCCCCGGCGCGCTGTCACCACTTGGTTGATCCGCAGCCGGCCAGGCCAGGTCAGCCAGTCCCTTCCGGGGATCGAGTTGCTGGAAGTACAACCTCCCCTCGACTTCAACAGGAGCGATGATCTGGCTGTCAGCCAGACGGCTTTTGAGGAGATCGGTCAGGGTCTTTCGTTCCAGGATCCTCATTCGATGAACTCCTCAGGATCCTCGTTTGCAAAGACCACGAGTGGAGATTTGGCCTCCGGATCCAGACCGGCTCGAAAGTGAAAACTCTCCTCCACCACCTTGGCCGCCTTGCGGTTGATGCGGCGCAGGGGGATGCCCACGGGGCAGGCCCGCTCGCACTCGCCGCAGTCCACGCAGCGACCGGCCAGATGGTAGGCCCGGATCAGGTGAAAACTCCGATTCGATGCCACAGCCGCGGCCGGGGATACCCAGCGGGGATCGTGCTGATCGAACACACACTCCTTGCAGTAGCAGAGGGGACACACGTTGCGGCAGGCGTAGCAGCGCAGGCAGCGGGCGAAGTAATTGTCCCACAGCTCCCTTCGCTCAGCGGGGTTCAGGGCGTCGATCCGCTCGACGTCGCGATACGTGGAGTCTTGATTATCCGGGTTTGACAGAGGCTCGCCAGCGGGCCGTTGCACGGGCTCCCCGATGATCAGATCGCAGAGCTCCTTGCGGGGATTGTAGACCTCGGGCGGGCAGCTCTCGCACTTGGCCAGCACCCTGCCCGCCTCATCCGTAACGCCCGGGCAGGGTAAACCGATCACGGTCAACCGCTCTCGCCGGAGCTGATTCTCGGATTGGAGCACCATTAGGGACTTGAGATCACAGCCCTTGACCACTACCGCTACCTTGCCCGCGACAGCCTCTGCTTTGCCGGCGCCTTTGGCCGTGGCCTCCTCCATCCCCGCGCCCGATTTTATTTTTTTGGCTCCCCGGTTACTACCAAAAGACCCGATCACTTCGGGGTCTGTCAGATAGCGCACCAGGTTGTAGGTACAGTGCTGATTCCACTCGAGGGCTTGAGCCTCCTCGACCCGGCCGACAAACAGAGGCACCACATCCCCCCCGGAGGAACGGCCGTAGCCGATCACCAGATCGACTGCCTTTTGGGCCAGCAGGTCGGTCGCAGTTTCCTGCAATGCCGCGGCAGTCTTCTGCAGTGCCGCGGCAGCCTTCTGCACGGCTGCCTCGGCATTCTTCAGGGCGCTCTCCTTCACCACACCGGCACCCCCGCTTTGGCCTCAGCCTCGGCAGCCCGAACGTCCTTCACCAGGCTGTGCACAGTATCCGCCCACTTCTTCCCCTCCGAAGCGGAGACCCAGGACATATGGAAGCGCCGTTCGTCGATGCCGAAATAGGCGAGCAGGGAACGCAGAATGAGCATGCGCCGGCGGGCGTAGAGGTTGCCCTCCTGGTAGTGGCAGTCGCCGGGATGGCAGCCGGCAACCAGCACCCCGTCGGCCCCCTCCTGAAAGCACTTGAGGACCAGCAGGGGATTGATGCGCCCCGAGCAGGGAACGCGGATGATGCGGATCTCCTCCGGGTACTGCATTCGGCTCACCCCGGCCAAATCGGCGCCGGCGTAGGAGCACCAGTTGCAGAGAAAACCCACGATCTTCAGCTTTTTCATCGCACCAGCAGCTCCTCGAATTCCCGGATAATCTGGCGGTTGCTGAATCCACTGACGTCGATGGCCCCGCTGAAGCAGGTGGCGGCGCAGGAACCGCAACCCTTGCAGAGCAGGGCGTTCACCACGGCCGTTTCGCCTTCAGGATCAAGCTCGATCGCCCCGTAGGGACAGACCTCCACGCACAGGCCGCAGCCGGTGCAGCGCTGCTCAAAAACCCGGGCCGTGCCCGCCTCGGCGCTGATGCGCCGCTGGCTGAGCACGGTTAGGGCCCTGCCGGCCGCAGCCAAGGCCTGGGCCACCGACTCCCGGGCGTACTTGGGACTGTGGGCCAGGCCGCATACGAACACCCCGTCGGTGGCAAAATCCACCGGACGCAGCTTCACATGGGCTTCGAGGAAGAATCCGTCCTGGTTCAGGGGTACCTTGAGCAGGCGGGCGGTCTGCCGGTTGCTCTCAGGGGCATCGATGCCCACGCTCAAAACCAGCAGCTGGGCACGGACCGCGATCTCCCGCCTGAGGATCTCGTCGTAAAGGGTGACCGTGAAATCCCCCTGCTCCTTGCTTACCTCCGGTTTGCGATCCTCGGTATAGCGGAGAAACAGGACCCCGGCTCTGCGGGCTTCGGCGTAGTGGTCCTCGTCGAGCCCATAGGTGCGCACGTCCCGGTACAGCACGATCACGTTTGCGCCGGGATGCCGCCGTTTGAAGTGAAGGGAGTTCTTCACCGCCTCGCCGCAGCAGATGCGGCTGCAGTAGTTGTGATCCCCCTCCCGGGAGTCCACGCATTGGATCATGACCACGCTGTCCAGGCGCGACAGCAGCGGATGGTCATGGACCAGCATGGTCTCGAATTCCCTCTGGGTCACGATGTAGGGATCGGCTCCGTAGCCGTAGCTCGTGGTGTGATGCTCCTCCGCCCCGGTGGCCACGATGACAGCGCCGTGCTCGACAACGGTCTTGTCCTGGGACAGGGTGCTGCGGAAATTGCCGACGTAGCCCTCCACCGATTCGAGGGTGCTGCCGAGGTACAGGTCGATGAGGGGATGCTCCTGGATCTTACGAGTGAGTCCGTCGAGCAGGACCGGGACGTTTTCGGTCTCCAGGGTGAAGCCCAGCTGCCGCAGATTCCCCCCCAGCTGCTGTTCCCTCTCCACCAGGGTTACGGGAAAGCCGTTGTCCGCCACGGCCAGGGCGGCGGTCATTCCAGCCAGTCCACCGCCGATCACCAGGCAGCGGCTGTTCACCTCCGACTCGAGCTCCTCCAGGGGCTGGAGGAAGCGGGCCCTGGCCACGGCCATTCGTACCAGGTCGAAGGCTTTCTCCGTGGCGCCTTGCGGATCCTCCTGGTGTACCCAGGAGCACTGGTCCCGGATGTTGGTCATCTGCAGCAGGTACTTGTTCAAGCCCGCCTTCTGCAATGCGGCGCGGAACAGGTGCTCGTGGGTCCGGGGCGAGCAGGAGGCTACGACCAGTCGGCTCAAGGAAAGCTCCCCGATCTTTTCAATGATCAGCTGGATCGAGTCCTGGGAGCAGGCGTAGGTCAGCTCTTGACTGAACACCACGTTGGCAAGGGCCGCCGCCTTCTCCGCCACGGCCGGGACATCCACCACGGAGGCGATATTCACGCCGCAGCGGCAGACGATCACGCCGATCCTCAGGGGGGCGCCCTCCAGTTCGGCAGGCGCAGCGGGTGGATGGGTGGCTGCTGGGGCCCCGGAATCAGTCGGAGCCGCCGGAGCGCGGGAACGCCGGCTGCTGTTTCCTGAACCCTCTCCCCGTTCCAGCAGACCCCGGGCGGCCCTCGCCGCCGCCGCACTGGCGGAAACCACGGTCTCCGGGATGTCCATGGGTCCGGTCAGGGTTCCGCAGACGTAGACGCCCGGCAGGTTGGAGCTCACCGGGGCGAACTCCTCCCGGCCCCGGCAGAAGCCGTAGGCATCGGTCTGCACGCCCAGCCCGGCGAGCAGGGTGCGGACCGACGCAGGCACCCCGATCCCCACCGAAAGCACCACCAGGTCGAAGGTTTCGATCCCGACCGACCCTTGCGGGTCGATGACGTGGATCGAAAGATTCCCCGATTCCGGATCCTCTGTGACTTCGGAGACCCGGGATTTGACGTAGCGAACCCGGTATTCCTCCTTGGCCCGGTCCACGAACTTGTCGAAGTCCTTGCCGAAAGCCCTCAGGTCGATGTAGAAGATCGCGGCTTCGCTTTCCGGCAGATGCTCCCGGGTGATGATGGCGTCCTTGGTGGCCTGCATGCAGCAGTAGGAGGAGCAGTAGCCCCGATCCGCCGCGGCCGGGTCCCTGGATCCCACGCACTGCAGGAAGGCCACCCGCCGGGGCTCTTTCCCGTCCGAGGGACGGAGGATCTGTCCGCCCGTCGGACCGGAGGCTGAGAGCAGCCGCTCGTACTCGATGCTGGTGATCACGTTGGCATAGACCCCATAGCCGAACTCCGGCCGGATGCGGGGGGTATATTCCTCGCAGCCCGCGGCCAGGATGATGGAGCCGAAGGTTTCGGTTTCCAGGCGATCGCTCTGCTCGTAGTCGATGGCTCCGGCCGGACAGACCTCGGCGCAGTTGCCGCACTTTCCCTTGGTGAGGTACAGGCAGTGCTCGGCGTCGATGCGGAAGACCGCCGGCACGGCCTGGGCGTAGGGGATGCCGATGCACTTGGTGCTGACGATCCCGCAGTTGAACAGATCGGGGATCTTCACCGGGCATTTCTCCGCGCAGAGGCCGCAGGCTGTGCATTTGTCCTCATCCACGTAACGGGCCCGTCGGCGGATGATGACTTCGAAGCCGCCGCCTTTGTTCCCATTGCCGGCCTTCTCCGCGCCGATCTTCTCCACCTGTTCGACCGTGGAGTAGGCACGAAGCGTGATATTGGGATGGGAGCCGAGCTCGACCAGCTTGGGCGAGAGGATACAGGTCGAGCAGTCATTGGTAGGGAAGGTCTTGTCCAGCTGGGACATGCGGCCGCCGACCGAGGGCTTCTCCTCCACCAGGGTTACGGGGATCCCCATCTCGGCCAGGTCCAGGGAGGCCTGGACTCCGGCGATGCCGCCGCCTATCACCAGAACGCGTTTATCCATCGGCTTGATCGATGCTCCCGCGGATCTCCGTAAGCCCGCTTTTATTTCTCATCTTTAGTCGGGGCTTGCTTAGCCTCGGCCTCCTTCTCGATCAGATTCTTCAACAGCTTGCGCCGGTGCTCCTGGGCCTTCCGGTCGATATCCTGGATCGCCTGCACGAATCCCGGCTCCACGTAGCCCTGCTCCACGGCCAGCTTGCGCAGCACCCGCATGATCTCGGGATACTTCACCTCCTGGGGACAGCGCACCTGGCAGCGGTAACAGCTCAGACAGTACCAGATTACCTTGGAGCTTAAGACCTCTTCCTTCAGCCCCAGGAGGATCATGTGGATGATCCGGCGGGGGCTGTAGCTCTCCTCCACCTCGGCGACCGGGCAGGACAGGGTACAGCTCCCGCAGGCGAAGCAGCGTTTGAGGTTCTCTCCCCCCGGCTGGGCCGCCACCTCTTCCTTGAAGCTGAAGTCCACCATGGTTGGCGCATCTATAGTCTTGCTCATCGCTTGATATCCTCCGCTTGGGGAAGCTCCTCCTCCTTGAAGGTCGTTACCGGCAGCTCCTCATCCAGGCTCCTTCCCGGCACGTAGTCGAACAAAGCCTGGACGTGACGCCCCACCCGGCTGTAGATCCGGCCCAGGGGGATGTCCATGGGGCAGGCCTGTTCGCACAGCCCGCAGGCCACGCAGGAGGAGGCCATGTGGTTCATCTTGGTCAGGTGGTAGAGCACCGTGTCCACGGGCATCTTGATCTGACCCTTCTTCTGAGCCCGGCGCAGGTAGCGTTCGGAGGAATAGCCCATCTTCTCCGGCTTGAGCAGGCATTCCTTGCAGTAGCAGATCGGGCAGACCTCCCGGCAGTTGTAGCAGCGGATGCAAGCTTGAAGCTCGGACAGCAGCTCAACCTGCTCCTGCTCCTGTGCTTCCAGGCGGCGGGCCTTCACGGCCTCGATTTGTTTGCTCCGTCCGGGGGCTTCGCGGATCTCTTCCAAACCTGCGGCGCCCTGCAGCGCTTGAACCAGCTGCTCGCCCTTTTCACTCAGCACATTTAATAGAAGAGAATGCTCCTCCGCGCCGACCCAGGAGAGGTTCAGGTCGGCATTGTCCGCTATAAAATAGGTGCAGACTTGGCAGGCGCCGCGCAGAGCGTCCGCCGGGTCAGCCGCGGCCTCGGCTTTCCTCTCCTTCGCGTTGCCGAACCGCTCCAGGACTTCCCCGCGTACCTTATCCGCATCCCCGACCACCTCAACCCGGTCGCGGTACTGCTTGACTTCATAGACCCCGGGACAGTCGTAGCCGATCAGGTACAGGGAATCCGGAAGGATCTGCTTGAGCTTGATCAGCTCGATCACGGCCCGAACCTCGCAGGGGCGCAGCACCGCGGCGATCTTCCCCTCGTTCTGCTCCAACGGCTCTTTGGCCAGCTCCCGCACAGCGTGAGCGGCGTTAATCATCTGGACCGGGGCCAGAGGATCAGCTCCATCGAGCTTTTCCCGATCCGTCACCAGGACCTGCGTGACCATGTTGTTTGCCGGGGTGTGCTTGGGCACCAGCACGGCTTTTACAGCGCCGCTCTCCAGGAGGGTACCGAGAAATTTCCGGATGGCCTCGGGCACGTCCAAACCCTTCAGCTCTCCCCCGTTCAGCATCCGGCTCATACGGCCCACTCCAGCTTCAGGGGATTGGGTCCCAGGGCTCGAATATGATCCACCATCTCCTGAACCGTTTCAGCGAAGTACGCCCCTTCACTGGCGCTGATCCAGCGCAGCCAGACCCGCCCCGGTTCCAGGCCGGCATCCTGGAGCACCGACTTGAGGATGGCCACCCGCCTGCGGGCCTTGAGGTTGCCGCTGATGTAGTGGCATTCCCCCGGATGGCAGCCCCCGATCAGCACGCCGTCCGCTCCCTCCAGCAGCACCTTGAGCACGTAGGTGGGGTCGAGGGAGCCGGAGCACATCATGCGGATGATGCGGATGTTGGGCGGGTACTGGATCCGCGAGGTACCGGCCAGATCGGCCCCGGCGTAGGTACACCAGTTGCAGAGAAATCCGATGATCTTCGGCTCGAAGGTGGGGCTTTCCATTTAGACAACCTCTTCCAGCATGTGATAGATCTGGGTCTTGGTGAATCCTATCTGCAGGGTGGCTCCGTTCGGGCAGGCGGTGGCGCAGGCGCCGCAGCCCTGGCAGAGCACCTCGATGATCTCGGCCTTGCCGCTTTCTTCATTGATCACCCGGGCTTCGTAGGGGCAGACCTCCACGCATACGCCGCAGCCGGCGCAGATCCGCTCGTTGATCTGTACGGTCAGACCCGAAGAGTGGATCTGATCCTTGGATAGCAGGGTCACGGCCCGGGCCGCGGCCCCGGCGGCCTGGGAGATAGACTCCGGGATGGTTTTCGGTGAATGGGCGGCGCCGCATAGGTAGATTCCCTCCGTAGGAAAATCCAGGGGACGCAGTTTGACGTGGGCCTCCAACAGGAAGCCGTCCCGGTTCAGGGGCAGCTTAAGCATGGAGGCAATACTGCGATCGGCATCAGGTTCCATGCCCGTGCTCAACACCAGCAGGTCCACTTCCAGCTGCTCCTGCCGGTCCAGCAGCAGGTTGCGATAGCGGATCTGCAGCGTCCCGTTGACGGCCTGCACCTCGGGCTTGGTTTCCGGCTCGTAGCGCAGGAAGAGCACCCCCGCCTCCCGGGCCTTCTGATAGTACTCCTCTGAGAAACCGTAGGTACGAACATCCCTGTAGAAAATCGTGACCTGGGCCTCCGGA
>Ga0114922_10006042_pt1 | contig 11125 bp, 12 predicted proteins | sample AartaG_FD_100975 | JGI IMG/M metagenome (GOLD analysis project Ga0114922, IMG submission 100975) | Deep subsurface microbial communities from Aarhus Bay to uncover new lineages of life (NeLLi) - Aarhus_00045 metaG | ecosystem: Environmental > Aquatic > Marine > Oceanic > Sediment | place...
TCCGTTGGCCAACCGTGGCTCTTCTGGGAGATTGCCGAGCACACAGTAGCTAAACAGAAGGAAGTGGTTCTTCGTTTTTACGGCATACCCAATACGGCCCATATTCCAAGCAAACGCCTCTCCTTCTTTTATACCCTTTTTGAGGTAGGGGGAAAATCCGAGGTGGCGAGGATCGATCTCCCCTCCAGCTCCTGCCGATTTCAACAATTTCGCCACCTTTTCATGGCCGTATCGGTTGGCATAATCAAGAGGCGTTTTTCCGGCCGCATCCTTTTTGTCGACATGCGAGCCTTTTCTCAGGAGTACGTCGACGATCTTCAAGTGGCCGTTCAAGGCTGCAAAGTGTAGAGCGGTCCTCTTGTAGTTGTCGTCTTCGATATATAAATCTGCGCCGTTGTCGAGGAAAGTTTTAGCCAGTTCGAAATAGCCTTCCGTGGCGCTAATGATAAGAGGCGTCCGCCCCAAGGTGTTGGTGGCGTCGACATTCGCCCCTTTTTCGACGAGCAGCTGTGCCACCTCGATCCGGTCCCATCGGACGGAGCTGACTAGGGGAGTCATGTCGTAGGCGTGCTTGGCTTCTATATCCGCCCCGTGTTCGAGCAATAGTTCCACTCCGTCTGTATGCCCGCCGTATGCCTGGGAATGGAGGGGTGTCCAGCCACCATCGCTTTTAGCTTCGATGTCCAAGCCGTTTTCGATCAGGTATTCGACAAGTTCTCGACTGTTGAAGGAAAGATGAAGCAGTGTCCAGCCGCCGTTTCTTCTCACATCCTTCATATCGGGGTATTTTGTCAGCAGGCTTTTGACGGTTTCGAATTCTCCTTTTTCAGCGGCTGCAAAGAGTTCATTCGTTATCTTTTGCTTGTCCGGCCCAGTCTGCTCTTGACCCTGGCAGAGAACTGAAGAGGGGGATAGAGCCAAAAACAACACAATCACAATACAGGAAAAATATTTTCTCTTGAACTCTGTCATTTAATCCTCTCCTTTTTAGTTATTAGCTTGTCGAATTTATAATTCTTTGTGTGCATCCTTTGAACGGCCATAATTGCTCTCTATCTTATTATATATTAACAGTTTAGGATCTGTCTGCAAAGAATTTTTTCACTTGAATTTGGGGAAAATTACGATAAGCTGGAGAGAGACACGAATATCTAAGACAACTCATTGACCGTCCCAATTTTGCTGTGTTAGGATTGTTCCTCATGAAAAAAACAACAAAACGAATCCTGATCGCTTCACTGCTTGTGATCTTGTCAGCTCCCATGGCTCCGGCTCAGGCCAATGATTCGGGAATCGCAGCCCGTGTCGTAGAGGAGTTGAAAGTCAAAATCCCGGAATGGATAAAAGAAAGCGCAATGCCGGGTGCAGCGGTCGCCATCGTGGACGACACATCGATCTTGTGGCAGACGGTCTTTGGACGGACCAGCCGTGAGGAAGGCGAACCGATCACACCGGAAACCCTGTTCAGCATCCAGTCCATGTCCAAGAGTTTCACAGCGCTCGGTGTGCTGATGGCAGTCCAGGAAGGACTCCTCGACCTCGATACCCCGATAACCAAGTATATTCCGGACTTCACGGTCAACAGCCCGTTAGAGGAACACCCGGAACGCAAGATGACACTACGTCTCCTGCTCTCCCACAGAGCCGGATTCACACACGAAGCCCCCCTGGGCGGTAATTACGACGATCGCCCCCACACCTTTGACGAGCATGTGCTGAGTATTTCCGATTCCTGGCTCCGCTACCCTGTGGGATATCGTTACAGCTACTCCAATCTGGGTATAGACTTGGCCGGCTACATACTGCAGGAAAAGGCTGAGATGCCCTTCTGGGATTACATACAACAGAAGGTCCTGAACCCGCTGGGAATGAAGCGGAGCACCATGGATGTCGATAAGATCATGCAGAGCACTAACCGGGCCACCGGTCACGTCTCGGCGAAATCGAAAGTAGAGGGCGGGATACCCGTATTTATCCCCATGATTCCGGCAGGAGGTGTGTATACCAATATTCTCGACATGGCCAGATATATGCAGTTTCATTTAAACAGAGGCCAAGTCGATGGCCGCCAAATCCTCGAAAGGAATCTTATCGATCAGATGCATGCCGTCTCATTTCCTGAAGATCACCAGAGGTCCGGTTATGGGCTCTGTCTCGTTCGAAGCCTCATCAGCAAGACTTATTATCTTCAACATGGTGGAGGAGGATATGGCTTTATCACTTCGATGGTCATGTATCCCGAGATCAAATTAGGTGTGGTCACTCTGTGTAATTCACATGAAACCCGTGTCAACGGGGGACGGGTCATGGAGGTGATCAACCGGATCATCGAAGAGGAGTTCGGAAAAACAGAACCCTATCCGGCAGAGCCGACAGTGGATATGGCCCGCCCCATAAACCTGGCTGACGAGAGGATCGAAAAACTCAAGGGCAGGTACGATCAAAACATCGTCATCGGTCAGAAAGATGAGGAATTCGGGATCGCCATTGGCCGTGATTTCTACCCTTTGAAGTTCTACTTGGATCAGAAGGACAAGATGGTGGGTGTTTTCGGGAACTACTCAGAACTTCGTGTGAAGCCGCCGCTGTGGGGACAGAACGGTTCGCTGGTCCACTTGAACAGGTATTCTGGAACCTGCAGATATTATGACTTCCACTTCCCTGAGAAATCACTCGATCGACCCGGACCTGACAAACCGGAATGGAAACAATATCTGGGCAGATACCGCATGTTAACCTGGGGACGGATGAAAAGCAGCTGGCTTAGGATCAGTGTAAGAAATGGGTCCCTATACTGCAACAACTTGCGCACTATCGAGTTCGAACCAGGATTGTTCTTCACATTCGATGGGGAGGCACTCGATTTACGCGGTACCATCCCCACCTACCGCAATGTCATGCTGATAAAATCTGCTGCAAAGTCTAGGAATTAACGTTCAGGCGTCTTATAAAATCTCCCTGCTGTTCGATAGCGGACATAATCTGTCTATAACCGGACATAAGATATTTCCTCACCGATCGAGAACTCAGGAGATCGCTTTGGTATATTTTTTGCTTGTAGAAAAGCGGATTACTGGATTTAAGGGAGGCAAAATGAAAAGTAACCGCAAAATAATCGGAACCGGGATATTGGTCGGGCTTCTGCTCGCTTTAGGCGGGATGTCATTCGCGGATGATATTCACGAGTTCGCCCAAAAGGGGGATTTGGAAGGTTTGAAAACGCTGATCGAAAAAGATCCTGCGCTGGTCAATGCTAAAGACAACGACGGCCGCACGCCGCTTCACTGGGCCTGCCGGGGCGTTCATCTCGATGTCGTTAAGTTTCTGGTGGAGAAGGGAGCTGATGTCAATGCTGAAGACAGCAATAAGATCGTGCCGCTTCACAGCCTTGCGAGCCGCAACAGTGCAAAAGCCATCGCAGTCCTGGCCGACAATGGTGTGGAAGTCGATGCCAAGGATTATGGAGGCAATACAGCGCTCCATTACGCAGCCATGTCCGATGCCACGGATGCGGTGGTCATCCTCGTGAAAATGGGCGCGGATATCGAAAACCGGGAGAATTACAGCCGGACTCCTCTTATATTGTGTGCCAGGGAAAGGGGAGGGCCAAAAACGATAACGGTTCTTCTGAAAGCTGGTGCCGATTTCAAAGCGCAGGATAAATTCGGAGCTACGGCTCTACATCTGGCTTCTTGGCGGGGTAAAAAAGAGGTTGTGGACATCCTTTTGGATGCGGGGGCACCGATTTCCTCCAAAGGCCGAGATCCTCGTTATTTTTTTGGTGAGGCTGCATCCCACGGCCTGAGCCGGCTTTTCGATGCTGTTGTCAAGGCTGGCGGAGACCCTACTTTTAAACTTTCAAATGGCGGGACGCTGCTGCATGCAGCAGCGGCTGGCGGTTCGGCCGAAATCATCGAGATATTGAAAGGGAAGGGATTGGATGTCAACCTGAAAGATAACTACGGATGGACACCCTTGCATTATGCCGCAAGAGACGGCCGGGTCGATGCCGTCGAGCAACTGATCAAGATGGGAGCGGGCATCGAATCACGCACCATCATGGGGCAGTCTCCTTTGAACGTCGCCGATGAGAGAAAATACGAGAAAGTACGAACTCTTCTCATCGCCAAAGGAGCAGAAGACAAGCCCATCCGGTTTCCTTTTCTTGAAGGGGACTACATGGGCCAGAAGCCTCCAGGGGAGACGCCGGAACTTTTCGCACCAGGAATCGTGTCCTCAATCTGGGGGCTACATTCTTCTGCGGCCTTTTCCCCTGACGGAAATGTCGCTATGTGGGCGCCCATGATCACGATCCCCGGTCAGCTCTATTCCACAGGAGGGATATTGATGTCAGAACGCAAAAATGGGTGTTGGACAGCCCCTGGATTTGCTACATTCGCCGGGGATGGAGATGCGGATGTTCCGTTTTTTGCACCCGATGGAAAGCGTGTGTACTTCATGTCCGATATGGCACCTCCCGCCGAGCCTAAGTCCAGAAAGGAACGGATTTGGTATGTGGACCGGACCGTAGAAGGGTGGTCTAAGCCCATGCCTGTCGATGCCGCGGTTAACGATTACCCACACCACTGGCACTTTTCGGCGGATGCCGATCACACCATCTACTTCAGTTCCAGTGTACCCGAGGGGCTTGGCGAAGGGGATATCTATAGCGCCAAACTTGTAGACGGCCATTGGCAGAAGCCTGAGAACCTTGGTGCTCCTGTCAATTCCGATAAGGGCGAAGGCATGCCCAATATCGCCCCAGACGGTAACTTTTTGCTTTTTTCCCGGACCTATGATCTCTACATCAGCTACCGCGATGAGGACGGTGGGTGGACCGAACCTCAGAGTCTGGGAAAACCCATCAACACGCCCAGCATCGAGATCTGTCCGATGGTCAGTCCTGACGGAAAATTCATGTTTTTTCTCAGCCAGAGGGGAGGCGAAAGCCACATCTGGTGGGTGGACGCCGGCTTCATCCAAAAGCTCAAGAATTAAGGGGCGTTGTGGGCGATACCCGGGCGACCTTATATCATCAATCTTCTCTGTGATTTTTTTCACCGGAAACGGATAGCGACGCCCCCGATAAATCTTTCCCGGAAGATCATTGTCCCACCTCTGTGGCGCCGGTAAGCTACTCTGTTCCGGAACTCTTTATCCTCGATGATTACTATGGCGTCGGCTCCCATTCGGGCTGCCTTTTTGCGCAGCTTTTTCTCGACAAAATAGCGGCTCATCCAAGGCTCAGGCCTGATCCAGACTTGGCCCAGCTCGATGTGACCCCGCCTAGGCCGGCGCTCGATGAGCATCACATGATCGGGATGGGTTCGAGCGAAATGAGGTGTACTGGGATATAACCTGGATCCGGCATAGGGGCGGCATGAGGAAATTCCTGCAATCAAGATAAGGAGTGCACACACGAAAGAAAGATTTTTTCTCATTTTTGGCCTCCCTTCTCCATGATTTTTACTCCAACTCTCGTTAAAGCAAAAACCATACCAAAATGAGACTATCTGCGTAGAGCTTCTAAGTTATTGGAATTAAATGAATTATAGGCTGAAGGAAGATCTATCACACATCTTGCGTGATGTCCTCAATTTGGGACAGGAGAACGCTCCTCGAGGGATGATAATTTTTTCAGCCAGTCTTCCATGATTTGCAGGTATTCTGGTGCATAGTTTTGCCATTCCTTGGCACTCCGGCGGCTTCTTTCTTTCATGCTCCCTGTTTTGCTTATGATGATGTCATGATCGGCTTTGGGTATGAGTTCCACTCTGAAATTTTTGTTTCCTGCTGTCGTTAGCGCCTGTTTATAGGCGTTGACCCCCTGGATGGGATCCACCTGAGTATCTTTTTCCCCAAAAAAAACAAGCGCCGGAATCGTAACTTTTTCGATGATAACCATCGGATCGTAAAAGCCTTCTTCATCGGGGGAGTGGGGTTTCCAGTTGGTTTCGTCCCACAGGGCTGACACGAATCCCAGTTTTCTCTGCACAGGATTGTCATATAGCGGTTTCGCATGTTGTATATACTGTTCGAAGGTCTCGGCATAAAAGATTTGAATGAAGTGATTTTCGGCCTGCCTGACTGATTCCCCAGACGCCGATGCGGCCGGAGTCGATCCTTGGATTGGTTTTGACATTCTCGATCGCATCTAAAAGGATTCCCGCTCTTTCAGCCTTCATGTGTTTCTGGCTGAATTCTCCTGTGGACTGGCCGGCTCCGGGTTTGTCCCACATCATCGTCGCGTAACCGGCGCTGAGAAAACATTTTTTCAGGGCATAAAAGTAGGTCCTGCGGGCCGGTCCGTCTCCGTGGACCATGATGATAAGCGGATATTTCTCGTCATCTTTCGGGATTCTCAACTCTCCGACGACTTTAAAATGACCGGATTCGAAAACGAATCTTTTGGTGTCGTGGGGGACCACCGGCTCCTGAGTCGATGCAAAAATAGAGAGGGCGGCCACCAGGAAATTGAAGATAGAAATAAGGATGAGACCTTTTTTAATCACCTATTTCTCCTTATTTATTTTTGAGAAAATTACTTTGAATTATGTAGACGTAAGTTTTACCTGAAAAGTTCGTTCTCTACATGAGAATCGATTAGCGAAGAAGAAAGCTATAACACGCGAAAAATGGGGTTATCCTTCAATCCGGCATCAAAAGTAAGTGTTTCACGGCAACCAGCTTTGTGGCCGGCTCGTCCGATGAGATGGTCTGCAAAGTCCCCTTTTTTTGTTCGATAATCCGTAAGACTCTTCCAAAGCAGGTCCTTGTTTTCGAATTGGAATTGTTTGGTTCTCAAGATATTCTCGAGGACCACTACAATTTCCCGGCGGTCATATCGATAAGCGGTCTCCAACACCCAAACCATTTCGCACATAACGATATCGGCGATGAAAAAGTGTTCTCCTGCCGCCAGCCCTTTTTCGGTTTCGCGGGCCGCTTTTCTTGCTTGGACAGGATCATCTTGAGTGAGGTATCGGACAAGGATGTTCGTGTCCAGCCCGATCATCTGGATTTCCCGGCTCTTTTTCGCACAGCTTTTTCCATATCTTTTAGGGAGACAGGTTTTTGGTCCGGTTTCTTCAATTGTCCTTTGAGTTCCCGGACGTCGAGGATAACTGGCCGAACATAAACTTCCCCATCCTCCCGAATGACAAAATCGATTTTATCCCCGGGATTGAGCTGCATATAGTCTCTTATTTTCTTGGGCACGACACATTGACCCTTCGTGGTTATCTTGGATTCTGCCATAGCAATATCCTGTCTTACTTAATATTAAAATTCTTACATTAATGTATTACTTATTGGTAAAGATGTCAAGAGAATAAAGTTGTTTCCGGAATCAACTCGAAAATTATTCGTACTTGAGTGCGCTCACCGGATCCGTGTTGGCCGCCTTGTAAGCCTGGAAGCTGGTGCTGAACCAGGCGATAAAAAGCGTGATCAAGCCGGCAAGGATAAAAAAGAACCAGCTGAGATCGATGCGGTAGGAGAAGTTTTGCAGCCATCTTTTCATGGCGAAGAAGGCGACCGGCCAGGCCACCAGGTTGGCCAGGGCCACCCAGCGGAGGAGATCTTTCGAAAGCAGCATCATGATCCCAGGGAGGCTGGCGCCAAGAACGCGCCGGATACCTATCTCCCTCGTTTTTTGTTCGGCGGCGAAAGAAGCCAGCCCCAATAGTCCCAGGCAGCCGATCCCTATGGCCAGAGCTGCAAAAACACTGAAGATGCGGCCGGTGCGCTCCTCGTTATGGTAGAGCGCGTCATAGTCTGAATCCAGGAACGAATACTCGAGGGGATATCCCTCCATGAAGGTGTCCCAGACGTTTCGGATGCGGCTCAGGGTGCTTGGGATGTCGCCCGGCTGGATTCGGGCCGAAATGTAATCTTCCTGGGATCCCCTGATTCCGGGCTGGGCCATCAATGCCCCCGGACGCACCGATTGATGAAGGGATTCGTAGTGGTAATCCTTGACAACGCCCACGACGGTGAAGGTTGAATCGCTATCGAAGGAAATGGTCTTGCCGATGGGATCCTCCCATCCGATGAGTTTGGCAGCCGCCTCGTTGATGATCATGGCTTTCTCGTCTGTGGAAAATTCGCGGGAAAAAAACCGTCCCTCTGCCATCTCCAGTCCCATGGTTTCCATGTAGCCCTCATCGCAGACGCATATGTTGAGGGTGATACTTTCGTCCAGGCCCTCTGCCTTGCACCCCCAGTTTCGGAATGAGCGTCCGGGGGTCGTACTGGAACCGGAGGTGGCCATTATCTCAGGCAGCGCTAGAAGCTGGTCCTTGAATGTTTGGCTTCTCTCACCCAGAGGCACCGGAGTCTTGAGGACCACGACGTGCTCTTTGTCGAATCCCAGATTCTGGGTGCGCATGAATTCGGTCTGCCGCTGCACCACAAGAGTTCCCACCACAAGGAAAATGGAGATGGCAAACTGGACGAGGACCAGCACGTTTCGCAAGCGGGAGCCTCGTGATCCGCTCTTATAGCGGCCGTGCAAGACTTTGATAGGCTGGACCGAAGCCAGAAAAAATGCAGGGTAGGAGCCGGAGAAAATGCCGAGCACCAAGGCCAGGCCGAGCAGGACCGGAATGATCATTGGGTTCTCCAAGTAGGCCATGGACAGAGCTCGGCCTGTGAGGGCCCTGAAGGCAGGCAGCATCAAGTGCACCAAGGCTACAGCCATAATGAGGGCAAAAAGGAAGCAACGAGCGATTCGGCCAGGAACTGGCGCAGCAGGGGGCCGCGGGTGGAGCCCACGACTTTTCGGATGCCCACTTCCCGTGCCCGGTTGGCCGAGCGGGCCGTGGCCAAATTCATGTAATTGACCGAGGCGATCAGCAGGATGAAGATGGCGATCAGAAAGGAAGCGGACACATAAGCCGCGTTTCCGTTGGCTTCGAACTCGCCATTCAGGTCGGAGTGGAGGTGGATGTCGGTCAAGGGCTGGAGGTAGTACTCCCAATAGTTACCCCGGGACAGCCAGCCATCGTAGTCCTGGCCGGCGGTGGCATAATTGCGGACGATTTCAGGGAATTTGGCCTCGAGAGAGGCCGCCTGGGACCCTTCGTGAAACAAGAGATATGTCTGGTAGCTGTTGTTGAACCAATTGGTGTCTGCAAGGCGGGTACTGTATGTGTTAAGCGACCGCAGCATATCGAAGTGAAAGTGAGAGTTTTTCGGGAAGTCGGCCATCACACCCGAGACGCGGAAATCCGCTCCGTCGATGTTCAGGGTTCGATTCAAGGCTTCCTCCCCCTTGAAGTATTTTTGGGCCATGGTCTCCGAGATCACCACGGTGTTGGGTTCCTGGAGGGCGGTTTCCGGATTGCCTGCTGTAAGGGGAAATGTGAACACTTTAAAAAAATCGGCATCGGTGGAACCCACCCCGTATTCGTTGAGCACCATGTCGCCGTATTTGACGGTGACGCCCTCGAAGGATTCCAGGAAGCGGATGGAATACTCCACTTCGGGGTAGTGCTCCAGCAGGGTCGGTGTCATAATGGCAGGAGTGTTTGTCTGCCGGATCTTGGTGTTGCCGATCAAGGCGCGTACGGCAATGCGCTGGATGCGGTCGGCATTTTCGTGAAAGCGGTCATAGCTGCGCTCGTAGCGCACGAACAGCAGGATCAGGACAGCGCTGGCCATACCAAGGGCTAGGCCGAATATGTTGATGAACGAGTAAGCTTTGTGTTTAAAAAGATTCCTGATGGCGACCTTTAAGTAGTTTTTGAGCATCGCAGAGTTCTCCTTAAGAGGGTGTTTACTAATTAAGACGGAATTGGGAAAAAATGGTTTACTAATTTGATTGTTATTGACACAAAAATAAAAAAAAAAATTATACACATAATGTTACACATATAGGATGATCCATGAAAAGAACAAACATCATGCTCAGTGACGATCAGCATAAAAAGTTGAAGCGTTATGCGCAAAGAGAGGGCCGGACTCTCGGGAGCTTGGTGAGAGATGCGCTCGATGTCGTTTACAAAAAAAAGGATAAGCTCGAACATCGAAGGCAGGTTGCCATCAGTGCTTACTGCGAAGGATTCATCAGTCTGGGGAAACTAGCAGAGGTTTTGGGGCTCGATCCGGTCAGCGCCCGAAATTACCTGAAGGACCAAGAAATCCCCATCCAGTCCCAGGATCTGAAGAGCTTGACCCAAGACACAGAGAATGCCTGAGATTATCTTCGACTGCTGTTGCATCTCCAATTTTGCACTCTCCGATTCTCTTTTTATTTTAGAGAATCTTTATAGCCAATCTGCTTTCATCACTAATTTTGTGTCGGCCGAGATTATGAAAGGGACTCAGCAAGGACATATAGATTTAGTGAAAGTCTATGAAGCTCTGCAAGAGGGGTGGCTTAAAGAAGCTGTCTTAAGATCGAAAAAAGAGAAATCTCTTTTTGAAACACTTTCGGTATCCTTCGGTTTTGGTGAGGTCTCCAGCATTGCTGCGGCAAAATCCAGAGGATGTATCTTCGCCTGTGATGACAGGGCGGCGAGGAGGGAAGCCGGATTATTGGAGGTGAAACTCACCGGAACAGTCGGCATCCTCAAGAAAGCTTTGAAGCATAGAACGATCAACCTGCGCGAAGGCAATCGCAGCCTGGCAAAAATGATAGAAACAGGATTTCATTCGCCAACGCTTGACATAGGGATAATTGGATGATAATATAGCTATATTTATCAACATAATATATGAGGATATCAATGCGTATTGTTCAAATGACTTTGGATGAAGAGCTTGTTAAATTGGTTGACAGAGTTGTCAAAGAACTCAAAACGACCCGTTCTTCTTTTACTCGGAAGGCCTTAAAAGAAGCGATCGAGCGCCTAAATATCGAGCGACAAGAAGACAAACATCGAAAAGGATACAAGCTTCACCCTGTAAACAAGTATGAATTCAGCGTTTGGGAGGATGAACAGGACTGGGGGCATGAATGAAAAGAGGAGAAATAAGGTGGTACAAGTTCAAAGCTCCAGATAAAAAAAGACCCGTATTGATCCTGACACGCAATTCGATATTGGAATACCTGGGCGAAGTCACGGTGGCGCCGGTTACATCGACGGTAAGGGATATCCCAAGCGAAGTTTTATTAACCAAA
>Ga0114922_10006043_pt1 | contig 11125 bp, 13 predicted proteins | sample AartaG_FD_100975 | JGI IMG/M metagenome (GOLD analysis project Ga0114922, IMG submission 100975) | Deep subsurface microbial communities from Aarhus Bay to uncover new lineages of life (NeLLi) - Aarhus_00045 metaG | ecosystem: Environmental > Aquatic > Marine > Oceanic > Sediment | place...
AAAATCCTGTGCTGTGCCACCGATGACCACCGCGGGCTTCTTGTCCTGGTATTCTTTCATATGGATACCTGCCCGATAACCAACATCCTCTCTAACGAAGATCTTGCCTCCTCTAGCTGATAGTCCCAGGATATCACCGGCATGACCGTGAACGACTATTTCTCCGCTGTTCATAGTATTTCCACAGCCATCTTGGGCATTGCCATGAACAATAATTCTGGGGCCATTCATGAAAGCTCCTAGATCATTACCCGGGGTGCCGAATATTTCAATCTCGACTGGCTTGTCCAAGTCTGTGCCAATGTATCTCTGTCCGTAGATATTGTGTAGCTCGATTCTCTGAGCGCCATTGGAGATCAATCCCCTAAGTTTAGCATTGAGCTCTCGATGGGGGAGAGCCCGGGCATCTACTTTTATCATCTCACTTCCTCCTGTCAAAGGGGAGGGGACTATGATTTCGTTTGACCGTTCTTTAAGCATCTTAACTTCCTGCCGTCCTTACGCCGAGAATCTCCAGCTCGGTATCGGTTAATCCCACGCCTCTGAGATGAAGGCGGTTGCCACGAAGGCTTTCCAAAGCGTTGATACCCATGCCGCCCAGTATGTCCTTAAGCTCAAGGCTCCAACCACGAAGGAGGTTAGACAGCCGTCTAGCTCCGATATCGGGGTTGACCCTCTTGGTTAACCGGGGATCTGGAGTACAGATGCCCCAGGCACATTTCCCCGTGTGGCATTGTTGACATATGGTACACCCCAGGGCGACAAGAGCGGCGGTTCCGATGTAGACGGCATCGGCACCTAAGGCAATGGCTTTGGCTACATCGCCGCTGTTGCGGATTCCGCCCGCGACTACAAGGGAGGCCTGATTCCGGATACCCTCTTGTCTGAGGCGGTCGTCCACGGAAGCAAGAGCCAGCTCAATAGGAATGCCGACGTTATCACGGATGATCTTGGGCGCAGCGCCTGTAGCGCCTCGCAAGCCATCGAGGGCTATGATGTCTGCCCCTGCCCGCACCATGCCGCTGGCGATAGCTGCTGAATTGTGGACAGCAGCAATCTTTACTGCTACTGGCTTAGTGTAATTTGTGGCTTCCTTGAGGGCATAGACAAGCTGTGCCAGGTCCTCAATGGAGTAGATGTCGTGCTGCGGCGCTGGAGACAATGCATCGGTTCCTCTGGGTATCATGCGAGTCGTGGCTACCTCAGCACTCACTTTTTCTCCGGGGAGATGTCCGCCGATGCCGGGCTTAGCCCCCTGCCCAATCTTAATTTCTACCACTCTAGCTAAATCGAGGTATTCTGGCTGAACACCAAATCGCCCTGAAGCTACCTGGACTGTAGTGTTGTCTCCATATTTATAAAGCTTGGGGTGAAGTCCACCTTCACCTGTATTCCACAAAGTTCCCATCTCGGTGGCGGCTCTGGCTAGGGATTCCTGCACATTCAGGCTTACTGCACCATAAGACATAGCAGAAAACATTACAGGAATCTCAAGCTTTACCTGAGGAGCCATCTCTGTCTTAAGACCCAGCGAGCCAAACTCTACCCTGTCAGGTTTGCGCCCCAGATAGGTGGTCAATTCCATGGGTTCACGCAGAGGGTCAATAGAAGGATTGGTCACCTGACTGGCATTAAGAACCAGATGGTCCCAGTAAATACGGTAGCTTTTGTCATTCCCCATTCCAGTAAGAAGTACGCCGCCGGTCTCGGACTGCTTGATAATATCTTCGATAACCTCAGGGCGCCAGTTGTAGTTCTCTCTGTAATCCAGTGGATTTCTTCTAATGGTCAAAGCCTCAGTGGGACAAAATACTACGCAACGGTGGCAGCCAACACAATTCTCCTCATGGCTCCTTATTTCGTCGTCCTCAGCATCATACGAATGAACGTCAAAGGTGCATTGGTTGACACACACCTCGCATCTAATACACCGAGAATCGGTTCTCTCCACTATGAATTTTGGCGGCAAATAAGTCTTCATCTTATCCTTTTCTTATGGGTATTCCTCTTTGCGCTAGGTAGTCTTTCGCCTGGCGAATGGAATAAACCTGGTAGTGGAAGATGCTGGCAGCGAGAACAGCGTCAGCTTTACCTATAACAAAAGCCTCATAGAGATGCTCCAAATTGCCTGCACCACCACTGGCGATGATCGGCACCGTTACTGCTTCGCTGATAGCGCTGGTCAATTCCAGATCATATCCGGCCCGCTGGCCGTCAGCATCCCAACTGGTAAGGAGCAGTTCTCCAGCACCAAGAGCTACAGCTTGCTTGGCCCATTTGATGGCGTCAGTACCAGTAGGCTTTCGCCCCCCGTGAGTACAGACCTCCCACTTAGCGCCAGCATTGCTTTTTAGTTGCTTGGCATCAATAGCCACGACAATGCATTGACTGCCAAATTTTTCTGCCCCTTCAGGGATGAGCTCGGGATTCTGCACAGCGGCGGTATTAATGGATACCTTGTCTGCTCCTGCCCTTAGCATGCGACGCATGTCTCCGATGCCACGCAAACCTCCGCCAACAGTGAGGGGAATGAAAACTTGCTCGGAGACCCGTTCGACGATGTCAACCATGGTGTCGCGTCCCTCAGGAGTAGCCCCGATGTCTAAAAAGACCAGCTCATCAGCACCTTCCTTGTAGTAGAAAGCAGCTAGCTCCACGGGGTCGCCAGCGTCCCGAAGATGAGTAAAGCTAGTGCCCTTAACTACTCGCCCTTGAGTAACATCAAGGCAAGGGATAATCCTTTTAGTCAACATTTGCTTACACCTTCTATTTGTTGATCTTCACAAAGCTTTTGCCAGAAATTGCCGCGTCGCTTGTGCTCCTAGCAACGATGGCTGGGTCAAGTGGCTTCTCTAAGCTGCCCACGATGGGCTCACCACCAATGGGAATCCAGGCTCTGTCAAGGTCTGGGCAAACAAGACGAATGGCTGATTCTTCCGAAGAAAGGTAAAGCACCGACCCTTTCACTCCTACGGTGAGAGGACGTAACCTTATCCTGTCAGTAAGACCAATCATTTCTCCGCGATGAGCGATGATCACAGTGAAAGGTCCGTTCAGCAAGAGGCTGCCATATACTTGGCGTAAAGTCTGAAGGATTCTGTGCTCCTCTGACGAGCAACGCTCTATCTGATTCCAGAAGGGAGGTGCTAACACCTTGGCTGCTATCTCTATGGGAAGGCCATGCCTGCGTATCAAAAGGTCAATGGCGTAAGCCACTACCTCGGTGTCGGTTTGCATAGTGCAATTGTAGCCAAATTGCTCCAGATAGCGTCGATTTATCCCGTAAGAAGAGATTTCACCATTATGGACCACCGTCCAGTCCAGGATACTAAAGGGATGTGCTCCACCCCACCAACCAGGAGTATTGGTGGGGAATCTGCCATGGGCTGTCCAGAGGTAGCCTTCATACTGCTCCAGGCAGAAGAATTCTGCTATCTCTTCGGGATAACCCACCCCCTTGAATACTCCCATATTCTTGCCACTGGAAAAGACGAAGGCATCCTTTATCTTAGTATTGATTTCCATGACCCTATCTACGACATAGTCATCTTCTGACTGGCCGTTAGTTCCCTCCTTTTTCACTTCGACGAAATAACGGCGTACTAGGGGAGGGTTTACTATAGCCGGAATTGGCTTGGTGGGCACTTCTTCGGCATGAATCACACGAAATTTTTGCCTGAGGAAATCCTCAACTCTGGCTTGCCCCTCGCGGTCCAAACACATTACGTGGAAAGCATAATAATTGGCATATTCAGGGTATAACCCATAAACAGCAAATCCACCACCCAAGCCGTTGCCCCGAACATGCATGTTGGCGATAGCTGCTATGACCGGCTTGCCCGAAAATCGAACTCCCGAAGTATCCATCATTCCGAAGATGGAACAGGCATCAACTACCTTATCATCTTGATAGAAGTTGTTTATCTTGCTTAATTCTTTCAATGGCTTAACCTCCTCAACAAGATAGTTATTCACCAATAAAGGTTTCCTCTTCAGTTTGAATAGATAGGGCGCTTTGAAGAATCACCTCTGGTGGTGCTTCCAGTCGCTCTTGCCATAATACCCGGGGAAAAAATGCCAGGCCGAAATCATCGGCCAGAAGCGATTGCTCAAAGCTTTCTACATTGACTTTGTCCCTCATAAGACCGAAAATTACGCCCGACTTTTCAATGTTTTCCACGAATATCATTCCTACTATGAGATTATCTTTCAAAATGACCTTTTGGTATGTATTGCTCTCTTGCCTGCTGATAACCTCATAGCCATCGTTATTGGGTGCTGTAGGTATTCCCGCGGAGGTGATGTCAATCCCAAAATAGTTGAGCGAATTCATAGCTGTGCCGCCGGAGTATTTGGTGGGTATGCCAGCCATGTTAAATCCAGCAGCCCTGCCCCCAATATAAGCATTGGGCCAGATAGGGCTGAGTCTGTTCTCCCTGTAGACAAAGTCATATGCTTCAGCTACGTCTCCACAGGCATAAATATTTGGATCGTTTGTAACCATGTGACGATCCACTACTATGCCTCGGTTTGTTTCTAACTTGGCATCTAGTGCGAGTTCAGAGCGCGGTAACACTCCGATGGCCACCAATAATAAATCGCAAGGCATCGTGTCTCCATTATCTAAGGTAGCTCCCTCAACTGATTCTCTTCCGTTGACCTCAACCACAGTATGCCCAGTAACAATTTTCACGCCGGCTTGCTTAAGAATTTCTTCAGCCATTAAGGATGTCTGTTGGTCGAGGATGGTATTTAATATCCTCTCTTTCATTTCCACTACTACTACATCAACCCCTCGCTTCACCAGAGCTTCAGTTACGCTAATTCCGATGAGCCCGCCGCCGATGACTACTGCCTTTCTCCTGCTATCCAGGAATCTGTCAATTGCCTTAGCATCATCAAGGGTGGTGAAGGTAAAAACACCTCTCTTGTCACTCCCTTTCATCTTAGGAAAGATGGGTTTCCCTCCTACGGCGAGAAGGAGTTTTTCCCAGCTAATCTGCTCATTGTCATCTAACGAAACAGTCTGGCTAGCTAGCTCTAAGTCCGTCACTTTCTTGCCCGGAAGCAAAAGAATATTGTTCTGGTCATAGAAATTACAGGGACGGAATAATATTCCTTCAAGGGTGCGTTCTCTCGCCAGATATTTTGAGATAAGCGGACGTGAATAAGTAGGATAGGGCTCTTCGGAAACGATTGCCAGAGCTCCTTCCTTATCCACCTGGCGTATGGCTTCAGCAGCTCCAATGCCGCCAGCCGAATTTCCTATGATAAGATATTTTGTTCGCACTTTGTTATCTCCCATTTAGCGCGAGTTTCAAGAAATTCGCGTACATCTTCAATCCATATTCACCACTTTTCTCAGGGTGAAACTGGGTTGCGATCAGGTTGTCCTTGATTAGGATGCTGCACATAGATACACCATAGTCTGTCATGCCAGCCACGATCGACATCTCTTCGGGCTGGGCATAGAAACTGTGAACAAAATAGAAGTTCGCTTCATCTGGTATGCCCTCAAAAATCGGGTGACTAATTCTTTGCCTTACCTGATTCCAGCCCATATGCGGGATCTTGAGGCCTTGAGGAAGCCTGCGCACTACCCCAGGTATGACACCGAGGCATTCCTGCCAGCCACCTTCTTCGGTCCCCCTGAACAAGATCTGTAACCCAATACAGACACCCAAGAAGGGCCGGCCCTCAGCAATGAAGCGGCGGATTGGATTGACAAGTCCTAGCTTTCGCAGCTTTGCCATGCTATTCGCTGCCGCTCCAACTCCTGGCAAGATAGCTACTTGGGCAGTAAGGATCTCGCCGGGGATGTCTGTTATCTGTGCTTGGTAGCCCAATCTATTGGTAGCATTGAGCACGCTGCGCAGGTTGCCAGCACCATAATCAATTATTACAATCATTCAGAGTCTGCTCCTTCATGCATCAACGATTCAGTTCTCAACAGTGACTTCCACAATATTCTCGCCGGCAATAGTGGTGTCTTCACCACCCTTCTTGACAGAAACGTGCATTAATCCTATTACCTCATATCGACCATTCTCTAAATTGGTTGTGTCCCACACAACAGGGAAATATCTGTGTTTGTCCTCTGATTCTCCGATCTTAATCCACGTATTGGAATTCTTCTTACGGTAATACCAAGGATTGGTTATCCTGACGATAGACCCGCCAAATCCCAATTCCTCTAATTCCTTGCGCAACAAATCTTCGTCAAATTCCTCACGTAACTGAACACTGCCGGAATAGGTTTTGAAGATCTGTGAAGGAACAATATAGTGCGGTCCCCAATTGTATGACATGATACACCTCCATCAAATTCATTTAGCGAAAGGAATCACAGTAGCCATTAAATCGAGTAGCATGGCAGCCGCCACACTTGCTGCGTTGCTAACATTCCCAGTTACCCTCGATCCGCGACTAGGCTTCGCCATTACAGTGGCTATCCCTTGCATATCTTCTGCGCCACGTTCGATTATGGTGATTAGTCTATCCATATTATTCCTTTCTGTCGTCTGCTCCTAACATAAGTGCCTCATTAGGACAGTTTGTTACGCAGGCAGGTATCGCCCTACCGGGACAAAGGTCGCACTTGATAACAGTCTTGCTAGTCAAGTCACGACTAAGCGCCCCATACGGGCAGGCTACCAGGCATGTCCAGCAGCCAGTACACTTTTCCATATCAACGATAACCTCGTCACTTGCAGCGTCCCTGTGCATCGCGCCCGTAAGACAAGAATAAACACACCAGGGCTCAGCGCAGTGGCGACATTGAATTGGAAAAGAGACCTCTATATTCCTCTCCACATGCACGCGAGGCAAAGGACGCGGAGTCTCTCTCTTAAACGCTTTGATCAGGTCCTTAGATTGAGAGTGCTCCACCTGGCAATAGACTTCGCAGAGTCCACAACCAATGCAGACCTCTTCCTTAACATATACTCCTCTCATGTTCTAAAATCCTCTGAATTGTTGCCGACGTCGGCAACCGTTTACCTAGCATAGCAACATACAATTATCTTGTCAAGCCCTATCCTCTTGTAACAAAGATTTAACCTGCCTGTAATATTCTGGAAACATGGGAATTTTATGATTTGGTCAAAAAAATGAGCATGGACGTAAACCAAACTATTGAGCTCTGGAGAGGATTATCACCCCGTTTGGCTAGAGCTATCCCTGGTCAAGAGCTTCCCGAGGATGAACATACTGATGAAAAAAGCGCGATGAAGATACTGAAGACAAAACAGTTGACCCCATTGGAAGTCATCATGAGGAAGATGATGTTTAGAAAGGGGATTTCAGATGCCTATTGATACGGGTGACACTGCCTGGTTGTTAATATCCGCAGCGCTGGTGTGGCTTATGGTGCCGGGGCTGGCCCTGTTCTATGGTGGCATGGTGAGAAGAAAGAATCTTCTTGCCACTATGATGATGAGCTTCGCCATCATTGCTATAGTATCTGTCCTCTGGGTGCTTTACGGCTATAGTATAAGCTTTGGACCGGACAAAAGTGGCATCATCGGTGGACTCGACTGGCTCGGCCTCAAAAGCGTAGGACAGGACCCCTCATCTGTGTATGCCACCACTGTTCCTCATCTAGCCTTCATGGCATTTCAGGCCATGTTTGCCATAATCACCGTAGCTTTAATCACAGGGGCAGTAGTCGAGCGAATGAAATTTAGTGCCCTGCTCATCTTTTCCGCCTTATGGTTGACTCTGGTCTACTGCCCGGTGGCACACTGGGTATGGGGTTCGGGTGGCTGGCTGGCGAGGTTGGGCGCGCTCGACTTCGCCGGCGGTACTGTAGTTCATATATCGGCTGGCGTTTCAGCATTGGCTCTAGCCCTGGTACTGGGACCGCGCAGGGGATTCAAGGAAAGGGAGTCCATGGAACCGAACAACATACCTATGGTGGTGCTCGGCGCTGGGCTGCTCTGGTTTGGCTGGTTCGGTTTTAATGCCGGAAGCGCTCTCACCGCAGGCAGGCTAGCTTCCAACGCCTTCGTGGCTACCAATACTGCCGGTGCCTCTGCTGCCTTAACCTGGATGATTCTCGACTGGATCAATCGTAAGCCATCAGTGCTTGGCGCTGCCACCGGCGCTGTAGTGGGACTGGTCGCCATCACGCCCGCTGCTGGCTTCGTATATCCACTGGCTGGCATTCCAATAGGAGCTATAGCTTCGATACTCTCTTACAAGCTTATGGCCTGGAGAAACAGGACAAACAAGGTCGATGAGTCTCTGGATGTCTGGGCATGTCATGGGATTGGTGGCACATGGGGGGCTTTGGCTACAGGCATTTTTGCTACCATAGCCGTTAATCCGGCTGGAGCCAATGGGCTGATTTTCGGCAATGCCATGCAGCTTGCCAGGCAACTCTTGGGAGTGGCGGTCGTCTGGGGCTTTGCCTTCGGAGTCACGTGGGTTGTGGGAAAGATAGTTGATGTTACTATAGGACTGAGAGTCAATGCCGCAGAGGAAACGGTAGGGCTGGATATATCCCAGCATGGTGAAAGGGCCTACGGAGGCATGCTGCGATGAAGTTGATAGAGGCGATTATCCGGCAGGAGAAGTTAAATGCCGTGAGGACAGCACTTGAGGCCGGCGGTTATTTCGGTATTACGGTGAGCGAAGTGAGCGGCAGGGGGCGACAGGGAGGACTCACGTTGCAGTGGCGGGTAGGCGAGTACAAAGTAGACTTACTGCCCAAAATTAAGGTCGAAGTGGTCGTTCTGGATGAAGATGTTGGCAGAATACTGAATGTCATTACTACAGCGGCAAGAACTGGAGAGATGGGTGATGGCAAGCTCTTTGTCCTGCCGGTCGAGAATGCGGTGCGTGTCAGGACCGGTGAAGAGGGCGACAATGCAATTTAAGTCGATAACGGAGAGTGTGAAATGTAAGTGATAAGGAAAGAAGAAAAGGTTGATATAATATACAAAACAAGGAGGAAAAGCATGACCGACAAGAAAAGCAGAGAAGAAGCGAAGGAATATGTTCTGAAGATGGCAAAGGAGCATGATGTAAGATTCGTCTGGCTGTGGTTCACCGATATTCTGGGTTTCCTCAAAAACCTCTCCGTCGGCGCAGACGAGATGGAGACCATTTTACAGGAAGGGATGGGTTTTGACGGCTCCTCAATTCAGGGCTTCGCCCGTATTGATGAAAGCGACATGGTTGCCATGCCTGACCCTGACACCTTTCAATTGCTCCCCTGGATGCCTGGGACGCACACGGCAGTGGCCCGGATGTTTTGTGACATCGTGAGGCCCGGGGGTGAGCCTTTTGAAGGCGACCCCAGGTTTGTATTGAGAAAGAATTTGGAACGGGCTGCAAATCTCGGTTACACTTACTATGTTGGCCCCGAACTGGAATACTTCTATTTTAAAGACTCAAAAGGCTGCGAAGGTCTGGATGCGGGAGGATACTTTGACATGACCCCGCCGGATGCGGCTCATGATCTCAAACGAGAAACAGTGCTCGCGCTGGAGGCAATGGGCATTGGTGTCGACAAGTCGCATCATGAGGTCGCCACCAGTCAGCACGAAATAGACATGCGCTATACAGATGCTCTAACTATGGCTGATAATGTGATGACCTACCGTATTGTGGTCAAGGAGATAGCGTTGAGGCAAGGAGTCTATGCCACTTTTATGCCCAAGCCTGTCTTCGGCATCAATGGCAGCGGGATGCACGTGCACCAATCGCTGTTTAAGGGCAACCGCAACGCTTTTTTTGATAAGAACGGCAAGCATCACCTCTCCAAAGTAGCTTTAAGCTTCCTTGCTGGACTTCTAGAATATGCCCCCGAGTTTACGACAGTCACTAACCAGTGGGTCAATTCCTATAAGCGACTGGTGCCGGGCTGGGAGGCGCCAGTCTATATCTCCTGGGCGACACGCAACCGCTCCGACCTGATTAGAGTGCCGGAATACACACCAGGCAAAGAAGATGCAACCAGATTCGAGATTCGTTCTCCTGACCCCGCATGTAACCCGTACCTCTGCTTCAGTGTAATGCTGGCGGCTGGGCTAGCAGGAATTGAGGAAGGACTGGAGGCACCGGGACCAGTGGAAGCGAATGTTTATCACATGTCCGAAGAGGAAAGAAAAAAGCGAGCAATAGGTACTCTACCGGCCAGTCTCTTTGAAGCGGTTCAGCTCACTGAGAAGAGCGAGCTGGTCAGGAAAGCCCTTGGCGACCATGTTTTCAATGCTTTTGTTGAGAACAAGAAGATTGAATGGGACCGCTATCGCATCCATGTTACCGACTATGAAATTGGCAGGTATCTGCCAATCTTATAGTCTAATCCTATATTGGTTGCGTTGTTCAACTTGCTGATAGTACCCTAAAGAGGGGGAGTAAGTGACATCCGTTGGTGTTGATATCGTAGAGATAGAGCGTGTTGAGTCAGCAATCAAACGAGGGGGGGAGCGTTTTCTAAGCCGGATTTACACCGAAACGGAGCTCAGAACTTGCCGGGATAGGGCTTCGTCCTTAGCATCCAGATTTGCTGCCAAAGAGGCGGTGATGAAAGTGTTGGGAACCGGAGGGATAGGCATTGCCTGGCGTGAGATTGAGATTATCACTGGCGATGACGGCAGGCCATCGGTCAGACTTTATGGGCAAGCTTTGAATAAAGCTACCAAATTGAACTTGAAAGAGGTCTCCGTTAGCCTTTCTGATAGTAAGGAATATGCCATTGCTGTAGCTATAGGTACATAAAGTCCTTTACCTTAACTCTCTTTTCAAGTTCTCCATTATGCTGGTAAACTCTTGGCTGTATCTTTTTTCCTGATTGGAGAGAAAGTCTCGCCACTGAGGAAGCTGTTTTATCGCCTCATCAACGGTGAGTTGAATGACCATTGTGTTTTGCCCTTTCTGAACTTGTTTTGCCCTTAGTCGGGGATTTCTTTCCACTTCGGCTCTTATGCCATCGTAGGCCTGTTCTATTTCTGCTCTATACCTCTTCTGCAATTCCTCCAGCCGGTTCAAATTCAGTTCAACTACAGAAGTATTCTGTTCCTCCTTTAGAGTTTCTATAGCCAGAATTCCTTCCCTCTTTCTTTGCAGCTCGGCTGGAGGAATCCCAAAACTAAGCGAATCCACCAGTCTCACCTGG
>Ga0114922_10006044_pt1 | contig 11124 bp, 8 predicted proteins | sample AartaG_FD_100975 | JGI IMG/M metagenome (GOLD analysis project Ga0114922, IMG submission 100975) | Deep subsurface microbial communities from Aarhus Bay to uncover new lineages of life (NeLLi) - Aarhus_00045 metaG | ecosystem: Environmental > Aquatic > Marine > Oceanic > Sediment | place: Aarhus...
AATGGCATTTTTTATCATATGATCATAAAATCCCAGCTGAAACGAACGCATAAACACGGCAAAGAATACAGCAAAAAGAATGGAAGCCGTCGTAATAGCAGTTCTTCTTTTACTTCGCCATAAGTTCCGCCACGCTACTTTAATGTAATTCATCGTTTTGTAGATTATATGTTATTTTTCTATCCAGTCAGCGTAATCTTTTCATATTCTGAATTGAAAAGAAGTTATCACTGATAGGTGCATTGAACTGAATGCTTTTAAGTGTGACAACTGTTTTTTGGTTTTCTTCTTCGGCTGGAATGATTTCATAAACAGTTGGGATAATTCTGCCATTCATATTTTTAATTACTTTGCCTAATTCGGTTTTTACCAGATATTCATCTTCATCGTAATATTCTGATTTTAAAACCATATCGTCTGTTTTTGAGATCCAAAAGATGATTTTGCCCCAGACCACGGGAGCATCTTCTTTTGGTATCAGCTCAATAACATAGCATTTCCGCCCCTCAATATTTTCATTATCAATAATTGCATGTGTATAATCAACCACTATTGAGCGCTGGTTTATCATATCATCGTTGGTATAATCCGATCCCATCCATCCCTGAGAAAGCATCGACGGTGGAAGCTTAATTGTACGGCTGATGGTTGGATTCCAGTTCCACATTTCACGGCCCACTTTCAGAAACGATTGCCCCTTTTCCCTGGCAGGAGCAGTAATCAATACCATCATATTCTCAGTACCTTTCCCCCAGCTTTTGAATTCTATGTTCCTTTCCCATGTGGGTCGGATTATCTTCATACTCATTTCACTTATCCCTGAATTTTCACCACGCATTTTATCATCTGCTCTTTTCACTATTTCTTTGGCATTCTGTGCTATCAAACTTTCTGTAATAAGGAAGCCTGCACACAGTGCAATGCCTTTAACCGAATGTTTTTTAATCATGGCTTCAATGTTTAAATAAGTTTATATAATCTTTTCTTAATCTCTTCCAATGGAAAATGTTTGGGATCAAGAACAAAATGAAATGCAAATCCGTCAATCATGGCAATCACCATCCGGGTATCAACAACAGGATTTTCTGAACCTTTTTGACTGAAATAGAAAATCAGAATATTCATCAAAGGTCCCATCATCTCCATAAATTTATCCTGAATGAGTAACATCACTTTAGGCTGAAGCATCACCGAAAAATAAAGCCTCCAGTATTTAATATTCGACCTGAGAATATCGAACATCTCATCTATAAAAAATCTGGCTTCTTCGTCTGTCAGAACGCCATCCTTGTTTGGATCAAAAATGATCATGAATTTTTCCATCCCATCAAAAATAATTTCGCGAATCATGTCTTCCTTACTCTTGTAATAGTTATATAGGAGTCCCTTTGAAATACCCGCACGCTTGGCTATTTTGCTGATAGAAGTATTCTGAAATCCTTCTTCAAAAATGATTTCAAGAGCAACCTCTTTGATTTGTGCTTTTCTTTCTTCTCTGATCACCTCGAATTGTTTTTCCGTTCTTGGAGACATGGCTGAAGAATTTAAGACTGAACGTTTAGTCAATAAATAATGCTTTTAATAAGCGGGGTTTGGCCGCTTTATTTTTGATTGAACGTTTGGTCAAAGTTAATATAAATGATAATACAAGTCAAGTTTTTTTTCATTTTTTTTTATGAATATGATTAAAAAGTAGTCAACAAAAGTGATAAGTACTTGTATATTCATTTTAATGTAAAACAATTTATTGAATTATAATCACATTAATTTTATCATTTGTTGATACTTATAAATCTTTATTAAAGCCTGGAATAGAGATTGTTATTTATTTGCTTTTTTCTGATTTTCTGGTATTCTGATTAACCCTGAAAAAAGATTATTGTTGTTTATTTGCCTCTGGAATAAATAGTGAAAATTTTCCGGAAACCGGGAAAAGGTTTTGTGAACAATGTTATTGATCAAATGCCTGAACCAAAGCCCACCTACAATACGGCTGCAATTTTTCGAGTTTTAGAAAAGAAAGGAGGTAACAGAAACACCAGGATTTATTAACTGAAGCTAACTTAATATCACACAAACCTGGCTATTGTCATTAACAATTCCCTGCGTTCGATTGGTTTTGAAATAAAACCATCGAAGACCTTATTAAAGAGCAGGTCTTTCTTATTTGCAGGAATAAATGCTGTTTGAGCAATAATAGGTATTTTAGGATATTTTTGCTTTATAATCTTTGAAGCTTCTAAGCCTCCCATGACAGGCATCTTAATATCCATCAATATAAGGTCAATGTTATTTGAATCAACCATTTCACAAGTCTTTTTTCCGTTTTTTGCCCAAAGAACATTAGCCCCCGTTTTATTTAAATATGCTAAAAGCAAAAGATAGTTTGACTCTTCATCTTCGGCTATTAATATGGATACACCCTTTAGTTCAGGGGGATTTGATGAATTTTTTATTCTTTCTGATTGCTTAGTAGATGGTTGTTGATTGAGAGGATGAGTAAAATAAAACGTTGTGCCGAAGTCTATCTTCGATTCGTACCAAAGCCTTCCACCCCAAAGATTCACCAGGCTTTTACTAATTGCCAGTCCTAACCCGGCGCCTCTAAACAAATTATCTCGGTCTTCTTCAATTTTTAAAAAACGTTCGAAAATGGCATCACCTGCTTTCTCCGGTATACCAATTCCGGTATCCTTAACATAAACCGTCACTTGGTCTGAAACCTCATATACGCCAAATTCCACAATGCCTTTATGGGTAAATTTTATGGCATTGGAGAGCAGGTTCGAAATAACTTGTCTGAACCTAACCTCATCTGTATTAATCATTAGATCATCTTTAATTTTCTTGACATTAAGTTTTAATTGTATTGCTTTCTTCGAACCTTCAATACTAAATATTTTGTACATCTCACTTAAAATGAGTTTAATATATTGTGGTTGTACATTGGAAGTTAATTGATTTGACTGAATTTTTGACAAATCCAAGATATCGTTGATTAACACCAATAACGATTCGCTATTTTTAATAATAGCATCAAAATACTCATCCTTGCTTGAATCTTCAACACCCTCGTCTCTCAACAACGAAGAAAACCCAATAATGGCATTCATTGGTGTCCTTATTTCATGGGACATATTGGCTAAAAAAGAACTTGTTAGCCTTTCGGATTCTTCAGCCTTGTTACGGGCCACTATTAATTCTGAGGTTCGGGCTTCCACCAAAGATTCAAGCTTGTTCTTATAAACTTCAAGCTCCTTATTTTGAGCAATTATTTCTGCTTGTGTCGTTTTTAAAGCTTCATTAGTCTTTTCCAGTGATTCTTTTTGTGAATAGATTTCTTCCTGTTGTTCCTCAAGTGAATTATTTGCTTCTTGTAATTCAAATGTTCGTTCCCTTACTTTTCGTTCTAAAAGAGTATTCAGTTTTTTAAATCGAAGAATTCTTAATCTAATAAATATTCCAATAAGAGCGGCTATTAAAAGAATAATTAACAATTTAAACCATGTAGTTCTCCAGAATGGTGGAAGTATCTTTATATTTAGAGAAACTTCTTCTTCTGATTTACAAACTACACCATCATTATTAGTGGCTTTCAGTCTAAACGTATATTCTCCTAGTGGTAAACCGGTAAAAGTTGCCCATTTTCTATTCGCATCAGTTGCAATCCATTCATCCTTATATCCTTCCAGTATATACCAAAATTTGTTGTTTTCAGGCACCGCATAATGCATAGCCGAAAATTGTAGAGTAAAATCGTTTTCATAATATTTCAATTCCAATTCGTCTGTGAACCATATTTGTTTTGTTAATACGACCCTGCCATTTAAAGTATCGCCAGGTATAATTGTTATATTATTGATTTGCAGATTGGTTATTGTGGGACGGGGGGGATAAGGATTTTTTGTGAAGTCATTCGGATTGAATGACAATAATCCCTTAGGACAACCTAAGTATATGTCTCCATCACTGCAAATACAACTTGCTGTAGTATTAAATTCATTAGCAAGTAAGCCATCGCCTTCGTTAAAAAAAGTACATTCAAGTGTTGTCTTATTCAAACAGATAAGGCCATTGTCTGATGCCATCCAATAATTATTGAGAGAATCGGGAATGATGGTATATATACTGTAATTGTAAAGGCTCTTATTTGTTTCTACTGGTGAGAACTGTTCATTAATTTTGTTAAAACGGTTCAAACCCATGGTAGTACCGATAAGAAAGGTGCTATCCGACTCTTCAAAAATAGCATAAACACCATTACCGCTAATACTTGTTTTGTCACCAGGGATATTTAAATAACGTTTAACCTTGTTTTCTTTTGTGTTGTAACAGGCCAAGCCTCCATTATATGAACCTGACCATAATGTTCCTTTTCTATCAATAAAAATAGTACGATAAAATCCATGATAAGGATCATGCTTATCATACAAACCCGAATAAGGAATTATCTTACCTGTTTTTCTTTCCCATTTATGGACACCATTTGTTGAAACAAACCATATATTTCTTTTCTTATCTTCCACAAATTTACGAACACCCCTAACAGTTGCTTTAATATCATTACTTTCTGAAATATTATTAGAATATGTAATCTTTAATGTATTAGGGTTAACTCTGTATATACCTTGATCATAGTTGCCGACCCAAATGTCTCCTTCACTATCCTCGTATAAAGCTGAGAAGTGGGTTTGATCGGGTTCTGTTAATTGAACAGTATTGAAGGTATTTGACTTTCTGTCAAATCGAATAATTGTTTTTCCGTTACCTCCAACCCACAGGAAATTTTTACTATCTTCCATAACAGAGGTAATGTTGGTGCCCAAAAAAACATTATTTGTTTGACCCGGATTTGTAAAATTTCCCTTAAATGGTTTTTGATTTAAGTCGGCTTTATCCACACCCCTGCGGTAATTACTTACCCATAAATTATTTGTTTTATCAACAAAAGTGAAGTTTATTATATTGGAAGACAAGGATTGTCTATGGAGAGGATCGTGCTTGTAATGAATTATACCACTTTTCTTACTAAACATGTCTAATCCGTGCGACGATGATATCCATATATTTCCTGTATTGTCTTCAATAAAACAGGGGAAACGTACATATTCTGTTGTCCCGAACAAAAAATATTTGGAATTAGCACCATTAAGAACATCCTGTTTGTCAATAAAATACAAAGTATTGCCAACATCGGAAAAAACATATAAATTACCTGGCTTATCACAAAAAAGAGATCGAGTGTTTGCAATATTCTTAAGGCAATTAGTCAATTGTCCGGTAACTATATTATAACAGAACACGCCATTATTCATTGTTGCGAACCAGAGTCTCGATTTTCGATCGGACACCATGAAGGTAATTTTTAAACTGTCAATTTCTAGACCATGCACCAATTGACCTAAAGATTCCATTTTAAAGTTTTTTCGATTAATCCTTCCAATTCCATTTGACGATAAAAACCATACATTTCCTAAGGTATCATCGGTAACCGATAAAACATTGTTGCTTGGAAAAGATTCGCTTGTAATTGATTTGGGCAAAACGGAATAAAAGTTATCTTCTTTATTGTTGTATATGTTTAATCCTGAAAAGGTTGTTAACCAAAGTGTGGAATCATGATCTTCAAATAAAGAACCGATTCTTAGGCTTGAAATACTGCCTGATTTAGCTGTATCTGAAAGGTAATTATAAAATTTACCAGTTCGCGTGTCCATCCTGTTTAGCGCTTTTTCAGTAAACAATATCCACAGATTTCCATTTAAATCAACATACATGTCTCTTGTATGCTTATAGCTTAAGCTGCTGCTTTTTTGAGGATCGGGTTGAAACAAGTTAAAGCTATGTCCATCGAACCGCACTAAGCCTATATGTGTTCCAAACCAAATAAATCCCTTATCATCCTGAGCCATTGAAAGAATAAAATCATTAGGTAATCCATTATGTGTAGAATAATGCGTAAACCTCACTTGAGAATTGCATATAGAAAAAATTGAACCGAAAATATACAGGTAAAGTATAAATAGGAATCGATTCACGCTAATATTATTTTTCAAAATATACAAATAAAAACTCACTAATGAAATATATTGCCAAAGATTTATTTAAGCAATCACGGCTTTCCGAAAGTTGAATTTTTAAAAAAAATCCTCAGTATCCTTTATTTTTGTTATCAGCACAAAAGCAAAAAATATATGGGACTCTTCAGACGAATCAAAAATAATAAACCAGTGTTCCGTCAAGCAATTGATTTATTAGCTCGATGGATAATAAAAATTTGTACCAACCAATGGCTATAGTATAAAATAGCGTTTTATTTCTTACATTTAAAAAAAACAATGGGTAAATCGGAAATTATTGGAATCAACAACACCAAATTAAACTTAAGCGAAATAAAACAATAATATGCTGATAAAGAATTATTTAGAATTTTGAAAAATCATGATTGCATTGTAACTTTATGAATGGTTAAACGTCATAAGATCGAATTGTTTTACGAATGACCCTTGCTGAATACAATAAAAGTGTAGATGAATACGCTGATAGACTATACCTGTTTATCGTTAAAAATATTCAGGATACCGAAGAAGCAAGGGACATTGTTCAGGAGACCTATACAAGGTTATGGTCCAGAATTGAGGAGGTTTCGGCTTTAAAAGTGAAATCCTATTTATTCTCCACAGCGTACCATGTGATGATTGATATCATTCGTAAGGAAAAACGTAAAATTGAATACAGACAAACCATGCAGCAGGATTCTATACACCATGATAACTATTCTGATGTCCTGGAAATACTGCACGAAGCGATAAATAAACTGCCGGAAATTCAGCGTTCTGTTATATTATTAAGGGATTATGAAGGTTATTCTTACGATGAAATAGCTGAAATTACCGGACTAAGTGAATCACAGGTGAAGGTATATATCTTTCGCGGCAGAATGTATCTGAAAAAATATTTAGGGAAAATCGAAACCATCATTTAATCCGTCAGGAAATGAATATAAACAGAAATAATTACGAGGTTTATATGATCGACTATCTCGACGGCAAGCTTGATCCTGTTCAAACAGCAGAGCTGATGTATTTTCTTTCTCAAAATCCTGACCTGGAGAATGAATTTAATGCATATGAAAATGTAAACTTAACTGCGGAAATATTAAAATTCAGAGACAAAGACGAATTGAAAAAAAGCTTTGGTGATTTCCCAACTGTGACAGATAACAATTTCGAAGAATTTTGCATTGCTGAAATTGAGGGTGATCTGGATGAAAAATCACAAACCAGGCTTTATCAGTACCTGGATAAAAATCCACATAAAAACAGGGAACTTGAACTTTATCAAAAAACAAAACTGAGACCTGATGAATCTATTGTTTTCCCGGGTTTAAGTCAGCTTAAAAAGCATCGGTTGGTTCCTTCCGGTATATCCCGAAAATTATATTATACCGGTGTTGCAGCAGCAGTACTTTTAATTGTTTTTCTTACATTTATTTTTCGGAGGATTCCGGAATCTGATTTGATTACCGGTACAATACCTGTTTCAGAAAATGCAATAAAGGCAGATGAAAGTATGACCACACAAACTGAAAAAGAAAGTACTTCATCCTTTAAAAAAGATTCTTTCAGGGATTCTGACAATAAGTCAATACAGGACATTAAAATGATTCCCTCTGTCAATGATGTTAACAAGTCAGTACCCGGGGATGACACTGATGAATCCAATCAAATCATAAAACCAATTGGGATTCGAAAGATAGATGATATAAACCTTCCTTCCGATATAATATTGCTGAAAAAGGATCATCCGGTTCAATATCATGCCGAAACACCGGTTCAGGAAGATAAATCCCTGGCAGAATTTATAAGAGAAAAATTGTTAGCCGCAGAAATTGCAAAGTCAGCAGAAAATCTGAATGTATGGACTTTTGCACAAGCGAGTTTAAAAGGAATTAATTACCTGACCGAATCAGATGTCCAGATGAGCAGAAAGCTTAATTTAAATGGAAAAATGTCTGAATTTTCCATTGATTCAGAGTCATTTAGCTTTTCAACTCCTTTGAAAAAATAGTACTCCCTGTAACTTTTCTCTCAATTCACCGTCCTACGGTAAAATAAAACAGTTAAAAATCAGAATCATGAAAAAAGCAGGAATCCTATTAGCAATGTTATTACCAATCCAAACCTGGATGATTGCCCAGGAAAGTGACACAACTATTGTTACAAAAGAGAATATAGATTCTACAGTAGTAATTGTCAGTGACGACGAAGAGGGTGTGAGCATCAATATGGATGAAGTCGTTAAAGAGGAAAAAAGAGATACAACAAAAATTAAATTAGGTGATAAAAATATCAACATCATTGAAGATGACGAAGGCACCTCAGTGGAAATCAGAGATACTGAAAAAAAGAAAGATGATGATAAAAAAGCGATGAAAAAAAAGAAGTTCAAGGGTCACTGGACAGGATTTGAATTAGGTCTGAACAACTTTTTTGATTCTGACTTTTCCATGTCAAGACCATCTGAATACAGCTGGATGGACCTTAATACCGGAAAATCCTGGAATGTAAATCTGAATTTTTACCAGACAAGTTTTGGTTTAATCGGTAATCGTTTTGGGCTGGTAACCGGAATTGGATTTGAGCTGAATAATTATCATTTTGACGGTGATAACAGTATCCAGGAAATTGACGGGGTTATTGAGGAAGAACCCTTAACAGATTTGTCTTTGAACAAATCCAAATTAACCACGACTTTCCTGAATGTTCCTTTATTACTGGAACTTCAGATTGGACCTGAAAAACGAAAAAAAAGAATACATCTCACCGGAGGAGTGATTGGAGGCCTCAAACTCGGTTCTCATACAAAAATTGTTTACCGGGATGAAGGGAAAAAGAAAAAACTGAAAGACCGTGATGATTACAACATCAATCCACTGAGATACGGATTTACCCTCCGGGTTGGTTACAGTAATGCTCAAATCTATGGAACATACTATCCAACACCATTTTTTGAAAAGAATAAAGGCCCTGAATTATATCCGTTTAATGTAGGATTATCCCTGGGATTCTAAGGTATTTAAAAAAAAGGCTGTCTTACATGACAGCTTTTTTTTGTTAAATGATTATAGAGATATTGTAACAAGATTACTGTGTTCCCCATATCGGAGAAGGATACAATCCTTTTTCGGCATATTCCTTTAAGTTTGAAATGACCATAGGTTTATCCTCCTGATAAGTAACTCCAAACCATTTTGCATTGCAATCCAGCACTTTAACTGTTCCTGTTTTCTTTTGGACAATATCATCAATGACCAGTGGAATGTAAAATTCAGCTTTTGGATTTTGGATATTTGTAATCATAAATTCTTCAAACATCTTTTCGGCAATTGGAAAAAAGGAGGGTGTAAAGCCCCAGCAATTCATTGATATGATTGTGTCTTCATGTAATAAGATATCATTACCGCTCTGATCCTTGAAAAAGATATCGCCATCTTTTTTACCTATCTGGGTTCTTTCAGTTATTTTGATAAGGTAATTTTCTGAATCTGTTTCACATACTCCTCTTGATACCAATCCGTGTTCCGAAAGTGTATTTTTTAGTTTATACCCAACCATACAATATTCATGCGATTGAATTGTTGAACCCTGTTCCAGAAATCTTGCCACCGACTCGAATGCCTCAAATCCGTAAAAATCATCTGCATTAATAACAGTAAATGGTCCTTTTATTTTTGATGCAGCCACAATAACTGCATGACATGTTCCCCACGGTTTAATTCTTTCCTTTGGACAAACCAGTCCTGGCAGCAAATTGTCCAGCTCCTGAAAAACATAGTCTATCTCAATATACCTGGACAAATGCTTAATAAATACCTCATTAAATTCCTTTTCTATATCTTTCCTGATCACAAAAATAACTTTTCCAAATCCTGCCTTCTTTGCATCAAATACTGAATAATCAATAATTCTTTCACCGGAAGGTCCCAGTTTGTCAATTTGTTTTAAACTTCCATAACGACTACCTATACCGGCAGCCAGGATAAGTAAGGTAGGTTTCATTCCACGTTTGATTAAAATAAAATTTCAAAATTAATATATATCCCTCAAGGTATAAAGCAAATGAGTCTGATGTTATTTGACTATTCTGAAGCCGGGAATTTGAAAAGTTCATCATCCATCTCCTCATTCACGCCAACGCTATCAATGGAAATAATTTGTGGTGGCTGCCCCGCCATTTCTACTTCAATCTTAAATGCTATTATCAATCCTCCTTCTACTTCCTGGTAATCACTCAGATATGTATTTATCTCCATATCATTAACCCAGCTCTTCACCAATAAAGGCATGTATAATTCTTTATCCAGATAATAAATCTGAATACTTTCATCCTCTTCATTATTTTTATTCACTACCAGCTTGATTTTAAAGCATTCAACACCTTCGATGGTATCACTGCCTTCCAATGTCACCTCATTCCCTTTTACAACATAGTCAATACAAGTATCCTCAACTTCTGCCTCATCAATAATTCTTTTAGCCATTTCACACTCTAATTTCTGAGGTTCATTGCTACCCATCATCGGATTGATCATCCATGCTGTATCCCCATCAAAAGCCTGAACCATTAACTGACCCTGTAAATCGATTTCGGTCCTGGACAGGTTGGGAGACTTTTTATATATTACCACTGAAAATTCACCCATCGGGGTTGGCATTTTACCTTTAAGCTTCATTGCATTTAAAGCCTTTAGTTTATCCAGTCCTCCCATATTTTCATGATACTTTGAAATAATTTCATCAATGTTTTGAGCATGGACTGCTGCACATGCTATTACAATGCAAACAAAAACGTTTAATAGTTTTTTCATCATCATGATATTACAATTTAGGTTAGTATTACGGGTATTGAAATTACACTTTTTTGTTTTTATTTAGATAATCCTTTATGCAAAAAATATTTGTTGTGTGGTAATATCCACATTTCCAGCACAATGGACAAGTTAATAGTTGGAATTATATAATGATGCAGTCCAGATGGTAATGCCCCAATTATAATAAATTTTGTCTCATATGGTTCAAATTCTGAACTCAATTGCGCCATTCCGTCATCCGAAAAGATGCT